>ENA-UEPV01000442-UEPV01000442.1-human-gut-metagenome-genome-assembly--contig:-NODE-442-length-28142-cov-4.499020_pt1 | contig 28142 bp, 18 predicted proteins | sample MGYA00242942_ERZ507925 | MGnify/ENA primary metagenome ERZ507925 (study PRJEB26167, sample SAMN06115453) | human gut metagenome | host: Homo sapiens | place: China:Fujian | collected 2015-08-26... | reverse complement strand
TAAAACTGTTGACAAATATACGTTGATTTCTCATATCAAACACGCAAAAGAGGAAAACTCTTTCAATTTTTGATTTTGCTCGATGTATTTTGTTTGTCGGCCGTATGGTATTACCGGAACTATTTGGATATAATACCGTTTTCTTCTTTCCTTTTGTATGAAAACCTTACTCCTTTGTTGTTGGAAAGTGCTTTTGCTTCGGCGCGATGGATCGACTGTCTGGCAATCGTTCCTACTTTGATGACCGGGGTTCTTTACAAATTTGTTTTACAGAAAAAAGTGCAAAAAGAGCGGAGGCGGTTATGGTGGCCGGTGATCGTTATCTTGTCGGTTTTTGTCTGTTTTCATATTTTTCTTTCGGTGCGGGATATAAAATCGAAACAGTATGATTCTCTTACCGATAGATTTGTCACTTTCCCCAATAATATATTGTATTTCGATCTGAATGGAATGTGCGGATATATTCTGTATCATGCCGCTACTTCGCTTTTGCCCCAACCTGAATTGACGGAAGAAGAAACAATTCGAATCCAAAATTATCTCGACGCTTATCCCCGTTATGCAGATAACATCTATTCGGTTAATGAAAACAAAAATTTGATACTTATTATCGTAGAGTCGCTTAACTCGTGGGTGATCGGCAAGAGCTTTTGCGGAGAAGAAATAACACCATGTTTGAACCGGATCGTAAACGACAGCAACTCGATTACAGCAGTTCATGTTTTGCCACAAGTGAAGGACGGTAGGTCGAGCGACGGGCAATTCATGTTCAATACCGGATTGCTTCCCTTAAAAAGCGGAGCCGTCGCTACCCGATATGACGATGTGGATTACTATTCTATCGCCAAAGCGTTGAAGCGACGGAATTACACGGCGGTAAACATGACGGTCGATGGGAATAATTATTGGAATCAGGCCGAGATAAGCGTCGCTTACGGGTATGACCAGAATATCGATAGATTGGGTGGTGGAACAAGTGTTACGGATAGTGTGCTGATGGAACGGGCTATTGAAAAAATAAAAGTGCAGAAAACGCCGTTTTTCTATCAATTGATAACAGGGACGTCTCACAAGCCTTATAATGAGCCGTATCGGAAGACGAAGTTGTCGGGTGCTACTGAGTTTCCGGAGGAGGTGAGAAATTATATGGAGGTTATTCATTATACCGACCGTTGTATCGGAGCGTTCGTCGATTCGCTTCGTAGTAACGGATTGTACGATAATACAGTTATTGCGATAGCCTCGGATCATAACCAATTACTCTCTCCTTGCGGAGTACCCGGTTATAACGATACAGAGGCTGCGTTCATCGTGGCGAACGCTGATGTGAAATATACACACACTTCGGTTATGGGACAAATCGATATTTATCCTACCTTACTCGATGTAATGAATTGTAATGATTATGCATGGAAGGGTTTAGGTTACAGTATTTTGCGCACTCCGGTCGGAAGTGCGGCCGGTTGGAATGGGACAGTTTACGGTAACGAAGGCGATTCTTTGGCCTCCCGGCAGATAGAGGCATGGGATATTTCGGAAAAAATAATTACCAAAGGATATTTCAGTATAAAATAATACTATAAATTTTTATTTCATTACATTTGCATCGAATGTTATCGAATGCAAATGTGGTTGGATAAATTTTCGGCACGAGTTTTTTCTTGGAACCGCGAGGGACAGTATCTGTTGTTTTATCTGCTTACTGTCTGTTGCTTTATGTTTCCTATCGAATATTTACATATCGGGTTGAAATATTCGACTATTTTCGATTTGCGTATCCTTCTTCCACAGGGAAAGCCTGTGGGCGATACGCTTTCGGCTTTTGCGCCGACTGTGGGCGATGCTTTTTTATTGTCGTTGCCTCTTTTCTTTTTTACGAACAAGAGGTGGGTCGTGTTTATTCCGCTTTTTCTGTTCGACGTTTTTTGTCTTATCCAGACTTTATATGCTCGTGTCTATGAGGATATTATGCCATATTCGTCGTTCCTTCTCGTGAATAACGTCAACGATGTGCTGCTTAACAGCGTGAGGGGATTGATACGGTTACGCGATATATTTGTGTTCTTTCCCACTCTGTTACTTTTGGCGGGGTATATTTTCTATTTCAGGAAACAGCGTCATTATCCGTCTTCACGTACCAGAGCGGTTGCCGCCTTCGTATCGTTGTCGATAGCTTTGTCTTCCTATGCGGTCAGAGCTCATCATATTTATCATCGTGCGCCTTCCGATCAAGAGTCTCCGTGGACGGCTTTCATTACGCCTTATAATTATCGTGAGTACGTGGTGTTTAACGGTGTCGTACCTTATACGTGCTATGCGTTTGTCTTTTCGCTTTTGCAGGGTGGAGAGCTGAATACCGAGGAACGGAAAACCGTTGAATCTTATCTTGACGATATGCCGCGTTATGGTGATAATAGATATGCCGTAGAACCGGGAAGGAATCTTATTCTTATCGTCGTGGAATCGATGAATTCGTGGTTATTGAACCGGACAGTGAACGGGGTGGAGATTATGCCCCGGCTCAATCGTCTACTGGCCGAGGAAGGAACATTTTCGGCTCTCCATTTAATCCCGCAAGTAAAAGACGGTCGGTCTAGCGACGGCCACCTGATATTCAATACCGGGCTTTTACCTGCGAAGGTAGGGGCGACCGCCGTGCTGTACGGCGGAAACACCTATCCGGCTTTGGGGCATGCGTTGAGAGATAAAGGTTATCGGACCTTGAATATCGTATGCGATAGGGCACAGGATTGGAATCAGGCGGAAACTTCTCCGGCATACGGTTTTGAAACTTTATATGATAAAACATCGTTCGGTGCGAGCGAGACTTTGAGCGATTCGGTTCTGTTTGCCGAAAGTCTTTCTATTTTGAAACGGACACAAGAGCCGTTTTTCTCTCAGATAGTGACTATCTCGACACATGCTCCGAACAAGGCTCCGTCCAATCCCACGGCTCTTTCCCGATACCCGACCGAGTCGAGCGAGTTGGTCAACACGATGGAGGCTTTTCATAGCCTCGACAGACAGTTGGGCAGTTTTCTCGATTCGCTGAAAGCGTGCGGGCTGTACGAACGCTCGGTAATCGCTATTGTTTCGGACCATGACGAATTGGGTAAAAATGTGTTGGACGGGCGCGAGCATAGGACACTTGCCGACCGTGAGGTAGCGTTAGTTTTATTGAATACTCCGTATACGATTTCTTATGAAGAGACGGCGGGACAAATCGATGTATATCCGACGTTGCTCGATGTCATGGGGTGTAACGAATACGGTTGGAAAGGTTTGGGATATAGTTTGTTCCGTACTCCGGTCGAGAGTGCTGTTTATTGGGACGGAAGTTCTTTGGGAAACCGTCGGTCTCCTTTGTATTCGAAGCAGACGCAGGCGTGGGATATTTCACGTCTGATGATTACCGGAGATTTCTTTTCCGGGAAATCTTTCGGGTATGACGAAGAGTGAAGCGTGGGGTAATGTTTATCGACCGTTTTGTCCGATATGATTTTAATATTTCTGTATTTGGCTCTTTGAAAAAAAAATACGGAATTTGCAAATCCGAAAGAAATATAAAACTTACATAAACAAAAGAGATTACAATGAAGAAAAGTGCACTTCAAACCGCTCGTGCTTCGTATCAGCCTAAGTTGCCCGAAGCTATTAAAAACGGCGTTACCATCGTCGAAGGCAAGGCCACGCAATCGGTTGCCGATCAGGAGGCTATCGCTAAGTTATTTCCTAACACATACGGCATGCCTGTTCTCCGTTTCGAAGCAGCTGCAAAGAAAGAATATCCGGCTATCAATGTGGGTGTTATCCTTTCCGGCGGTCAAGCTCCCGGTGGACATAATGTAATTTCTGGTCTTTTCGACGGTCTTAAAGCTCTGAATAAAGAGAGCCGTTTATTCGGTTTCCTTTTAGGCCCCGGCGGATTGATCGAACATAAATATATGGAACTTACAGCCGATATTATCGATGACTACCGCAATACGGGCGGATTCGACATTATCGGTTCGGGACGCACCAAACTGGAAACAAAGGATCAATTCGACAGTGGTCTCGAAATTATTAAAGAGTTGGGTATCAAAGCTGTCGTTATTATCGGTGGTGACGATTCCAATACCAACGCTTGCGTACTCGCCGAATATTATAAACAAATTGGAGCCGGGGTTCAGGTAATCGGTTGCCCGAAAACTATCGACGGAGACTTGAAGAACGAGATGATAGAGTCTTCTTTCGGTTTCGATACGGCTTGTAAAGTATATTCCGAAGTAATCGGTAACATACAACGCGACTGTAACTCGGCTAAGAAATATTGGCACTTTATCAAGCTGATGGGACGTTCGGCTTCGCATATCGCTTTGGAATGCGCTTTGCAGACTCAGCCCAATATTTGTTTGATTTCGGAGGAAATCGAGGCCAAGCAGATGACTCTCGACGATGTAGTAAACTATATCGCCGAAATCGTGGCTGCCCGTGCCGCCAAAGGTAACAACTTCGGAACGGTGTTGATTCCCGAAGGACTTATCGAATTTATCCCTGCCATGAAGCGCCTTATCGCCGAGTTGAACGACTATCTGGCTGCGAATGGTTCGGAATTCGCAATGATTAAGAAATCGGAACAAATCAATTATATCATCAAACACCTTTCTCCCGAAAATTCGGCTATCTATGCCAGCCTGCCCGAAGGTGTCGCCCGTCAGCTCACGCTCGACCGCGACCCCCACGGAAATGTTCAGGTATCGCTTATCGAAACCGAAAAACTGTTAGGCGAGATGGTCGGACGTCGTTTGGCCGAAATGAAAGCCGAAGGGAAATTCGTGGGTAAATTCGCTACGCAATTCCACTTCTTCGGTTACGAAGGCCGTTGTGCCGATCCTTCCAATTTCGATGCCGACTATTGTTATTCTCTCGGTTATACCGCAGCACTGTTGGTAGGCGAGGGTAAAACGGGTTATATGTCGTCGGTTCGCAACACGACCAAACCGGCCAGCGAGTGGATTGCCGGGGGCGTGCCTGTGACTATGATGATGAATATGGAACGCCGTCACGGAGAAATGAAACCTGTTATACAAAAAGCATTGGTTCGCCTCGATGGGGCTCCTTTCAAATATTTCGCCTCACATCGTGACGAGTGGGCTATGAACACGTGCTATGTCTATCCCGGTCCTATACAATATTTCGGTCCTACCGAGGTTTGCGACCAGCCTACCAAAACGTTGATGTTGGAACAAAACGGAACTATTTGAGAACCTGTTTTGAAGTCTCACGAAGATAAGACCAATTATTAGAAAACAAGCAGGTTGCCTGCTGCCGAAAGGCATATAATTATTCAACAAAAAATCCGCACTTGCGGCTTGCAAAATCCCCCGATACAGAGCGTTCTGTGCCGGGGGTGTTTTTTATTCGTTCTTGGTAAGCGGAGATTAAGGTTCATCAATAATTAGTGTGGATTGTCCTTGTATATTTCAACCCCCTCGCCCTATGGGCACTCCCCCTATATCGCTGCGCGACACAGGGGGAGAGTGTGATACCCGATTTGTTACTGTTACAGTCGATGTTTTTAATCCCTCTGTCGTTTTAACCCCTCCGTCCTTGCGGACACCTCCCCTATATTTTGCGTTGCAAAACACAGGGGAGAGGTTGAATGCTTCATTTCTTAAACGATTCGCCCCTGCGTTGTATCGAACAAAACGCAGGGGCGAATGTTGTTACGGAACTATATCGTGTATCGATTATTTGCCGCTCTCGATAACGAGGGTAGCTTTTTTCAAACCCTTAGATGTAGCTTCGAGGGTGATTTTTCCCGGTTCTTCGGTCGATGATACGATGGCGGTCATCATGCCTGAGAATACTTTCATGTGGGGGGCTTGGAACGATTCCAACGATGTGGGATCGCCGTTGGCTCCTGCCCGGTAGTATCCTTTTCCTTTTACCTTAAAGGTTATTTCATTGGCTGCCGTGGGGCAGAGGTTTCCGTCTTTGTCCACGACTTTCACCGTTACGAACGAGAGATCTTTTCCGTCGGCCATGATTTTGTCACGATCGGCTGTCAGTTCGATACGATAGGGTTTACCAGCTGTTTTCATCTCTTTTTCGGCAACTGCGTTTCCGTCTTTATCATAGGCGATGACTTTGACAGTCCCCGGTTCGTATTTGGTGTCCATCCACATCAGACGGTAGCGTTTTTGCCGTTTGAAGTTCGCCGTCGATAGAGAGTCTCCACTATTATGGACGGTTACTGACAGGTCTTTGGTGCGTTTCCCCTGACTTTTGCCATTTATGAAGAGCTCGGCGGTGGGGTAATTGGTATAGACGAATACGGGAGTTACTTCTCCTTCGCGGCCTTCCCAGTTCCAGTGGGGTAGGATATGGAGGGTTTCCACATCTTTATTCCAGTGGCTGCGATAGAGGTAGTAGCGGTCTTTGGGGATTCCGGCGAGATCGATAATACCGAATAGGGAGGAGTGGCTGGGCCAATCGGAGTAATAGGGGGTGGGCTCACCCAAGTAATCGAATCCGGTCCAGACAAATTCTCCTATGCAGTAGGGCAAATCTTCGTGCTGTATGAAATCATCTTCGGGAAGATTGGACCACCCGCAGTGTTCCACATCGTAAGAGGAGGACTGGTGGTCGGGGTATTTGGGCATGGACCGTCGTACTACCGGGAATTTGTAGACTCCCCGCGAACTGATGGTCGATGCCGTTTCGCTTCCTAAAATGATTTCTTGGGGGAGTTTTTTGTAATTTTCGATATATTTGAACGGGCGGTAATTGAATCCCGGTACGTCCATGACTGCCGCCATGTTGTTGTTGACTACGGCGTCCGGGGCATCCATGCCTTGCGTGACGGGACGAGTGGGGTCTTCGCGGTGGCAGATGTTTTGTAACCATAACGACAGTTTGGGGCCTTTGTCGCCCGCCCATTGGTCGGGGACTTCATTCCCGATACACCACATGACTACGCTGGGATTATTCCTGAAATGGCGTACTAAGTTCACGATATCTTTTTCCGCCCATTCGCCGAATACGGTGTGATATCCGTTTTGGACTTTGGCTGTCGCCCATTCGTCGAACGATTCGGCCATGACCATCATACCCATTTCGTCACAGGCTTTAATCAATTCGGGTGCAGGCATATTGTGCGAGGTGCGAATGGCGTTACAACCCATATTTTTCAACATACGGATTTGCCGACGTATTCCCGCTTCGTTGGCGATACCTCCTAACGGGCCTAAATCGTGGTGATTGCAAACTCCTTTGAATTGCACCCGTTTGCCGTTCAGGAAGAACCCTTCGCCTTGTCGAACTTCGACGGTGCGAATGCCGAAAGTCGTCGAGTATTGGTCTTTCAGCACATCGCCTTCATATATTTTTGAAATCGAGGTGTAGAGGTCGGGGGTCTCAGGAGTCCATGCCGCAGGATTTTCTATTACAAATTCTTGCTCGAATAGGTCGTTGTCGAAATCGCTTCCTTGTTTGCGATCCGTTGCGACTATCTTTCCGTTATGGTCGACCAAGTCGGTCACGATGACATAGTCGCTCAGGGATTTTCCAGACGGGTAATTCCAAGAAGTCGCTTGCTTTACTTTTGCATATTTGTCGGTGAGTGCGGTGGTGATGATTTGTGTTCCCCACACCGGTACGTGGGCATCGTCGGTTACGATCAGGTGTACATTTCGGTAAAGACCGGCGCCGGGATACCAGCGGGAGCTCTCGGTAAAGTTTTCGAGCCGTATGGCAAGTGTGTTGCTCTCTCCTTGTTTTAAGAAAGGCGATGCGTTGACAGAGAATGCGTTATATCCGTTAGGCCAGTAGCCTGCTTCTTTTCCGTTGATGTAGACACGGGCATGGCTCATGGCTCCATCGAATACCAATGTACATTTTTTCCCGTCTGTATATTCGGGGACATCGAATCGAAGCCTGTACCAGCCGGTTCCTACGAAGGGTAAACCTCCGGTACGTCCGGCGTGTTCCATCGCTTCTTTCTGTCCGTCTTGAACAATCGCCGTGTTCTGTTTGTCGTTGTTGATACTGAAAGGACCATAGATAGCCCAATCGTGTGGGATACAGACCGATTGCCATTTGGTATCGTCGAATTGCGATGTCTTGAATTCGGGATTGTCTTCCCTTGTAAATTTCCACCCCTTTTCTAACAGTTTTTCTGTACGAACCTGTGCCGATAACCATAAAGGGGCAACTAAAAGTGTTAATAGTGCGATTCTTTTTATCATATTTGTAATTTTAGATGGATATGGTAAAAAAATTTCGGATAATATCTATTACGTTTTTATTGGTGGATAAGAGGTTTAGCGAGCATTTTTCCCAATTCTCGGGACGAGACTCACTCGAAGTATTCTTCGTCTTCTTCGTCGGGAATGTGAACGATAAAAGTCGTCGCTCCTATCGTCACCACATCGCCGTCGTGTAATACCGCGCGTTCCCGATCGCTCAACAATTCATGGCGGAGGAATGTGCCGGTGAGACTGGGATTGTCTCTGACCGTGAGTATCGGTCGATTGCCTTTTTCTTTCACGTTAATGATGCAGTGGCGACGATCCATGCTCATGTCGCTCGTTTCGATGGGTATATCCACTTCCGTACCTTTCGATGCACGGCCTATTATATTATCGCCTGCGTGTAAAGGAAATTCTTGCCGGTATCCGAACGCATTTTCCAGTACGGTGATAAACCCGAGAGAGGTGTCTATGTCGTTCTTGTGGCATGCGTCTATCTCGGGCAGTGTCATTAGGAATCGTTTACGACAGGCCGGGCAAATGAAAGATATGTTGCAGGAAGCATCGTAACGAGACTCGTCGAAAGAAAACGTTTTTCCGCATTTCGGACAGATTACCTGTTTCATAAATATCGAGAAGTAAGTGGCAAATTATTTTTCTTTGTCGAAATAATAGTCTAACACATCTTTGGCCGCCATAAACGAACTTTGCTCGTTGTTCAACACTTTCTGTTGTTTCTCTTCCAGCATTCTTTCGATTTGAGGATTGCGATAGAAGTGGTCGCGGAGTTGTTCGTTTATCGTTTCGAACATCCAGTATTTGGCTTGTTCTTGCCGTTTGTAATCGAAATATCCGTTTTTCTTGACAAAAGCGATGTATTTGTCTATCATGTCCCAAACCTCGGCGATTCCCAACTCGTAGTATCCAGAGTAGGTGAGCACTTGCGGAGTCCAGCCCGAAGGCGTAGGCGGGAACAGATGTAATGCGTTACGGAATTGTGCTTGGGCTAATTTGGCTTTTTCGATGTTGCTTCCGTCGGCTTTGTTGATGACGATACCATCGGCCATTTCCATGATGCCTCTTTTGATTCCTTGCAGTTCGTCACCTGTACCGGCTAATTGGATAAGCAGGAAGAAATCGACCATCGAGTGCACGGCTGTTTCCGATTGCCCGACCCCGACTGTTTCTACAAAGATGTTGTTGTATCCGGCGGCCTCACAGAGAACGATCGTTTCACGAGTTTTCCGGGCTACACCGCCTAACGAGCCTGCCGACGGTGAAGGGCGGATAAAGGCGTTGGGGTGTATCGATAGTTTTTCCATACGGGTTTTGTCGCCCAATATGCTACCTTTCGAGCGTTCGCTACTGGGGTCGATCGCCAATACAGCCAATTTCCCACCCCGTTTCAGTACATGCAACCCGAAAGTATCTATCGATGTGCTCTTGCCGGCTCCCGGTACGCCGGTAATACCCACCCGCACCGAGTCGCAGGCATGAGGCAGACATTTTTCTATGACTTCCTGTGCGAGAGTCTGGTGCTCGTACAGATTGCTTTCCACCAAAGTTACGGCCTGACTGAGTATGCTCGTGTCGCCTTTGACGATACCTTCGACATATTCAGAGGCTGTAAAGGATCGACGTTTCGCTGTCCGCATCTTTTTCAAATACGGATTCACGATAGGCGGTTGTTCTATTCCTTTGTTTACTGCAAGTCCTGCATATTGAGCGTCATTTTCGGGGTGATCCATAATTCAAGAAATTAAGAGTTATTCAAAAGAACCTAATACCCGTATGGGAACCGATGGTCTTTCGGGGTCATCGGTAATAACCATCAATCGGCTGTTCAATAAATTGTTACGAGCCATAGACGGGTCTGCTTCGATAACCAACTCGGTCGTTTTGCCGGGGTTGAGCGTATTTCGTTTCAGTTTTATGTTCAGAGAGCGATTTTCATTCGCCACTTTGTGTATCGTCAACCGACTTTTTCCGGTATTCGTTATTTTCAAAGTCTGTTTTTTAGCAGTGTTCCCTTTGATGATACCAAAGTCTATGACATTGCTCGATAGCTCGATGTGTCCGGCGTTTTGACGCTGTTCTGGCGAGAGGATGCTAAAATCGTCCAGCAAGTTCGCCGATACCGTGACCGTATTGAAGTCGTTCGAGGAGCCGTTGTCGAGTCCCAAATCAAACTCGTCGCGTCGGAACCCCCAGTCGTCGACAACGTCGGGATCGTAATAAATTTTTATAAGACCTTCCTCATCGGGGTGCAAAACTGCGGGTATCATCTCGACCGAGATGTGAGAAGGGACATTTTTAAAAGTAGGAACCAGTTCTGTTTTTCGTTCGTTGCGGACGAATAGATGTCCCTCTTTTACGTGCCCTTTCGGGGTGTCGAACAGCGGTATGTGCAGACTGCGTAACGATAGGGCTCCTATTTTATAGGGATTGGTCGCTCTACGGGATTTTGATCCGATGACGACTCCTTTGATATGGAGCGTCTCTCTATCGCCCGAAGCGTTGGTCGTTATATAGATGGGTTTTGAAAACTTACCGGGGCGTCCTTTGGGGTTGTAGGTCACTTTAATGCTCCCGGAGTCTCCGGGGGCAATGGGTTCCCGGGTGTATTTGGGAACGGTGCAGCCACATGTGGAACGCACGTTTTGCAAAACTAAGGGTTCGTTCCCGCTATTGACGAATCGAAAATCGTGAGTGACCGGACCTGTTTCTTCTTCGAATGTACCGAAATCGTGATTTTTATTATCGAATACAATTTGCGGTTGGGCTACCGATACGGTTATGGAAAAAATGAGAATCAATCCTAAAATCAATTGTTTCATAACTATTATTTTTTAGGTACAACAATCCCTTCGATAATCAATTTTATGGATGCTTTTCCGGCATTGGTATAGACTTTGACCTCTTTTCGAAAGGTCCCGGGACGCCCTTCGGGGTCGAAAGTTACGTCTATCGAACCCGTACCGGCAGGGGCGACAGGCTCTTTGGTGAAATGCGATGCCGTGCAACCGCAGGTACTACGCGTATCTATGATGATTAACGGGGCGTCTCCGCCGTTGGTAAATTTGAAAGAGTGCGTTACCTTTCCTTTATCTTCCTGAATATAACCGAAATCATAACGGGTGGAGTCGAAAACTATTTTGGCTTTCCCTCCGCCGGCATTTAAAGATAATGTAAACAGGACAGCAATGAGCAGACTCAAATATTTTTTCATATCTCTATGTTTTATCTACTATCGGCAAATTTAGTCAAATTCTTCATACTTTACTTATTTAAGAAGTGGTTTTAATTTTTATATTATGATTCATTTTCCTCCCTTGTGTTTTGTATAGGGACGGTATTTTGTTGCGCTATTTTATTGAAGCATAAAAGAATGGCGGGCTTCTGATTTACAGAAGCCCGCCATAACGTGTAAGCGATCGATATTATTTTCTTAATTTCAAAGATACCGGATTGTTGTCTATTATTGCTTTGAATATATAGTACCCCGGAGTTAAATCGCTTATGTCTATGGTGTTATGATGTGATGAAATGCTCATGACCAATCTTCCGTCTATCGTGTATAGTGCTGCTCCATTTATATTTTCACCGTCGATAAGAATATTGTCTCCGCTGATATAGGCCGCTTGTTTTTGCCGAGCAGTTTCTATGCTCGACGATCCCTCCTCGTATATCGGGCAGCCGCTATTGTCCACCCATTCGATTCCTGTTTCGTCCATGTCGTTGATTAAAACTATCGAGGCTTGGTTTCTACTCGAATGCATCAAGTTTTTCAATGTCGTGCCTTCTCCTTCCTGCATGTTCCAGTTGAGAAAGAGGTTCTCTTTTTTTGAGGCGAAATAGTAATTCAAATCGGATTTTATTTCTTCTTCTGTGCGGGCTACCGTCCAAATTCTGACATCGGTTATCATTCCTTGAAATTTTTCGCCATCTACCCAGTTGGGATTGGCGCCCAATGTGAGGTCTCCTGTGCCAACGGCTATCGGTGCGCTGAAAGTTTCCTCCACCGTTTTTTCTCCGTTTTTATAGCAGATCAGTTTGTTCCCGTCTATCACCATAGACAGTTTTGCCCATTCTCCGGCTTGTAACTGAGTATTGACCCATTTAGGTTCGTTACCTCCGTTACCGACACAGAATGTAGCTCTCGCCCAGCCGTTGGGTTGCAGCATCAGTTCGTAGCCCCCTGATTTGTTGTCATTGGCAGGATCATCGACGAATGCACTTTTAGTGCTTATCAATACGCCGCCTTGCGCATCGAGGGTTTCGCTTATACGCACCCACATTTCGATGGTCTGTTGTTGGTTGTAGACATCGGCAAAGTACTTGTTCCCTTCTTGTGACAGGTGAATATCACAGCCTCTGATGCTGTTGTCGTGGATAAAGTTGACGGCTTTGATGTTTGCAGCCTGTAATGACATTCCGCAACTGAAAATCATGGCAAATAACATGCATGAAGTAATTTTTTTCGGTTTCATACGATTTTGTTTTTTAAGGTTAGTTTTTAATGAATTTTTTACTGATAACTTGCGATCCGACATTGAATTTTATAATGTAGTTACCCGATGGTATATTTTTGATGTTTATGTATTTATAGACGGGTTTCGTGTTCGATGTTTGCAATACTTGTCCCGAAGTGGAGCATATTTGATAGCTTATCTTTTCTGTATCTCCATCGTAGGAGATGAACAGTTTGTCGTCCGTGGGATTGGGATAAATTTCGATTGTATTGCGGTCTTTCGACGGAATCACCAGATTGGACATGTTTACGGGCGTTGCTTTTGCGACTTCGGTCAGTACGGCTTTTGCGTCGTTCACCAAGCTCGTGATGCGGTTGTCGGTCTCTTTGCTGATTTCTCCCAATGAGAATGTTTGCAATACTCTTTGCAGTTTTTGAATGTTTTCGTTGGCTTCCGGCGTGCCCAGCCCTTTCAGGCGTTCCATAATGACTCGTAACTTTTCATAGTCTTGGATGCCTTCACGTAGGCGGGCCATTCTTACAGAGTTGCGAGGTCCGGGATATACCATGTGTTGGTCGCCTGCCGGAGCCGATGCACAGCGGGTATCTTTGAGAACGTTCTGTACCCAAATGTTATAGGCCCAACGCAAGAATCCCGTATATCCCTGAGCGTATGCGAACCACCCGACAAGAGCACTTTCGGCAGGAGGCGAGAATGTGAACTGGTTGGGGTGTTCGGGCCATGAACAGCTCGTATAGAATGTCGTGGGTTTACCTTGTGCGATTCGAGCCTGCATATTCTCCGATGTAGTGGGGTGACCCACAAAGATGGACAGATCGTATATGTCTTCTTGCAAGGAGGGGATATAACCCCCGGCCAATGCTATCTTGAAGTCGGGGGTTGTCTCTTTGATAAAAGAGATTACTCCGGTCATAATGGGTTCGAGTTTTTCGTCCATAGCGATAGCTGTTTTTTCGAACCAGCCATTTTCTTTGAGGTGTTCCCGGAAATCGAGGAGGAAGGGCCTCCAAAAATCTGCAAATTCCTGAGTGCCGGGTTCCGGCTGTATAGAAATCCAATCGCCTGATTTTTCGTCGAAGTAACGTGTAGCTCCCCACGGATACATCGAGTAACAATTGATTTGCTGGTCGATTCCTATCGAAGCCATCATATTCACGAATTTATCGAATACCGTATAATCATAAAACCAAGTGCCATCGGCTTTTTTGGTCCATAGAATCATACTTTCGTACCAGTCGTCGAAACTTTGTCCTCCGTGGTTGATTACGGCAGTGCAAACTTTTTGTCCGGCATCGGCCAATATTTTAAAATACTCTGCCAGTATCTCGAAATGTTCGTCACTCCATAGGGTAGGCTTATGATACCTTTTTACCGAAACACAGTTTTGCCAAAGGTCGAGATGGAATTGCCAATTTTTCGGTGCGGGGACTATGTGGTCGAGTACTTCTACGGTCAAAGACAGTATTTGGTCTTCACCCGCAGCCGAACGAATAAATATCTCTCCCGTATATTCTCCCGACGGTATGTCTCGCGGAATCTCTACTGTAATCCATATCGGGCGAGTGGTTCTTCCCGGTATCGTCATTTGGGGGATATAATCGAGAACATCGGGCACGAGGTGGCTGTTTTCTGTTTTATGCGGCGTTCGAGCGGCACAAGCCAATATTTCGTCTGAAATTTTGAACTTGTCGGAGAGTGTGTATCGGACAAAGTTCGATTTGACATTTCCCGCCGGAATTATGGAAGATATACCTTTTAAATCGGAGGTAACGCATTTTACGTCTTTTATCTCGTTTTTGGTATAAGCCAATGCAATGAAGTTTACTTTTTCGCCTTTCCATACGACGGCTTTCGTTTGTTTTATTTTATTTGCGGGGACATTTCCTTTTTTGTATAAAGTATCGATCGACCCCCATGCGGCGTGAAGTCCCGAAGAAAGATCGTCCCATTGTTTGCTGTCGTAGGTTTCGGGATCGGCGGTTTCTACGAAGTCGTTTAACCCGTATGCCGGATATACCTTTTGGGCAGATATCGGTCCAGAGAAAAGGAGGCAGCATAAAGACCAGAAAGTCGCTTTTTTCAAAAGATTTCTTTGATTAGTAGCCATCATTTTGTTTTATTTTAAGTTCATAAATCGTTTGTTGAGGAATAGGATATAGTTCGTGGTAGTCTTTCGCCAGATTTTTACCCCGGCTGATTGCGTTGGAAATGAATACGCCGTGTCGTATCATGTCGCTTCTTCTTTTACCTTCCCAAATAAACTCCCAAGCTCTTTCTTGAAGCAGATGAGCGCGAAAAGCGTCTATGTCGGTTATTTGGTCTATTTTCTTTTTGTGGTCGGTTTGGTCGTAATTGTCGAAACTTCTGCGGCAGACTTGGTGCAGGAGTTCTTTGGCCGTGGGTGTGCCTCCCCCGTCCGGGCCGAAAATTTCGTTTTTAGCTTCGGCACGTAACATGATGACATCGGCGTACCGGTAAATGACATATTCCGATGCATCATTCGTCCCATCGGTATTTGCATTTTCCTGATATTTCATAGGCAAAGCTCCATATTCGAGAGTTCCGGTACGTCCTGTAACCATCTCTTTCCCATTCCAGTATTCGGTTTTGTGTACTTGTCTGCGCTTATCGGCCGGATCGAAAGAGTCGTATACTTCCCACGGGGTTCTGAATCCATTCCAACCGGTCAGCGGGATACCTTGCTGGGACTTGTAATCGGTGGGTAGTACATGGGCAAGAAAGTTGTTCCCCATTACCGGAATGGGAAAACTCGGAAGAGCGAAGATGATTTCGTTGTTGTGCTGGTTTTGAGGACTCCAAATGTCTTTGAATTCAGCCTGCAATTCATAATATTGTAAATCCATGATGTCTTTGGCTACCTGTTCGGCCTTTTTGAAATAATCCAGATAGTCGCCGACGTGTTTGTTCCGACAGTAGCCACCTTCGTGCATGTATAGTTGGAGCAGTACCATCATAGCCGTTGCTTGACTTACATGACCGTAGTCGCTACCTGTCCATGCGACAGGCAAAATTTTGGCATTGATTACTTCTTTCAATTCGGTTTCTACAAATGTGATGTATTCTTCCCGAGAGGGGCGAGTTACCGTAAAGTCCTGAGTGGGATTGAGTATTTTTTCGGGGTCGGTGATTGCCGGAACCGGCCCATATAGGTCGAACAGATCGTACATCCAGAGCGCCCGTACTACTCTCAATTCGGCAATATATCGATTTTTTATGTCGTCGCTCACAGGTGCGTCTTGTATACGTGCAATTAAAGCAGTGGCTTTTGTTATGGCCGGCACGAAAAATTCGAATATTTCACAGACGAAATAGTCGGTTGCTTTCCACATGAAATCTGTATGGGCTTTATAGAACCAATTCGCGGCCCATAGGTCGGTGGGGACTTCTTGAAGCGTCATTACCGAACCCCAAGAGGTTTTGTATCGTCCCCATTCGGATATCCCTCGGAACTCGGCGTAAACACCGGTGACAGCAGTCTTTACGTCGTCTTCGTTGGTTAAAAAGTTTTCGGGTGTAATTTGATCGAATAGTTCCGGTTCCAAGTTTCCCTCGCATGAAATCATCGAGAGACATAGAATAACCAGTATATGTTTGAATTTTGTCTTCATAGTGTACGTGTTTTTAGAATGTGATATCTATACCTATCGAATATGTCCTTTGAGACGGATATCCGCCTTTTGAATCCATCTCCGGGTCTAATCCCTGATAGTTCGTAATGATGAAAGGGTTTTCAACATCGACGTATATTCTGGCTTGTGAAAAGACTTTGTGTATCCACTTGTGCGGGAAAGAGTATCCCAGTGTTATGTTTTTACAACGTACGAACGATACTTTTTCGAGCAGCCAGTCATCTCCTCCGTAGTAGGCACTGTAAAATCCCGATGGAAATTTGTTCGTGGGATTGTCGGGAGTCCACCGTTCCAATACTTCTTTCGAATAGTTCTGCCGTTGCAAGATGTATTCGCAACCGGAGGGCCCGTATTTTGCCCGGTTCGAATTGGCCACGTATTGACCGAACATGCCATAGAAGAAAATATTCAAATCGAAGTTCTTGTATTCGAACATGTTGCCGAATCCGATGATAACTTTCGGGTCGGTACTTCCCAAATAGATTCTGTCGGCAGCGTCTATTTTGCCGTCGGGGTGTCCGAGCAATTTGGAACCGTCGTTCGGGTCAAACCCGTTCAGGTCTTTTACTTTCATTTGTCCCGGCAATAAATCGGGCATGGAGGCAGGAGGAGTTTCTCCTATTTGCAGAATACCGTCGGATACGCATCCATAGATAGCCCGGATAGGTGCATCTTCTTTTTCATAAGGCGCCAAGACTACATCGGGGTTGCGTTCTTTCCATCGGTCGTTATAGGAGGATATATTCAAGGTAGTGTTCCATTTGAACGGGCCGGTAAGATTTACCGTATTTAAAGAAAACTCATATCCGGTGCTTTGGGTCGCTCCGATGTTGTCTGCAATAGTAGAGACTTCCATCAAGGAATTCAGTTTGCGGAAGGCGAGCAAATCGCTGACTACTTTGTGGAAATATTCAAACGATCCTGTGATTCGGTTGTTTAGAAATCCGAAGTCGAGACCTACGTTCAACTCTGTCGTCGTTTCCCATTTGAGGTCGGGATTTTCGAGTTGGCTTTTGATACTGCCTGTTTGTACAGCATCTCCGAATACATATTGATTACCGGCTTCATAGTATTCGTAGGCATTGCCTCCGATATTGCTGTTTCCGGTTTGTCCAAAACTGACTCTTAATTTTAATTCGGACAACCAGTCAACGTCTTTCAAAAAGTTTTCATTCTGCATTTTCCAAGCGAATGCCCCCGACGGGAAAAGGCCCCATTTGTTGTTTTTACCGAATTTCGAAGAGCCGTCATATCTTAAAGAGAATGTAAATAGGTATTTGTCGAGCAGGGAATAGTTGATTCTGCCGAAATAAGATCCTAATTCGTTTTTGCCTTTGGAAGAACTTACCGGCGGACGGGCCACATTCCCGGCTTCCAATTTGTTCCATAGGAATAAATCGGTGAAAAATTGAGAGCTGCCGGCTCCTAATCCGTCCCAGTTCTCTTGTTGGTATGAATACCCGAGCAATACTTCCAATCTGTCTCTTTCCTTGAAAAGTTGCTTCGTATAGTTGGCTGTTAGTTCGAACAATAAATCGACCGTTCTATTTTCATTGATATTGGCTTTTCCTCCTTCTTGTTTTCCGTATAGCGTCGATTTGGGAAGATAGGTACTGCGGCGACCTTGATTTTTGTCGATACCCATATTGAGCTTTACTTTCAAATCTTTCCAGAATGTAGCTTCGATATAGCCGTTTGCCAGTAATCTATCGGTTTGCGTCTGGTCTGTAATTTCGAGCATTGAAACCGGGTTAGGAATCATGCCCAGTGTGGGACTCAGCGCATAGTTTCCCGATTCGTCTTTTACCGGGACGAGGGGGTCGTAATGCAATGCCGAATTCAGCAGGCTGGAATTTTCGGCGTTACCTTCTCCTAATGGGACATTATTGTTGAAAATGGTGCTGTATGTTGCATTGATACCAGCTTTGATGTATTTCCCTAAATCTTGATCGAGGTTTATTCTTCCCGATATACGTTGGAAATCGGAATTCTTGATTACTCCTTTTTGTTTGTAATAATTCAAAGATGCCAAAAATCGTGTGGATTCCGTACCGGCTGAAACAGATACGTTGTGTTGGTTGATGGAGCCGTCGCGTGTAAGCAGCCCGAACCAGTCGGTCCCTTCTCCGGCGGCAGCGATTTCTTCCGGACTATATGGATTGCCCTTGTAGGGTAATGCGTCTTCTTCCAGCTCTCCGCCATACGGATATAATTCATTATCCATGCGCCATTTTTGATAGGATATTTCGTTTGAAACATTCATGAATTCCTTAGCCGATAGCATTTCCAGTCGTTTGGCTATTGTTTGAATCGAATAGTTGGCGTTGTATTTTACTATGGGTTTCCCGCTTTTCCCTCTTTTGGTCGTGACCAAGATCACGCCGTTGGCAGCTCTTGCTCCGTAGATGGCAGTGGCGGAGGCATCTTTAAGAATTTCTATGGATTCGATATCGTTGGGATTCAACGAGTTCATCGGGTTTCGGGAACCATATTCGTAGCGGTTCCCGCTTTCGGGTTCCACGCTTTTGTTGGTGACGGGAAATCCGTCGATTACATACAGAGGGTCATTCCCTGCACCAGTCGATGCAGCACCTCTGACGTATATTTCGATTCCTCCGCCCGGTTGAGCGGAATTTTGTTTTACCATTACTCCGGCGGCCTGTCCTGCCAACATGTGTGTGACAGAAGTGTTGGCTGCGATGGGCAGATTCTCTGTTTTGACACTCGATACAGCTCCCGTCAAATCACTTTTTTTAACCGTCCCGTAACCAATAACCACTACTTCGTCCATCAGAACGTCGTTTTTTTGAAGAGTTACCGGAATATAATTTCTGTCACCGATTTCAACTTCTTGTTTTTTATATCCGATGTAGGAGATAACGAGAGTCGTTGCACTGTCGGGTACATCGATTGTGTATTTCCCGTCGATGTTGGTCATGGTTCCCTTGTTTAAACCTTTTACCAAGACGTTGCCCCCGATAATAGGTTGTCCTGAATCGTCGGAGACGACACCGCTGATTTTATTCGTGCGAACGGGGGCCTGACGTTTGGCGGTGATGATGATCTTTTTATTGTTGATGCGGTAAGAGTATTCGTTCAGGATTTTATCCAGAACGTCTTTTATATTCGCATCTTTCATATTAATACTGATTTTCTTCTCAGTATCGATGTCTGCGTTGTTATAGAAGAACACATAGTCGCTTTGAGCTTCTATTTGTTTCAGCACATCGATTAATGTCACGTCGTTTACCTCGATGTTTATCTTCCGTTCCGATGCGTACAGGTGATTTGCTCCAAATGGTTGAACCCATAGAAGATACAAAACCAGTCCTATGACTTTGTAGGGGAATGAAGATCGTTTTGTGATCGTTTTTTTGTGTTTAAGGGTCTTCATGGTTTTATGTATTTAACTTGGTTTCTTCTTTCGATGTGTTTACGAGAAATGGTCGTATTTTTTATGATTGAATCGCTTGTTTTTTGTTAGGGTCGCTTCATGGTGTTTCATAGGCTGTGTTGTAAAGTTTGACAATCGGTGTTTTCTGGGAAATCGAAATAGACCGTATCGTTGTGTATGGAGTATTGCAAATGGGAGATACGCGCTATTTCCTTGAATATCTCTTCTTTGGTTTCGTTCCTTACGACGAGGGTCAGGTATAAAGTATCGGCGATTTCTTCCGGGCAGATTATTTGAAGTTGATATTTGTCTTCCAAATATGAGATCACATCTGTGAATCTGTCGTTGTCGAATGTCATCTTTTCCGTAGTCCATGCTATATATTCATGAGCGACGACCGTGTCTTTACGGATAGATTGATTTGATTTGGAGTAGGTTATCTGTTCGTTCGGATTTAATCTGACGGGCACGGAGTCATTATTGAAACAGAGGGATACGGCTCCCGAAATCAGCGTCGTTTCCGCAAGGTCTTCGTTCGGTCTGTTTCGCACATTGAAAGATGTTCCTAACACTTTAATCTCTTGTCCTTGTGATTTCACGACAAACGGACGTGCTTTGTTTTTCGTGACCTTGAAATAGGCTTCACCTTCTAAATAAACGGATCGCTCTGTCGATGAAAATGCTTCGGGATAAATGAGTTTCGTATTATTGTTGAGCCATACTATCGTGCCGTCGGGTAGAGTGACTTCCGATTTATGGGTCGAGGTGAGAACCGTATGGGTTGTGGCGGAATAGGCGTTGGATTCCTTTACAGTATGAAAGATAAAGGCTATCGCAATAACGGCTGCAATCTGGGAAGCGTAATAGACGGTTCTTCTGATTTTTACGAGAGAAGTATATTTCCTTATTCTCTTTTTCAGTTTTTCGAGAGCCGACCGTGTGGATATAACCGGTTGCCACAGAGCCGTATTGTATAACCATAGGTCTCTTATTTCGGCAAAATATGCGAGATGCTTTTTGTCTTCTGCCAAATAACGGCGCAGTTCGGCGCATTCTTCCCGAGTAAGGGATTTATCCAGATACTTCGTTATGAGTTCGTCTATATGTCGGTTGTGTTTTTCCATGTGCTCCACTCTATAATTATCACAAACAAGAGTGGGCATACCCTACCTTAACGAGTGCGTATTAATATATTTTAACTATTTGGCTTGTGCTCAATGTAGACCGTGTCGTTATTGAAACGATAATCTATGGGGGCTATCGATTTGAGCGTTTGCAATATTTCTTTCAGCGGTTCTGTCCTGACCGTCAGCGTCATATAAACAGGGGCAGGGGAAGTGTTCGTACAGGTCATTGTTACGTTATACCATGCGCCTAATTTTTCTATGACTTCTGTCAATTCACAATTGCTCAATAGTAGTTTTTCTTGTGCCCAAATGTGGTAGAGACTACTATCTTTTCGCGTATATATTTTCGTTTCTTTCGTCTTGCGGGAGTATGTGACTTGCTCGGCAGGTTGCAAAGTTATGGGAGGAACCGAGCTATTGGGAAAATAGACTTCTACATGCCCGTCGACCAATGCCGTTTCGATGATTTCGTCTCGTATGTAATTCTTGACGACAAAGCTGGTCCCGAGAACTTTTATGTCCATATCGTTGGTTTCGACAACGAATGGTTGATCTTCTTTGTGGAAGACTTTGAAATAGGCCTGCCCGTTGAGCCGGACTTTTCTTTTTTTATCGGAAAACCGGCTGGGGTATGTCAATTTACTGCCTGAATTGAGCCAAACTACCGTGCTGTCGGGGAGGGTAATACAACCTTTGTTACCGATTGCCATCTCTACGCAAGCGTATTGTTCGGAATTAGATTCTCTTGTGAAAAAGTAATACAAGCCTAATAGTATCACTATTATGGCTGCACACTGGGTAATGTAGTAGAGTGGTTTGCGGAATGTTTTGCCGCGGCGATTGTAGTTCTTGATTTTAGAACGGAAACGCTGTAATGCTTTTTCCGTATCTTCTTTCGGTGCGAGTATGGCTTGGGTCGATAGCCACAGTTCTTGTGCTTCTTTGAAATGTGTCTTATTTTCCTCCGAAAGTTCGATCCAACGGTATAACGCGATCTTTTCATCTTTCGAAGCCTCTCCTTCGAGATATTTCAAGATGAGTCTATCTATTTCTTTTATTTCGTTCTGTCCGTCCATACGAAGCAATTTATTTTTTTATTCGAATCCTGAAAACAGTAAGAAGAAAAAGGATAGCAATCCATTTTTTTTCAAATGACTTCTTAGTCCCGACAAGGCTTTTGTTATTTGTTTTTCGACGGTTTTAATGCTTATCCCCAGTCGCAAGGCAATGTCTTTGTTTTTCAAATTGAGGGAACGACTCATGATGAATATACGGTGGCATTGCTCGGGCAGAGATTCGACATAGGTTTTTATTTCCCGATCCAAATCTTTCAATAGTAGGGAGTCTTCCTGATAAACGACGAACGATTGTAAGTAGTCGTCTATGAACTGGATATCGTTATCCGAATCGAAACTTATTTTGTCTTTTACGCGTTTGTCGTAAATATAGTTTCTCGATTTATTCAAAACCGATTTGAATAGATAGGCTTTCATCGGGAGGTCGAAATCTATCTCGTTACGCCGTAGCCATAATTCGAAGAATACGTCTTGTACAATATCTTCTGCCGCATCTTGGTTTTGAACGTAACGTAATGCATAGGCGCGCAATATCTGATAATATTGTGTAAATAGATTTTCAATATTATTACTCATATTGGCCGATTTTGTTTAGTTGTCTCTTTCTTTATTTTGAATGGAGCATATGTAAACGAATGCAATATTACATAATTTTTCGCAACTATAATATTATATGGCGATTGTAAATGGCTGTTAAGTTATTTTAGATTGGTAGAAATTTTGTGTTATTCTTTTCTATTTTTGGCGGAGTCGGTTATCCATAGAGCCATTGTATCTGAGACTTTATCTTTCGTGGTCGACTGCACAAGAATGGTGTTCTTTCCGGGAGGAAGCTCTATTTGTTCCCATTTGACGATGGCATATCGGTCGGGCTTTTGTTTTCCCATGCTTTTCCCGTTCACGAACAGTTCTACTTCTGGCAGGTTGGTAAATGCCATGAAATTTTGTTGAGCGGTCGGGCGCATGTCGCAACGTTTTTCGGCCAGATGTACCATCGGGTCGGTTTTGTTCCAGTTTGCCTTATAAAAGTAGAATGCGTCTTTTTTATATTTACGGTCGAATGTTACGAGTCCTTTATCGTTAATTCCCGGACGATCTCCTTCTCTTCGGTGCGCGGCTCCGAAGTCGAACATATTCCATATGAAACTACCCCAGACAAAGGGCCGTTCATGAATAATTTTCCAGTTCTCGATATGATAGAATGTCTGCCAGTTTTCGGGATGCCACCAACCGGCCGGGTTCGGACGTTTTAAAGAATCCGATTGATGATAGATACTGGCTCCTGCTCCATATTCGCTGATTGCAATGCGCAACTGGGGGTATTGGTTGTGAGTCTGGTCTAAAAATTTCGCCAAAGCGTCGGGCATACCTCCGTACCAACCGTCGTAGCGGTTCCAAGCGATACAGTCGGTAATGAAATTGAGTCCTCCGTTCTGGTTACTGGCAGAGGTTGTCAGGCGAGTGGGATCTTCCGAGTGTGCCAGTTCGTTCAGTTCGGTAATGTAAGTAACGGGATTATCTCCTCGTTCGGTCAATTCGTTGAATAATCCCCAAAAACAAATCGAGGGGTGATTGTAATTTTGGCGGATTAGTTCTTTCAATTGTTCTTCTCCGTTTTTCTTGAAAGCCTCGGAGTCGATAAATCCTTTGTCGGCATATCCTCCGGGGCCGATGAATGGGATTTCGGCCCATGTGATTATACCCGATTGATCCATTAGGTCGTACATGTATTCTGCTTGTTGGTAATGGGCTAACCGAACGGCGTTGACTCCCATTTCGAGCATCAGCTCGGTGTCTTCTTCGTGATGCATCGAGCGTAAGGCGTTGCCGATTTCCGCCCGGTCCTGATGCCGGCAAACTCCGTATAAAGGCAAATGTTTACCGTTCAAGAAAAAGCCATTGTCGGGATCTACACGATAGTATCGTATTCCCAAAGGTTGTATCACCTTATCCAATAATTTATCATTTTCCCATAAGGATATTTCGGCCCGATACATGAACGGGTCTTCACGGCCATTCCATAAACGGGGATTTTGTATGGTGAAAGGAATGATGGTTTCTCCTTCGGAATGGGCGTTCAATGTGACGTGTCGTTTTATTTCTTGTATAGTTTTATCGTGGTCTTTGACGGAGACTTTTACATTTACTTGTTTTGTTGTGGCTGCATTGGATAATTTTACAGTCACAGCGATGTGGGCTTGTTTTTCGGTCACGGACTTTTGAGTAAGATATACTCCGGGAGAAGCGTAATCCAACAGCGATATACATGTCGGTTCTGTTATAATCAAACTGACATCGCGGTAGATTCCTCCGTAGAAGTTGAAGTCTCCGACCAGAGGCATTATATCGAATTGCTCGGCGTTGTTTACTCGCACGAGAATTTTGTTGTCTGTCCCGTATTCGACATCGTCGGTTATTTCAAATGTAAAAGCGCTGTATCCTCCCCGGTGTTCGCCCCGGTATTTACCGTTGATAAAAAGGTCGGCTACGCTGTTGACGCCTTCGAAATATAAAAATAATCTTTTGCCTTTCCATTCGGGGGAAATGTACAGGTCTTTTTCATAATTGCCGATACCACGTTTGTAGTCTAATTTCCCAGATAGGGCATCCGGGGCATTCCATGTGTGCGGCAATGAGATTCGTTGAGTCGAATTTTTACCGACTTGGTGAGAAAAGCGAAACTGCCAGTTGTCGTTTAGAGACAAATACGAACGTTGTGCATTCGTTTGGAAAATACATAATGAGATAACTATTGTTATGAGCCATTTGATTCTCATGTGCGTTATTGTTTAAGGTTTTCGTTCGACGAATGCAAAGATAATAGATTATTCCTATTGCATAGAATTCGGTTTGTGCTATATAATATTAGAAATGTATCTTCGAGAAATAATTTTTGAATCTCTTCCAGTCTTTGATTTTTGCGTATTTGGGTATCATGCGAAAAATGGGTCGCTATAAATTTTCCTCAGATAGTTTGGCAAATTTTATAACATTTTATAAATTCGCATATTGTCACATTAACCTTGTCTCGATATCTATGGGATTATTCGATTTGTTCAAGAAAGATCGCGGGTACGAAATCCATTCGCTCGAATTTTGCGAAGTGGGTAAAGACGGCAAACGCGATACCCGGCCAAGTAGCAAACACTATACCGACTCGCGCTATATTATGCCTGTGGTGAAGATGACATCGCGCATCGACCGCACCGTCAAGATAAAAGTCCGCATTACCGAACCAAGCGGCAAAACTCATACCTACGACTTCGATGCCCCGTTAAAACCCGTTGAGAACATGTCGGCGCAATTTCCGTGGTGGGGGTCGGAAAAGCGAGACCATTTCACTGCGGTCGGTACATGGCGGTTCGATATTCTTGATGAAGAAGATCATGTGGTTATCAGCGCTCCGCTCGAAATAGTTCCGTTGGAAGACATTTGGGAAAGCATGGGTTGGATTCATATTGTCTCGAACCTTGAATTTCGTAATATCAACGGCAAAGGTGAGGTGATCGATGATTGGAATACAGGCAACTTCGTGGAGCCCAAGTATATGCAAATGCGTTGCCGATGTACCTGCTATTCGGACGTTGTACGCAAGGTTACTTACCATGTGGAGATCAAGAATGAAAGGACAGGCAAAATCAAAGCGTTCGACCACACAGTCACACTCAATCCCCGAGATGGATCCCAATGGTTGCAAATATGTGGCTGGGGCTCCGATTCCGGTACTTCTTATGCCCCCGGCACTCATACTTACACTCTTTACTATAAGAATCGAGAAATGGGTCGTGGGCGATTCGAGGTCGTGAAATCGCCTAAGCAGCGAGGTTGGATAGAACCTTTGGCATTGGTGCTTCATTTTTACAATACCGATGAAGAAGTGCAACAATGGGTTACTTATGATTGCGCATTGCACATCTACGAGGGAAAAATCATTGAACAGAAATCTTTCAAAGCCAATACATACAAAAGGCTATTAGCCGGATTCCAGTGGCGCTCGCTTGAAAAAGGACATTCATTGAAATTGATATTCAAGTTCTATATGGAGGGTAACTTAGTTTATACCAGTGTTCAAGATGCAGTCACTAATGAATCGGACTCGAAAGATGTTTTTCAACAAGATTTCGAAGTGTCCAGTTCCATGAGGCTGGAAGGCCCGAACGGTATAACAAGCCCATTCCCAGCCGGGCGTTACGAAGTAGAACTGTACCTCAAAACCGAAGAACTCGACGAGCATTTTGTGATGCGGCGCACATTAGATGTGAGGTAGATTGTCGTTGCTTCTTTTCTACAAAAGAAAAGGTGGGTAAAAGGAAGCTCCCGATTTTTTTCATAAGATAGATAATCTTTACCAGAATTTTTGTAGAACTAACCCCTCCGTCACTACGTGCCACCTCCCCTATATTTTGCGTTGCAAAACACAGGGGAGGAGTTTTGCGACACTCTTTTATCGTGTAATTTTGCCGGTAAGACGAGAAAGCTTTCCCCTTCACCCTTGTGTTGCGAAGCGGTATAGAGGAGAGACAGAGGAGCGGTGGAGACGAAGAGAGGGGTTAGAAAGAGGCATATAGGATTTTTTAGAACTAATCCCTCCGTCACTGCGTGCCACCTCCCCTATCTTTTGCGTTACAAAACACCCCGTAATGCTACGGGGCACGGCAGGGGAGGAGTTTTGTGATGTTATCATGAGGTTTTGCAGGAGGGGATCGAAAGTATTTTGCATGTTCATTTTGTCCTGTACTCGCCTTATGCTATCTTTGGGGAAAATAACTTGGATAATACCGTATAACGATGAAACGCGAAAAGTATATTCCGGCTCCGACGGATACCAGCCGGGAAAAACTACCGGAGGAACTTATGGAGTTGGTCGAGGTAATGGCGAAAAATGTTCATGAGGTGTGGTCGCAATCTCGTTTGTCCGAAGGGTGGACTTACGGAGCGCGACGGGACGACGAGAAGAAGACTCATCCCTGTCTCGTGCCTTATGAGGAATTACCTGAAATAGAAAAAGATTACGATCGCAACACAGCGATAGGGACGCTTAAACTGATACAAGCGTTGGGATTCGATATTGTAAAGAAGAGATGAAAAGACTAAAAGAATTTTTCGGGGCGATGAAGGATTTTTTCAGACACCCGGTTATCGGTATAGACCGAATTTTGTCATCGGGTATCAAATGGCAATTGCTTTTTTTACTGGGTGTTATCGTTGCTGCTATTCTTTTGTTCATCGTAATCGAATGGCTTACTGGCAGTATTCTTACTATTAAGGAGAACGACCCACGTAATATTTTTGTCGATGTCTATTATCATTTTGCCGATCCCGGCAATCAGTATGTCGTCGAAGGGACGTGGAATCGTTTCCTTGCATTCCTTATTTCGATCACCGGGTCTGCACTGATGGGCGGTTTGCTCATCTCTATTTTCTCGAATATTATCGACCGCCGGGTAGAGCGTGCGAGGGAGGGCCAGATAGGCTATAAATTTAGGAATCATTATGTGATTATAGGGTTCGATAAGATGGCTATCGGGCTTATCAAACAGTTGTATCAAAAGAGTGTGGCCGAACAGTCGGATCATACGCCTTATTTGTTTGTCATTCAGACTTCGGGTAGTGTCGATTCTGCCCGTCACGAGTTGTTGTCCAAACTTGATGCTTCTATCGACCGTCGTACGATAATTTTGCACGGGGGCCGCGATTCGCGGGAGGATTTGGAGAAACTGCATTTGCCGGATTGTAAAGAGATATTTTTGTTGGGCGAGGAGAATGAAACCGATCATGACTCGATCAATATCGAATGTGCAGCTCTCATTAATAGGATTTTGCGGGAAAAGAACGCAATAGGAAAAGAGCCTCGGGATCAGTATAAAAACTGGGCATTTGTCCTGGCATTTACAAGCATCGGACTGGAAACAAATTTCCGCGAGATCAAAGAACAGTTCCAGGGCGGAAAACCACTGACACTTTATGTGGTTGGACAGCTGTTTAACATTGTTCTGACCTTTGCAGCGGTATATCTGCTGCTGAGTGGAAAATTCTTCCCATTGCCGAATCTGGCATTATAAGGAGATGTAGAATCATGAAGAAAAAAACAGGAAAAAAGAAAAACCCGCAACCAGCGCAGGCGGAGGATGCGGGAAACTTGTATGAATACATTCGCCAGAAAGCAGCCGA
>ENA-UEPV01000412-UEPV01000412.1-human-gut-metagenome-genome-assembly--contig:-NODE-412-length-29131-cov-11.061437_pt1 | contig 29131 bp, 31 predicted proteins | sample MGYA00242942_ERZ507925 | MGnify/ENA primary metagenome ERZ507925 (study PRJEB26167, sample SAMN06115453) | human gut metagenome | host: Homo sapiens | place: China:Fujian | collected 2015-08-26... | reverse complement strand
GTTCAGATTATCGGATGGTAATTATGTTGAAAGTGTACTCATGAAATATCATCATGGTAATTCTGTATGTATATCTTCACAGGTTGGCTGCCGTATGGGATGCCGTTTCTGTGCATCTACACTTAACGGCAAAGTCGGGGATTTAAGACCATCTGAAATGCTTTTTGTAATACTTAACATATTTTTTACCTCTTTTCTACCGCTGTGCGGATTTTAAAATTAATTATTTTCAACAGCTTTAAGTCTGTTGTTCAAGCTTTGCACTGTCGCTATTAAATCAGCTATAAGTTCGTCATATCTCAAGCCATAGCGTGCTGTTAAAAGTTGTGTTTGCTCACCTGTCTCGCTGTTGACTTCGGTTTCAATATAGTTTTCGTTGTCAACTTTTTTATCTATAAACAATCCCCAATCACTGTCTCCCATTGATTCTTTAACTTCTTGTGCGATTAATCCATGATGTAAGCGGTTTGACGTTCCGTTTTTGAAGCGGAACTCTGACGGAATTAAACTGTAAATAAATTGTGCTGAATCTTCAATATTAAGTGCTTGAATATCTTTCTTGATGCTTTTATCAGAATCACTAGCTACGTTACCATAAATTGTGCCTCCTACATGCCAATTATATTGAACTCTACCTGTTCCATACAAGCTAAGCTCGCAATTAGTTAAAGATTTGTTTTCGTAATTTTGTAGCATAAAATTGCTACCAATAGTATTACTTACAGTAAATAGAGCTCCTTTGTATTCCGTGCTATTAATTCTACTTTGTATTGTTCCATTAAGATAAGTATTACCCTGTAAATAAGTATCTCTATAGACAGTCATGTGCTGCGTATACATATCTCCATTGCCGGTTACATACCACAGTCCGGTGAACTTTGATGGATTTTCTCCTATTTGTTGTCCTTTTTGAACAGAAAAAATCCAAGAATCATCAGATTGCAGAGTTTGTAAAAATACACGTCTAAGATATCCGTCACTTGCAAGTTTATCAGATTTTAAATAATGTGTTGTAATATTCCAACCGCCAATAGTTCCACCTATAAAATTTACAGTTCCATCAGCCGCAATCTTCGCATTAGTGCTGTCTAATACAAATCTGTTTGATTTGAGTGTGATAACATCAGCACTTGCATTAATTTCACTTATCAGCTTGTCTTTGTCGATTTTAAGCTCCAAACTCGCCTTTGTAGCATAATTAGAGCTTACTGTAATTAATACAGAATTTGCCGATTGAGTTATAGCAGAATTCATCTGTGTTGTTGTACTGTATTGTGTAAATTTTTCGTCAATGTCTTCTGGTGCAGGTGTCCAGTCGGTGGCTTTGTTGCCGAGTTCAAGTTTTGGCAGTTTGAAATACGTGTAATCTCTGCTTGAAGTTGGTTTTAATCCGAGATATACAGTTATTGTTTCAGCTCCAGATGGTACTGTAAATTTGATTGTAAAGTATCCTTCAGACACATCTTTCTGTGCAATAATATTATTAGTTCCGCCTTTATAATATCTGACAACAACATATCCGTTCTTTGTTCCTTTTTTATTATATCCTGAAAGAGTGTATGTTTGTTCACTTTTATCAGATGATATATACCAATATGCACTCCACCAACTACTTGTATTAGTTGTAGATATTTTAAAGTAATCATTAGAATCTTTGGTTATAGTAATACTGGCTTCTTTATGCCATTTTGTTAAATCGGCTGTATTTAACAATAAATTTCTTCCACCAATCTGCAAATTATTAAATTCCGTCTTGCTTGTGTATGTCTGACTAACAGTTGTTTTAAAGCCGCTCAAGTCAGCTGTCAGTGCTGTCATATTCACCTGTAATGCGGTAACTGTGCTTCCGTCTGCTTTTTCGCTTATCTTTGTTGTATTGCTATTCACTGTTGCAGTAAGGCTTGTTAAAGATTGATTTAAAGACGTGTACTGATTGCTTATCGTCGTAACTTTTGTATCTACTGCGGAAATTGAACTGTCTGTGTCTTCTGGTGCAGGCGTCCAGTCTGTGGCTTTGTTGCCTTTTTCAACTTTAATTCTCAATTTGTAGGCTGTTCCTACAACAGCACTACCATAGCCAAATCGCATTGTTAAATATTTCGCATTGCTAGGCACTGATATGGTGCCTATTGATTTATTAATGTAAGTGTAATCAGCTAAGGCTTTTTTATCTTTATCAAGAAAATTAAAATAGTTTTTTACAAATAAAGGATTGCTTATTGAAAATGTGACTTCTTGAGCACCGGACACATCCATTAATGTTCCATTATAATCATGGTATACGGAATCTTTGCCCATTACCTCTCCAATGTACATATCGGACCCACTGGCAACCAATGTTATTTCTCCGTCATTTGAAATGGAATAACTTAAAATATTGGTACGCTTACATTTTGAGAAATCTTTCAGATAATAAAGATTTCTTCCACCGATTTGGAGATTATTTACAGCCGTAGTTATATCCTGTTGCCAAATCTTAGAGCTTATCTGTCCTTGAACAGCAGTGAGCTGTGTTCCTTGCGTTGTTACGGACTTCTGTATCTCCGTAACATTCGTAGTCATGTTCTTAAACGCAACATCAAGCGTCTGCTTGTTTGCGTCCACATAAATTTTACTGCTTTTCAACGTATGGCTTCCGTCTTCATTAATGACATTAAAAAGGCTTTCTATATCCAGCTTACTTGCCGCAATATTTGCATCTTCCTTTATCATGTCATTACGAATTATCTCACGTTTTACGCCGTTTTCGGTAAGTCCTAAGGCATCAAACATCAAGTTGCCGGATTTATCCCAGACGTATATATTGTAGTCATTTGTGGCGTCTTTACCGATTTGAACTCTTGCAACTTTGTTATCATCTTTTATCTGTATCGTATTGTCAGCTATATCAAGATTCCCGCTTTCGCTTAGAATTTCAACAAGGTTTGTATAAATCTTCCCACTTGTAATCTTATCTGCGGCTATGCTTTCTATCATCGCCGACTTTATCTGTGCATCACCGATATTTGCAACAATGCTGTTGCTAAACTCCGTCGTAAGACTTCCGCCGGATGCAGAACCAAACATAAGTGTATTGATATTTGCGACTTGAGCTTTTAAATCATCAACATTAAGGTTTCGGATTTGCCCCTCTACGACTTCCATTCGTTCTATAGAAGCGTACAAAAGATTTGCCTTGTCAACTGTAAGATTGTTTACCTTTAAGTAATCAACATCGCCTTTTACGGCTGTGAGATTTGTTATTGTTGCATAAGTAATCTTGGCTGTATCTACATCTAACTTATTGATTAACGCCTTATTAACGACTAATAAATTTGCGTAGTACCGCTCCATCTGCTTAGTAATAGGACCAGAAGCAACATTTGTATTCTCTGTGTCAGATTGTCCGATAGATGTAACAGTATCCATAAGTCCGCCGTCACATTCGTGCGTAATCTGCATTATAGGCACTTTGTAATCAACGCCGCCTTTGTTGACAGTTATAATATCGCCAACTTCCAACCGGTAATCACCGACAAACTTAACTGTAAGCGGTCTGAATGTGAAACCGCCTATCTTTTTATAGACTTCATCAAGAATTGTCTGTGTCATAAACGGATTGGCAAAACTAAGTCCTGTTGCACCGCTACCGCTAGTAATTGTGCTAGTTTCCTTGTCACCTGACTTCGTATTGTTGCATGTCAACTTCTCGATTATAAAATCTTTAGAAGTTGTGAATGTAACACCTTGTTGATAGTATTTATGTCCGTCAAGCGTATATTCGCTATCTGTATACCATTTTAATACAAGGTTGCCATCACTATTGATAACCGCATTACTGCCTTGTAGCATAGCCATATAGCCGATAATTTCTCTATAGGTATAACCTTGTGGCTTGTCACTGATAGTATGTGTTGTGACTATATTTGTTGCTAAAGATATACCTAACTTACCGCATATCTCATTAAGAATAGCTTTATCTGTGTTAGGAAATGCCATATCCGAGAAGTAAGGCATATCAGCCTTATACATTCTGTCGTATGCTTCATAGCTTGTGTATTCTCCGTCACTTGTCTGCTTAGTAACTGTAAATATTCCCAACTGAATATACTTAATTTCTGTGCCGACCTTAACGCCCTCAAATATGGTAATTTCCTTATTTTCAAGACTTACTGTTGGCATATAAATAGAAAAGGTAACACTGCTACTGCAAGTGTTACCTATTGTAATTTCATTATTGGGATTTATTATGTTTTGAAACTTGAAATTGTTAAGCGTTTCAGTATGCTCTTTTTTATCAACAACATACTTAGAATAGTACCTTGCACTATTTCCCTTAACAATCTCTGTCATAGCTGTGCTTAAATTTTTCATTTTACACCGCCCTTTTTGTTTAAATTAATGTTCAATCATAAATTCAATGCTGTATAACTCTGCCGGGCTTATATTTTCGCAATTATCAAAAGAATTTACAGGAAGCATTGTCATGTCAGGCACTTCAATTTCTTGTTCATTAATTTCTTTAAATTCTGTTGCTAATTTTTCAAAATTTTCATCTGAAATTTTGTAGTGGTTGTCTTCAATAATTGGTTCACCTTTATCATTTTTGTCGGCATATTTCTTTTTTAAATCGTCAAAAGCCTGTAATGCCGTTTTATACGGCTCTTCCAGCGTTTTAATATTGCACATAACAGCCATAGCAATTCTGCCGCTTGTTTTATTTTGTGATAACTTATCTAAGTTCTGAAATCTCTGTATTAATTCGCTTGTTTTGAGTTTCATGTGTAACCTCTTTCTATTTCTGTATTAGACTTAATTTTGCTCCGACTATTAATCCGTCCTCGTTCTTTGCTCTTGTAAGATACGGATATGTAACATCTCCTGTGTATATTGTCATTTCCTTTTGTGTGCCACCTAAGAATAAGACTTGTGCTGTTGGGAATGGGTTATCTATGTCGCTTACTACATTATCAAGCAACAGTGCCTGTTCACCTGTTAATGGCGGTAATTGAAGCTCTACTTTGTCTTTAATGTCCACGATTGTGCCTACCATTTCTCCGTAGTCGTTTCTTCCTGTATTCTTAGACCATATCTTGTTTCTGCTGTACGTGTAGCCGTTATATGCTACCGGGAATCTAACACCCTCAATCACAACTGCGTCAATCAATCACACCACCCCTTTCAAGGCATTAAAAAAGAACGTACCTTTCGATACGTTCCCTTGACAAGTTAATATTTTACTAAGACAATTATTTTAATAATAGGGTTTTTACTAAAAGTTTTTTGTCGGATATAAATGGTGTTATTTCCAATGTGACATCATCTTCACTATCTCCTAACACAAATGAAGAAGATACTGTTATAGTAACACCTTTTTGAATTTCTTTTCCGCTGTTTTTTGATTCATCATTGGCATGCCACATAGAATGTTTAATTTCAACACCATTTTGAAAACAAGTATCATCAAAAGAATAATCAAAAACAGCATTATCATCTGAATTATTAGTAAAATCATAATAAACAACAAGCACTTTTTCACCAAAATCATTTTCTGTCACTTCATGTTTTAGATACTTGACAGTTTTGTTTTTATAAGTAAACTCCTCGTCAGATTGACTTTTTGTTTGATTACTATTGCTAAGTTGCAGTATTGCCTTGTCTATAAGCTCATCTTGTCTGCAACCTATCAGCGTGAAAAGACAAATTGCTATTAAAGCAACTGTCAGCATTGTTTTGCACCTCATATTAAAATACCTCCTTATCTTTTGTGCCTTTAATATATCTTTTTATTATGCTTTTGTCAATTAATATGGAAAAGCTGCTTGACCTGTCATATTGGTATATTGATTGGCATATCTCTGTGTTGTCCTAAACACTTCCTGTCCGTCAATCTGCACAACAATGTTTCCGTTTTGTTGTCCTATATTCGCATTAGCAAATACTTCTGACATGCCCTCAATAACAGCTTGCTTAATGCCTTGCGTTATCTGTTCGTTATTTGCGACTGCTGTCTTACCATTGCTAAATTTACCAACCATTTCATTATGGTTAGCAAAGAAAAATCCATCTTCCGGGAAACCGCCTGCTGCATATTTAGGTGCAATTTTAATATGAAAAGCACTTGCAGAAACATTGCCGTCACTGTCTAAAACTTCACCTGTAAATTTACTTGTAAAACTGTTAGACAAACTGTTTCTGATCCGCCACGCATTATTATTGATTGTATCTTCCAAAGAATTCATCAATTGAATTCCAGTATCTTCTCCAATGCTTCCTGCATTTACACCATTGACAATACCTTGAAAAGCTCTTACTGCCACATATGGTATATTATTAATATTATTTGCGAAATTGGTACTTAACGATTTTCCCGCATCAGCACCAATACTTCCCATTTGTGAGAATACATTTCCTGTATTTGAGCCTATGCTGTTAATTTTATCAATAACCGCATTTTTAGCTTCTTCATAGGCGTTTGATACTTTCTGCTTCGTCTCCTCTGATGTTCCAACTGCTGTATCTTTTAACTCACCCCAGCAAAACTCCATATCGTCACTAGCACGTTGCCAATTATCTTTAGCTTCATTAACTTTATTTTCATTGTCTTGTACAGCTTTTTCAAGTTCTCTTACTTGATATTCAAGGTCAACTGCCGCACCGATGCCAGTGGTATCTAATTCTTCTGCAACACCTTGTGTACCTTGTAATGCTCTTGTCATTTCATCTTGCTTATCTTTAAGTCTTTGCTTACTATCTGCAAGAGCATCTTCCATTTCTTTAAGATTTTTCTTAGCTTTATATTCATCTTTTACAAGCTGAATATAATCTTCCCTTAAAGCTTCAAGCCTGTATTCCTCTTTCTTTTTATCTATAAGCTTTTCAATTTCTTCTTTTTGTCCTGTATAGTACCCTGTTTGTGTATCTATAACTTTACTTAATTCTGGAACTTTTTCAACAAGTTCCTGTGCCATATCTTTAAGCAATTTTTGCTGTTCTGTTGTTAAGTCTGTTTGCTCCGCTAATTCAAAATATTTTGTTTTAAGAGCGTCTATATCATCATAGGTTGCTGTATTTTCCCAGCCTTTTTCAATAGTGTCTAAAGAGCTTGCTATTTGCTTTGTCGTCTTATCTACTTCATCACGAACATTTGCATATTCATTGCAATATTTAGTTACTTCGGTTGATGTTAAATCAATATTGTCGTTAATAGACATTATTCCTGCAATTAAGGCTGTTATTCCTGCCATAGCCAACCCTGCCGGTCCGAAAGCTACATATAGCCCCGCTGCACCAATAGCGGCACCGCCAGCAATTTTAGCGATTGAAGCTACAAGGTTGTCACTGCCTTTTGCCACGTCATCAAATCCGCTTTTAATAAGTTTAAATTCTCCAAAAGCTGATACTCCGCCAAGTAATGCTTTTTGGAATAGTGTCATATTATCTCTGACAGCAGTTATTCCGCCGTTTAAAGCTGTGAATAATCCTTTATCCTTAACTACGCTTCCAAAGTCCTTAAAGCTTGTTGTGACCTTTGCAAGTTTAGGGTGAAAAGAAAGAAGTGTAGCTGCTGTTTCATCATATCCCATTTTAGATAGTTTTGTCGCTAACACTACGTCTTCTGTTGCTTTACTTAAGGAGTTGAGCTTGTTGTACGTTTTAGTTATGCTTGCTACTACACTCGAACCACCTATTGCCTTAAGTACTTTAGGAACTGCCACAAGCGATATGATAAGTGTTTCTATAGGCGCTTTAGATAGCATACCTAAGTATAATTCAATAGCTGCCTTTAAGCCTTGCACAAGCACTTTAGCCGCCGATTTAAACACCTTAGTCCAATTAATACCTGCAAGGAAATCGCCCATTTTCTGACCGATTTTAAACCACGGAACATCATCTATAGCTTTTGCAAACCAATCAAAAATTCCTGCCACTAGGTTAGATGTATCTTGCCCCGCCTTAAAGAAATCACCAACTGCAAAATCTTTAAAAATCTGTTTAACAGGTTCGAGTGTTTTCTCTATTCTGTCAGCCCAGGCAACTGCCGAATTTTCCATATTGGCAAACGCTTTATTCCACGCCGCTTCATATTCTGCCGCCGCCTTAGCAATATCGTCTGTCAAATCAATAGTGCTACCGCCACCGCCACTTGAACCCTTGCTTGAGCTTGTATCGTCCTGTAATTTATTTATTTCATCAAATCCCATAAGGGATAATGTAGCTTTCTTAGCTGAATCAGCTACATCTTGGTAGCCATCTGAAATATCTTCTAAGCCGTCTGATGTGTCTTTATAGCCACTTTGTCCGAAGCTCTCAAAGTCAATCTTAACGCCCATTAAAGAAGCGAGGCTGACTAATAATCTTTTGATTGCAATAGCTACTCCGTTTACTATTGGCATAACCTTTGAAAGAATTGGAATAAATAGCTGTCCTGCTACCATTCCTACCTCTTTCATATTGTTGCTGAACTGTCGTAACATATTTGATGGACTGTTAATCGTATTGGCTAAATCGCCCCAAGATACTTTACTCTGGTCTAATATTGCCAACACTCTTAACTGTTGTTTTTCCATCTGTGTCATTTCAGACACCGACTTAGAAATGCCTAAGTTGTAAGCATACGTCGCTAATGTAGCATTGGTAATATCAATACCATACTTGTACAATGCCCTCGATTGTCCGATTAAACCGCTTTGTAAGTTCTGTGCTACTGTTGAATAGTCCACGTTAAAAAGTGAGCTTATATCGCCTGCAAGCATTGTCATTGACTTTGTTATTGCCGTTGTCGCTTCGCCTGTCTGTCCTAATGAGTTAGTGACAGAAGCTAACTGCGAAGCGTACTGTGTTATCTCTTGTATGTTAAGTCCTAAGTTCTTTACTCCGCTTTCTTCAAGCAAGCCACCTTGAACATTAACTTTTAAACCAGACAGCTTTCCGAGAGTATCGTTTACTCTGCTTTGGAAGCTCTCTGCATATGCTGTTGCGTTATCATATCCGTACTTTTCGTAATCTTTATCCCACTCCGAGCCAATCTTACCAAACGCAACCGCTTGATAGTTGAACGCTTCAATGTAATCTGTTGTTGATTTGATTGCTTCTATAAGTTTCTTACTGCCACGAATTACCATAAAATAAGTGGCATAAAACTTGCCTATTGCACTTGCCAAGTTCCAACTACTTCTAGTTGCCGTCCTAGCACTTGTAGAAACGCCATACAGCGACTTTTGAAGTGAGTTTGAAGAAGTACCCACCTTGCTACCTTGACTAGCAAGATTAGCCAATGCGTTAGTCATTTGAATAACATTCTGGCTTACTGTTGGTGCTCTTGATAGTGTTGTCATTAAGCCATTTAAAGCATTGCCTAGCTTTGGAATGTTTACAACGGCATTTTCTATACTCTTACTGCCTAGCTTACCAAGTGACTTTGCAAATTCTGTGACTTGCGTTGCATTTTGTGGAATAGCTGATATGCTTGCAACTGCCTTTGTGACAGCTTGAAGTGATGTAGCTGTGTTAGTTAGTGCAACTGAATCAACAGAACCTATCTTTGTGATGTTCTTAGCAAGTCTTGTAAAATCTGCTGTTCCTGCGTTCATATTCTGCATAGCAGAACCTAACTGACTAACACCACTCGCAAGACCGCTTAGTGATGAACCATTCACAGTTGCAAGTGATGTTGACAGCCTTGTAAGCTGATTTATCAGTTTGTCAACAGAATTGATAGCTTTAGTGGCAGTACCGGTAATTTTGACTTCTAGTGAATCTAATTCCACGCTTATACCTCCGGCTTATCATTTTTAGGGTGTGTTAGATCCCAGTTTGCTTTTCGTATTTTCATATTCAAAACAAACTCTTCTCTCTTTCTTTGTATTTCATCTTTGCTGTCCTCTTTTTTGTTAATATCTCTATAAATAGGCTTGTCTGGGTATTCAAGCTCGCCTTTACCCCAAGCACCACTTCTAACGCCTATCTTGATTGCTGGGAGTATGTAACTACCTATCGCAAGCCATATACCTGAATCCATTCGTTTCCTTTCAAGTTTTTTACCCTCTACAACCGCCCATAGCTTTTTAGGTGTCATTTTTAGAAAGTCTGAATAACTAACGCCTAGTGAACTGGCTAAGACAAAGTATTCTTCCCAGATTATTTTGTGGAAGTCTGCTTTTTCTTGTGGTCTTGCGGAACTACTGTCGGTTTCTTCTGTTCCTGTGTCGCTTCTTCCACATTGTTCGCCATTTCCTCTAGCATCGCTGTTATTCCGCTCAGCTCGAAAAAACCATCATCTTCCATCGCTTTCTTAATCTCTTCAAACAATGTTCTATATCCGTAACTCTTATCTGTCTTTCTCTTTTCTGTAATATATGCTCTAGTGAGTTCCTTTGCTTCATCCATAGTTACTGGGTTATTGTCAATACAGCCTGCATAAATGGCTAAAATGCAAATCTCTGGCACATCTGCTGTCATATTTGCCAATCCATCAAAGGAAGCCTGTGCAACACTCTTATCTGTCTGTGCAAGTAAGTAAGAACCATTAACGACAGAAAACATTTTCTGCACAATTTCCTTGCATTCTGCTGCACCGAAGCTAAACTCAACTTTGTATTCTTTTCCATTTACATTAATATTCATCATAATTTTTACCCTTTCCCACCCTATCGTCCATATAGGGAAAGGTGCGGATTTTACACCGCACCTACCTTTTAAATTAATTATTCTGTTACATCATCAAGATATGATGTGTAGTCGGCTGTTTTGGCGTTTTCTACGCTATCCGACACAGCCTTTTTTGATTTAGTCGAATAGCTCATTATTCCCCCGATGTTGGGGTTACTGCTGTATCTGTTCCTACCATATCCTCAATAATAAGGTTGATAGCCATTGTAAGAAGTCCGTTCTGCTCCTTACTTGTAATTGGTAATTTTGATGGTGGTTGTGCTACAAAGAACTCTGCGTCTGTTATGCCCGGAGTAATCTCCTGAAACCACATTCTCTTACCGCCTGTTAATCCATTGTATGCTGTAATAAGAGTTTTCCATTCTTCAATAGTTGCGTCTGTCTTATTAACTGTTACTGCAACTGTATCTGTGACTGTATCTCTGCCTGCAATGTTTCTTGTCTGCTTATCTTCAAGTGCCGAAGCATCTATTGCTTCTGGTGTTACTGTAATTTCATCAATAGAATTAATTCTTGTAAGTAACTTGAATGATGTTGGCTTTGTACCTGCTGTTGTTTCAACTCCATAAGAGAAAGTAACGCCCAGTGTACTTAATCCTGCTACTGCATCTGCCATTGTCTACCTCCTAAAAATTCGCAAAAAAATAAGAGCATCTCTGCTCTTTGTTACAATAATCTGTCATTTGCTCCGATTAACCGCCTAAATCGTGCGGTACTCTTATGTACTTTATTACTGATTGAGAACTCTGGCATTGCATTGCCTTGAAATCTCATTGTCTTGAATGTATCCGTAATTACTGTCATAACCTTACGACAATCGGACTTGCTTGTGTTAGTGGTAACATCCACTTGAAATGTCGCTAACAATGCGTTAATTGTCTGTCCATCAAGCGTTTGTCCTTGTTCTACTGCTGGCAGTAAATGAATGTATACTGTTGGGAATACTGCTTGACCGCTGTTTTCCCCCTCATTAGTTATGGCTATCTTTGGATATGTTTTCTTTAGTTGCGTTAGGGTTTTAGCCTTGACAAGTGCTGTGACTGTATTTTCAAGGTCTGTCGCCCAATCGTTTGCATTTGCCATTAATTAAACACCTCTCTTGCTATCTGCTTATACTGATTAATAATCTCCATTGTGGCGTTGTACATAGGCATTGTAGCTTTAACGCCGTGCGTGTAGTGCCATTGATTATCATTACCTAAGTAGTACCAGCCGTCGCTGAATGCGTGGATTTGTCCTGGATATGTTCCTACGCCCAAGCCGAAATCATTAGCCTTTGGGTTCTCGTTGCCACTGTTGTAATAAATGCCTGCGCCAAATTCAATCGCTAACAGCGTGTAAAATGGCTCTCTATCTTCTACTTCAACAGTTTTACCGGTAGCAATTAAAATAGCTTGGTAGCCATCTTGAATAGGCTTTCTGTCAACTCTCAATGTTACTGTCCTACCTAATGGACTTTCGTTAACACTCATAATTGCCGCTTTGTCGCCTAATTCTGCTAATCGTTCAACAAGCAATTCACATTTATACTGTAAACTCTGCTTATACTGTTGTAACTGTCTGATAGCTTCATTTACAGACTTTTCAGACAAGGATATATCAATTGTATGTCTTGCCATATTACACCGCCTTAGAGTAATTTTAAGTCCACAAAAACTTTAAATATTTTAGGTGATTGAATTGCAAACCAATCAATAGTTGTTTCATCGTGTCCAAATTGTTCTATATGCTGCCAATTGCACTGTAATCCGCTTTCAGATAGAAAGGCGTGTATTATTTCGTGTCTTAATTGTTTCTTTTGCAATTCTACAAAATTACCTACTTCATTATAGTTATCAGAACGAATTACTATTAACTTTGATGTATTATCACAAAAGCCGTCAACATCTTCATTGTTAAGCGTTCTTAGTTCAATAGCATATTCTGTTCCTAAAATATTAATTGTTGTGTTTTCCATAATGCACCTACTTTACAACTGCTTTAAGCATATACTTAGTTGAATATAATGCTGGCTTAATGCCTACAATCGTGAAGTCTGCTGATGTTTCATCAACAAGACTGTCAGATGTGTATGTAGGCTTGCTATTAAGCCATATAAGGTCGCCTTTTTGAATAGGTAATGTATCCCTATCTGTCAGCAAAATAGCGTCAAAATCAGCCGTATCAAAGCCGTATTCTTTGCTTTGTGCTTCTCCGCCGCTGAATGATATGTTGGCTTTGAAATCGACCGGCTCTGAAAAGCCCGTTTTCTCTTCAAGAACTTTAGGTATCTTATTTCCCTCATCATCAAGATAAGGAATGAAGTTACCCTCTGTATCGGTATATCCCTCATAAAGGATATTGCCGTCATCGTCTCTTTCGTAGATAATTACTGTCTGTCCTTGAAGTGAATACTTCATAGCCTGCTTATTAATGTCAAGCATTGTTCTTTACCTGCTTATAAATCTGATTAACACCTGTGCTTGATAATCCGGACACAATTCCTACTGCGATTGCATTAAGAATATCATTTGCCGGAAAGTCAGGTATTACATACATACCTATAATGCCTAATATACCGCCTGCAACGCCTACAATTATAGGAATGTAATTATCCTTAATGTGTGGAATTGCCTTAGCTCCTAAGCCTATCAGATATGTTATTACAACGATTGCTACAACTGTTGTTACCGATGTTATATCCATTCTGCTATACCTCCTTATCTTCATTAAGTCGTGCTTCCAATCCGTCTATTCGGTGGTGTGCCGACTTTACACTTTCCTCAACCTTAATAATCCTGTTATCGTGAGAATTAAGTTCTTTTCTCATTTCTGTAACTTCATTCTTTATCTCTGTTGTATTGCTTGATATTGTGTCAAGTTTCATATTTATGCGTGTATTTTCTTTTACACGCTCTGTAAGTTCTGCATTGTCAGACTTTTTGTTGTTCTTAAGATTAAATCCCAACGTAAACAGTCCGAAAAAGACGGAAAAAGCAACTGAAATAATGCTTATAATTACTGCTATTGGCATTGATATACCGCCTTTCATAATTAATAATGGCACACTGCCCACCACCCTTAATGTGTACCGCCTGCTACCATATTGCCGACATCAGTAAAATGGTAATGCACAATCTTCTTTAATATTCTGTAATGCCCTATAGGCGTTATAATACTTTGGCAAATGGAAATACCCCGACAAATAAACTGTCTCTATCTCTCCAAGTTCTGTTGACACCATTCTCATTGTAGCTTGCCATAAATGCTTCACCCGCTTGTGAATGGTCATAGACAGCCAGATTAACAATAACACTCTCAAATTTCTTCAAGTCCTCGGTTATCATTTCATCCGTGTAGCTGTCGGGGTAATTTCTTCTTGCTTTTACATCTTCTGTAGCCTGTTTAATAAGCTGTTCGATTATTGGATTATCCTCTTTGCTATCGAACACTACCACATCAGATGTTGTATCATCATCGTTTGTGACTGTATCAATATGAAATTGTTTAAGTCTGATTTTAACTTGCTCTAATGTAGTGTATTCCATAATTTCAGCTCCTATAATCCTAATTTCTCAATTAACAGCTTCTTTAACTCTGCTCCTGTAAGTTCTTCTGCGTTGCTTATACCTTGTTCTGCGGCAAAAGCCTGCAAATCAGATGTAGACATTCGATTAATGGTTGTCTTGCTATAACCTAAAAAAGCCCCCTCTTCGGGAACCTCTTCGCCTGCGTTATACCATTTTCCGTTATGAATCACTATATATGGATATATCATAAGTTGCACCTCCTACTCTTCGCTATGAACCTCATATACGAATGTGCTATCCATATTTTCATATGATGGAAGTACAACCTCGGAAGCAAATGTTGACATCTTCATAGGTGGTCCGTACTCTGTCTTTGTAGCAACTGTAATACCTACGCCATATGTTGTTACATCAACATCAGCTACCTGTCTTGCAGTTCTTTCTTCTGGTGTAGTGCCGAACCAAGTGCTGCCAAGATTGCCAGCTGGAAGAAGTGTAACCTTGTTATCTGGATAGAAATACTGTTCCTTACCATCATCATCAATGTACATCTTATCGTAAAGCACGATGGTAAGCTTTGTCCTCTTCTGCACTACTGAAATAACAGTATCATCGTCAACCTCAATAGTTGCTGTAAGGTTCTGTGCAAGGATTGAGTTTCTTATCTGTGCATTATCAAGCAAATATTGGAATGTATTGCTGTTCATAAGCACATATCTAGCAATCTTGCCCTGCTTCTGTAACTTCTTTCTTGCATTGTTAAGGTCTGTAAGTGGCTTTGAATTGGTTGTATCGCTCCACATACTTGTGCCAGATAACTTTGCGTAATGGTCTTTTGCGTATGAGCCATCCTTATCGTAATCGTAAGCATACTGAACACCGTCACTTTCAATAGCAATTACCGGATGACCTGCACTTGTGGCAAGAAGTGACATTCTCATACGCTCTGGAACAACCTCTGCGCCACTTACAAGATTATTGGTATCGTCATATACGCTTGATAAAGCACTTGCAAGGTAAGGGTCGTCTGCTGATTGAATACGCTCGATTTCAAGCATTTCCTCTTCACCGACTGTCATTCCCTCACGGAAAAATGCCATCTGTGTTTTTTCCTTGCCTAATCCCTCTCTAGCTCTAATTGTTGGGATTGTGTCAAAGTTGGATGGTGCAAGTGATACTGGAAGTCCTTTATGTGTCTTAATCCAGCTTAAATCAAGCCCCTGTTTCTTTCTTTCTGGAAACCACTGTAAACCAAGATAAGGTATCTGATTACTAGCGTTTTCTGTTGCTGATAATGCAATAGACTTACTGTCTAATACTTCATTAATTAACATCTATTTACCTCCTGTTATTATTCAAATACAATCATTGGAAGAGCTGTCTTAACTGTTGCGTCATATGTAACGCCTGAGTGTGCTTCTGCTGCCTTTGTGTTAAGATATGCTTTCTTGAGCAGTACGCCCTGCGGTCTGTCCTCTGTTACATCAAACCTTAAAATGCCTACTACTGTGGCTGTATTGTCAGCCTTGCCATTTGCTCCGATTGGAGTACCTGCTTTGACAATCTTCTTGCCCTGTGCGTTTGTAGTTGTTACGCCATCAAAATCAAGTGTCAGTGGGATTGCTTCATTAGGCTCTCTCTTTAAAATCTGAACATCTCCTGCGTATGAAGTCTTTTCATACTGCATATTCATTTCCTTTGCCATTTCTTACCTCCTGTTATTACTGAATGTAATGTGATAAAACGTCATTGTTCTTAGGTGCATTAGATATAAGACTTTCTGCTATCTTTTCAGCGTTTGTCTTATTGTCTGCACCACCTTTATTACTGCCACCGCCCGGAATATCCTGATGTTTAGCAATCTCCTGTTCCTTAGCCTGTGCCGCAGCTGTTTCTTTCTCGGACATAATCTTGCCAAGTTCGGTGTAATCAAGGCTTCCATCATCTTTAACAACTGTCTTTGCCTGTTCAGCAGTAATCTTAAAATTAGTCATAGCTGCTTCCCTCTGGTCTCTGATAGTGTTAGATTTCTGTAAATCGGCTATCTGCTGATTAGCTGTATCTAAGGCTTTATTTGCCTTTTCAAGTTCCGTCAGATTGCCAGCCTGTATCTCATCAAGCTGTTTCTGTAAGTCGTCTGCTGTGTCAGCCTTAGCCTTGTACTGCTTTGCCTTGTTTTTCTCCGTAGCAACTTCTGAATTGTTCTGATTAAGAAGATTTGTAATCTGTTCATCTGTTGCCTCTGGGAAAAGTTTTAATACATCTTCTCTTGTCATAATTACCTCCGTTAAACACACGCTTTTGTTACCGCAGGTCGCTCCTGCTGTGTCTTCTGCTATTTACCGCATAGCTGCAAAATGTATAAAATAAAAGCAGCTACCGATTATTCGATAACCGCCTTATTTTGCTGATTATTAAGTTGATTATTTTCTGGCTGTTTTTTCATCTCTTTGTTTACCATATCTATTGTTTTATACAGAACATCAAAATATGGTTGCGATTGTAAAGATACTTTTTCCGCATCCCCCCATAAGCCGCAAGTCGCAACTGCTATTCTTGGGTTTATTCCTGCTTGTAGCATTTGTGCAAGTGCTTGTGTCTTTGTATAGAGATTATCTAACGGACTATGATTAATTTGCACATCAAAGTCTCTTGGCGATAGTTTTAAATCATTTCCTGCTAATCGCAATACATTTAAAGTTACTATCGCAAGCCTTTTTTCTGCGGATTTTACAATAGGGTCTTTTTGCTTTGCTCTGGTTTTTGAAAAATCCCATCCAGCTCTCAAAGATACCGCTCCCTGTGTATCGCCGCCAGAGTTTTGTGATTCTCTATTCGGTATTGCTAGGATAGCTTGAAGATTATCAAGCAAATCATCTTTAGCGACTTGGCACTGTGTCTGATTAAGCTCCTGTGTCATAATGTCAACATCAGACTTGTTATCTTTGTTAATGGACTTAACAACAAGAGCATGATTCATTTTCATTTTTTCAAACTGCTCTTCGTCCACATCGCAGTTCACAAACTTAACCCAATATTCAACAAACTGTTGTATGTTATCCATTCTGTTAGACTGCATATTATTAATAGCGTCCAACATACCTATAACAAGCTCAATATCAGATATCCTTTCGTGGTTATTAGGAAACTCAACAATAGGAATTTCACCATATGTATGTAATTTAGCCTCTGCAACCTTGCTGTCAACAATTCTAAAAGACATTGTGTCGGAAAAAGCCATTTTATACCAGTTTCCATCCTCGTCTTTAAGTTCTTGTACAACAAGCATAGGTTCTTCTGTGCTTTCATTGTAAACAACGTAAGTATTCATTGGTGTAGGTGCTACAATTCTGAATGGTACATCTCCATTTTTAGGTTGGACTGCTTTAAATGATGTACCTGTTGCCGACTGCCACTCTCCAGCTTTAATGTCTTTCTCCTGCTTATTGGCATCCGCCATAAAATCATTGAGTATGTCAACTGCCTTATTGATAGCTTCATCATCTTTGCGGCTAATAAATTGGATTGGCTCGCCATATGTTTGTCCTACCTTAAACTGAACAATTTCATATGCGTGATTCTCGACAATTTTATTAATTATATCTTCATTAGATAGCTTGGTTCTGTATAAAACAGGCTGGTCTCCCTTGTAGTAATTCCACAAATACTTGATAACTGGCTTATTCCAATTAAATACGCCTATAGTACTTCCAATAACCTTAACAACATTGTTAGCAGTTATTGTATCTACATTCGTGTATGCAATTTTTCTACCATAACAGCCTCTAACAAGGTCTTGAAAATACATTGTGTTCATATCTTGCTCCTAATAAAATGTCATACCGCTTGAACTTCTGCTGTCCGGTATTTCTTTAATCTGAAAATTATCATCATCGTTAGGCACATACCATATCCATTTATGGCAGTGTTTGCACGCCAGCTTATGTGTTCTTGGGTCTTTGCTGTCTGCCTTAGTCAAAAACTTGTGGCAGTTCGGACACATAATTGACTTGTCTTTGTTTGTATAAAAAATCATATTGTTACCTCGTTACATAGTAAAAGCACCGTCATAATTAAATGGCGATGCTTTTCGATAAGGATTATACATGTTTATGAAATTTGCTTTGCTCATTGTAATAATACATAATTTTTTCGTCACAATCGTAACATCTTTTAATTTTTTTCAATAAATCTTTGAAAAGCCATTTTTACGCTGCTTTCTGTGTTGCCACCTATGATATGTGCTATCTGAATCCAAGTCTTATTTTCTAAAAATCTAAGATTGATTATTCTTCTCATCCTGCTATCGTCAACGTTTGCTATAAATTGCTCAACCTCGTTAGTTTTCTCTAATAAATCATCTTCAAGCAACTGCAATGTGGCTTTTCTGGCATAAAGGAGCGTTTTCTTTCTGCTGTACTCTGGAAAGGGTATGCCTTCAATCTTGAAATGCTGTTTACCACCATCGCCGCCGCTAACAGAATCTATAACCATTTCTCCAGCTTCAATTTTACTTATATCTTTTTCAAGTCGTTCTATCTTTAGTCTTACTTCTTTTACTTCTTCCTGTAAGTCGCAATACTGTGATAAAACTTCCTTTGTTACCATAATGTCAATACCTCCTAAATGGATTTATAGCAGCTTCAACTTTAGCTGTTCTATTGCCCTGTGTTATTCTTAATGCAAAATTTGAAAAAACATCCGGTACATCATCGTGCAAATTTTTACCAGATACTGAATATTTCAACAACCAACTCATCATCTCTGCGTAATCGCTCTTGGGTTCATATAGGCTTCTATCTTTAAACACAATATGTTGCAATACCCAACTAGAACATTGAAATATTCTTGCTTCTTTGTTTGTTTCAGTTGCAGTGTCTGATATATTGCATAACCAGCCTTTTTCTTCTACTCGTTTTCTGACTTCATTTGCAACTCTATCTCCGCCTTGATTAGCTTCAAAATCGCAATCTTGTATTTCGTTATCGACAATTAAATTTGCTGAATTTTCATATTGTTTTTCGTAATCTGCCGAATTGTTGCATATAGTATCAGTGCAGTAATACATTCCCTCATATCCTTCAAATTCAACCAGGCAAGGGAACACATAAAAATCAGTACCAGAGGATTTCGTGTCACATTGTCCAGTAATTCTTTTAATTCGTGTTTTAGGAAGTTCTTTATATCTCATTATTTTGTTTTCTGGATAAAGCAATCCCTCACGTTCTATTGGATCTTGCTTATAAAGACATCTATAAGATATATCATCCATTGTCAGTGCTTGATCATTAAAAAATTCCACCGACATTCCATTATATTCATAGTCAAAATTGCTTTTCCCTGTTTTAGGGTCAATATCTGGAATCGAAATAATTTTTAGCTTTGGGTCGTTTCCATAAAGCTCAATAATATGTCCAATAATGTCTTTTGTACTCCATCTGGTCATTATAATTATTTCTTTTACTTGTTCGTTTAGCTTTCTTTGTTTTAAATCGACTCCATAAATTCTCCATATTTTTTCAAGAATTATTGGATTAAGTGCTTCTTCAATAGAGCCTATAAGGTCATCACAATATAAATAACGGTTAGTTCTAACCTTACCTGCGTTCTTAGCTCCTATTGATGAGCATTGAATACTTGAAAATGCTTTGTATTTGCCGAAATTAGCTTCTTGTGCCTGTGCATTTGTGCTTTGTAATGGTAAATTAGGGAAAATAACATTCCATTTATATTCTTTATCATCTGTTGTTATGTCAAGCACTCCTTTATAAAACTTTCCTGTAATTTCGTTGCTGTGAGAAAAGAAAAGGCTGTAATCTTTAGGGTGCTTGCCAATTATCCAAGAGCAAAAAAATTTTTCTAGTGTAGTTTTTTGCGTTCCTGGTGGCATAGAAATACATAATCTATTATATTTGTCGTCTTCCAAATCTTGCATAGCTTGAATAAGCCCGTATTTATTAAGCTGTTTCATTTTTGGCTGATAAAATCTTTCACTCTCTTCTCTGTCTTTTTCAAGATAAAGCAAATAGCTGTGGAATAAGTGCGGAGCTTCAAGCAATAAGGTATCAAAATATCTATTAACTAAATCATTGTCTATATTGTTGTTAAATGTATATTTTTCAAGTTCAAAAATATCTATGCCTATATCACGCATACAAGCCTTTTCTATGAGTTCTTTTGCCCTAGCCGTACATTTTAACATTGTGTCAATTTCACCCTCATTCTTGGCAAGCTGGCACACGTTGTAGTAGGTTTCTATAATATTTTCATCTATTCCATTTTGGGATATGTATTTTTCGCAATCATCTATCAGTTGAGGAAGCAAATGCTTCATAGCAATCTGCCAGTACAATATTCTTTTCTTTACATACTGTACGAATGATCGTATTTGCCTGACTGATCTTTTCTTCTGCATACTGGCCGATATTGACCGTTATCCCTCCTGCCGATATTTCATAATCCATATTACGATATGGATTATATAATGTCATGATTGCAATCCGGCAATCCGGTGAATCCTTACGAATCAAATCTATACTATCTGAAAGATTATTATAAAACCGATTCAGATTATCTTCCGCAGACCGGTCTGCCTCCTCAAAGTCCCGGATAAATGTCTTTTTATTAATTTTTTTCCAAAGCAGAGAATCATCTCCTGCACCGGAATATCCATAAAAATAATCTTCGTATTGCATAACAAAGAATTCAAACGGAAGAAGTGCATCATTCGTACCAATGCAAAATGTTACATAATCAGCATGGTCTAACAGATCTACCTTGTCTTTTTTGATATTTTGCCACATGTCGCCACTGAGCTGACCATTTACACCTTGATTACATTCGACAACCTGCATCCCCTGTTGTTTCATATAAGCAGCAATCCTTGCAGAAAATCGTTCATTCTCAGCATGTTCTAATGAATATCCATATGTAATCGAATCTCCCAATGCAACATATATAACAGAATCATCCGATACCTGCTCATCTAACTGCAACAATTTTGCATTATTCTTTGTACGACCATGCAATCCCCAGACGATTGCAATAACACATGCCCCAGCTACTGTGATCAGTCCGGCAGCCTTCCATTTCTTCATATCGATCACCTCTGTTTTATATAATAACTTGAAATCTTTCATTTTATCCTAATCCGGTATAATCTCTATATATACCTGATCGTATTTGTATTTCAGTTCTTGCTTGATCTCATCCCGGACACGATGCAGAATGCTGATATGTATGACGTCTGTTTTATTTCCAATATATACTTCAACCCAAAGCTTCCGTCCGGTCTGAATAACATCTAAGAATGTAACCTCATAGGGATAATCATTCATATGTTTATCCACGATTCCACGTATCTGATTTAAGACATCTTCCTCCGGCGCAAATAAAATCAGATTTTTAATACTCTGGAAAATCTCCTTTACCGGTTCTTTTATAATGAGCAGTGCCATAATTACAGCTACTGCAGGATCAATATACGGCGTCAGAAACCGAAATCTCGTTGTAAACAATATCATCTGAACTGCAAATGCTACGGCTACTCCCATACTGCTTATAACATCAAGCTTCCACATATAAAGCTCAGCTTTGATCGTCGTAGACTCATACTTTTTACTGTAATGACCAAGCAACAGATACATGCCTGCACAGCCAAGACATACAAGCAATTCAAATATAGCAATACTGCCGGCATCAACTTCATGTCCACCATGTAATAACAGCTTTATATTTTCAACCATTAGATTGCAGGTAAGTGCTAATAATACACTGTACTTTACCAGTAAAAACAACGATTCTACCTGCGCATATCCATACGGATGCTTCTCTGTCACCGGTTTATAAAGCAGGGGCACAAGCACCAGAAACGGTCCGATCATCACTAAATCCGCTGCATCAAACAAACAATCAGTCCACAAAGAATGGGAATGGGTAAACCATGCCATCACACCTTCCGCTACTATAAACAATACACTTCCAAAAAATGATAGTTGTAATATTCTCTTTTCAATCGTCAGTTTCTCTTTCTTTTCCCTACGTTCTTTCTTTACACTGTTCACTTTTTTCGCACTATTATCTGTCTTCATCTGTTTTCTCTTTCTTGTTTTCATCTTTTTCTATTCTTTAATCTCACAGCTACCACTATAACACAAAAATCCCGCCCGGCATACACCAAATGGAATTCTTTGTACCGTTCACAATTATATGCAAACATATAATTTTAATTATTAACTGACAAAAAGCCCCTGTTACTGCAATATAACAGTAACAGAGACTTTTTATTATTGACTATTATAATTCACGTTTTCGTGCAGTCTATTATTTGTTAGCGATTGCAGCCTGAGCAGCAGCAAGTCTAGCGATAGGTACACGGAATGGTGAACATGATACATAATCAAGACCAATCTTGTGGCAGAACTCAACAGATGAAGGATCTCCACCGTGCTCACCACAGATACCGATATGAAGCTTTGGATTAACCGGCTTGCCAAGTTTAACAGCCATATCCATGAGCTTACCAACACCAGTCTGATCAAGCTTAGCAAATGGATCATTCTCGAAGATCTTAGCATCATAGTAAGCATTTAAGAACTTACCGGCATCATCTCTTGAGAAACCAAATGTCATCTGTGTAAGGTCGTTAGTACCGAAGCAGAAGAAGTCAGCTTCCTTAGCGATCTCATCAGCTGTAAGAGCTGCTCTAGGGATCTCGATCATTGTACCAACTTCGTACTTAAGCTCAACACCAGCAGCAGCGATCTCAGCATCAGCTGTCTCAACTACTACCTTCTTAACATACTTAAGCTCTTTAACTTCACATACAAGTGGGATCATGATTTCTGGCTCAACATTCCAATCTGGATGCTCTTTCTGAACTTCGATAGCTGCACGGATAACAGCCTTTGTCTGCATCTTAGCAATTTCTGGATATGTTACAGCAAGACGACATCCTCTGTGACCCATCATAGGGTTGAACTCATGAAGTGAGTTGCAAAGTGCCTTGATCTCTTCTACTGACTTATTCTTAGCCTTTGCAAGCTTCTCAATATCTGCTTCCTCTGTAGGAACGAACTCATGAAGAGGTGGATCCAGGAATCTGATAGTAACCGGATTACCTTCAAGTGCTTCGTAAAGAGCCTTGAAATCTCCCTGCTGATATGGAAGGATCTTATTAAGAGCTTCTTCTCTTTCTTCTACTGTATCTGAGCAGATCATCTCACGGAATGCTGCGATTCTTTCTGGATCAAAGAACATATGCTCTGTACGGCAAAGACCGATACCTTCTGCACCAAGCTCACGAGCCTTCTTAGCATCTGCTGGTGTATCAGCATTTGTTCTAACCTTAAGTGTTCTGTACTTATCAGCCCATGCCATAACACGACCGAATGTACCTGCGATTGAAGCATCAACTGTCTTAATAACTCCATCGTAAATGTTACCTGTTGTACCATCGATTGAGATGAAATCTCCCTCATGGAACTCTTTGCCTGCAAGTGTGAACTTCTTGTTCTCTTCATCCATGATGATATCGCCACAACCTGATACACAACAAGTACCCATACCACGAGCAACTACAGCAGCATGTGATGTCATACCACCACGAACTGTTAAGATACCCTGTGCTGACTTCATACCTGTGATATCTTCTGGTGATGTCTCAAGACGTACAAGAACAACCTTCTCGCCCTTAGCTGCCCATGTTTCTGCATCGTCAGCTGTAAATACGATCTTACCACAAGCAGCACCCGGTGAAGCACCAAGACCTTTGCCCATTGGTGTAGCTGCCTTAAGAGCTGCTGCATCAAACTGTGGATGAAGAAGTGTATCAAGGTTACGAGGATCGATCATTGCAACTGCTTCTTCCTCTGTCTTATGTCCTTCATCAACAAGGTCACAAGCAATCTGGAGAGCTGCCTGAGCTGTTCTCTTACCATTACGACACTGTAACATGTACAGCTTCTTGTTCTCAACTGTGAACTCCATATCCTGCATATCATGGTAGTGATTCTCAAGAGTCTCACATACCTTAAGGAATTCTGCATATGCTTCTGGGAATTCCTGCTCCATCTGAGCGATTGGCATTGGTGTACGAACACCGGCAACTACGTCCTCGCCCTGTGCATTGATAAGGAACTCACCCATAAGCTTCTTCTCACCTGTTGCAGGGTCACGAGTAAATGCAACACCTGTACCAGATTCATTATTTAAGTTACCGAATACCATAGGCATTACGTTAACTGCTGTACCCCATGAATAAGGGATATCGTTATCTCTTCTGTATACGTTTGCACGTGGGTTGTCCCATGAACGGAATACAGCTTCGATAGCTAACTTTAACTGCTCAACTGGGTCTGAAGGGAAATCTGTTCCTAACTGGTTCTTGTATTCAGCCTTGAACTGCTCTGCAAGAGTCTTAAGATCAGCTGCTGTAAGTTCTACGTCGAACTTAACACCCTTCTCTTCTTTCATCTTATCGATGAGCTGCTCAAAGTACTTCTTACCAACTTCCATAACAACGTCTGAGAACATCTGAATGAAACGTCTGTAAGAATCATATACGAAACGCTCGAATGCTGGATCTGGGTTGTGTGCGATCATTGCAGCAACAACTTCGTCATTTAAACCAAGGTTAAGGATTGTATCCATCATACCCGGCATAGATGCTCTAGCACCTGAACGAACTGATACTAATAATGGATTCTCAAGATCTCCGAACTTCTTGCCGTTGATCTCCTCCATCTTCTTAACACCTTCCATAGCCTGTGCCATGATCTCGTCGTTGATCTTACGACCATCTTCATAGTACTGAGTACAAGCCTCTGTTGTGATTGTGAAACCCTGTGGAACTGGAAGACCAATTGTTGTCATCTCTGCAAGGTTTGCACCCTTACCACCGAGAATATTACGCATGGTCATGTCGCCTTCGCTAAACATATAAACCCACTTGTTTGCCATTTGTTTATTACCTCCTACGTATCTAATTAAATATATGCTGAAAAAAGCCTGCTTCAGGGCAGAATTTTCCCACCACTCTGACGTGATTATATCATATGACCTAATAATATTAAACCACTTTTTTCAATTTTTTTCTCTTTTTAACCGCATATTCCGGAATCTTTTTCAAAAAGAAAGAGACATCCGCCGGATAATGTTCTTTTCCGACAAATGTCCCTTTTATTTTACAGATTCGATCAACCGGATACTCTATCTGAGATATTGATTCATTTCGTCTGATTAATATTCGAATTTCTTCTCAAAATATGCCTTCAGATCTTCGATCTTTACTCTTTCCTGCTCCATGGTATCTCTGTCACGGACAGTTACAGCACCATCTTCTTCTGAATCAAAATCATAAGTTACACAGAACGGAGTTCCGATCTCATCCTGTCTTCTGTAACGCTTACCGATATTTCCTCTGTCGTCGTATTCACAGTTGTAGTATTTGCATAATTCAGCATATACCTTTTCTGCTCCCTCGCCGAGTTTCTTGCTCAGTGGAAGGACACCGATCTTAACAGGTGCAAGTGCAGGATGGAAATGTAATACAGTTCTTACATCCGGCTTCTCCTCTGTTCCGATATTTTCTTCATCATATGCAGCACAAAGGAATGCAAGTGTTACACGATCAGCACCAAGTGATGGTTCGATAACATATGGAATGTATTTCTCTTTTTTCTCATCATCAAAGTAATCCATTGGTTCGCCGGATACAGTCTGATGCTGAGTCAGATCATAATCCGTTCTGTCTGCGATACCCCAAAGCTCGCCCCATCCAAATGGGAATAAGAACTCTATATCTGTTGTTCCCTTGCTGTAGAAGCAAAGCTCTTCCGGTGAATGATCACGGGCACGCATCTCTTCATCCTTGATACCAAGGTCTTTTAGCCAGTTGATACAGAAGCTTCTCCAGTAATCAAACCATTCAAGGTCTGTTCCCGGTTCACAGAAGAATTCCAGCTCCATCTGCTCAAACTCTCTGGTACGGAACGTAAAGTTACCCGGTGTGATCTCATTACGGAATGACTTACCGATCTGTCCGATACCAAACGGGATCTTCTTTCTGGATGTTCTCTGTACATTCTTGAAGTTTACAAAGATACCCTGTGCTGTCTCAGGTCTTAAATATACTGTGTTCTTTGCATCCTCTGTTACACCCTGGAATGTCTTGAACATCAGGTTAAACTGTCTGATACCTGTAAAATTATGTTTTCCACATGAAGGACAACAGATATTCTTTTCTTCAATAAAATTCTTCATCTGTTCCTGAGTCCAGCCGTCAACTGAACCGCCAATGTCAAAATTATTATCTGCTGCCCAGTCTTCAATAAGCTTATCTGCACGGAATCTCTCATGACATTCCTTACAATCCATAAGAGGGTCTGAGAAACCACCAAGATGACCTGAAGCTACCCATGTCTGTGGATTCATAAGAATTGCACAATCAACGCCGACATTATATGGGCTTTCCTGTACAAACTTCTGCCACCATGCTTTCTTTACGTTATTTTTAAGTTCTACACCAAGATTACCATAATCCCATGTATTAGCCAATCCGCCGTATATTTCAGAACCAGGATATACAAATCCTCTGGCCTTTGCAAGAGCAACAATCTTTTCCATTGTCTTTTCCATTTCTTTTCTACCTCCGTTATGTTTGACTGCAATATGCAGATAATTTTATAACATTTCTTCAAATATGACAAGCTTAAATCTTGCCCGGCTATGTATTATTCTCTGTCCAATGATACTTTTATTCTTCCCATGGCCTTATTCTGTATTTTGCACCTATATCATCACATATTTTCTGACACTGTGCCTCTTCTTCATGGGAAATTGTCGTATCAACTGTTGTAAGGACAACATTGGGAATATATTTTGTACATTCTTTTGCAAACGAAAGCATTGCATCAAATGATTCATCACCAAATTTGCTTCTTACAAGCTCATTATATCTTTTTTTATCAGGATCATTAAGACTTATTGAAACTGTATCAATAAGTCCTTCCATTTCAGGTACGATATCCCTTTTGTTAATCAGATTTCCTGCACCATTTGTGTTAATTCTAATTGGCTTGTTATATGTCTTTTTGACATATGAAGCAACTTCCTTTAACACATCAAATGCCTCTGTAGGCTCGCCAAATCCACAAAAAACGACTTCGTCATAATCTTCCATATTGAATTTTGCAAACTCATCTATAACCTCTTTTGCCAACGGTTCTCTTTCAAGCCATAATCTGTCCTTACGCTCCTGTTCCATTCTGCCAAGTTCCCGGTTCAGCTTATAGTCAATCATACTGTTCAGTGCATCACCATAGCCATCTCGGACAAGGTAAATCCGGATTTGCTCCAAGGTAATCAGCAAATCGCCGGTTTCCTCCACGAGATGATTCATTTGCAACGAATTTCCGGGATACCGTTTAATTTTCTGAGCTGCTTGAATGAACTCTGCTGCCTCCTCAACAGTCTGCTCCAGCTGCCTTTCAAAAGTTCTGGCATCCGTTATTTTTGCAATCACGTGCATCTGTTCCGTTGTCATTTTTATTCATTCCTTTTCTGAGTTCTTGATACTGTTTGGCATAAGCCTTTCTCCGAATCCGCATACAAGCACCGCAAAACCTGCGGTCAGCTTTCACATGAATCAGAGGCTTGCCACACATTTCGCACCGTTTATCCGCCATTATATACGCTCCGGATTCAGTTTCTGCACGATTCCACCAGTGAATCGATTGACAAGCGTAATGTAATCTGAAGTCGAATTCCATCTCGCTACAAACCACTCGTTCGGATCAAGATGCAATTTCTGATACATAATGATCTTTTGCCTGCGTGTTGGTTTCTTTGATTTCATATCTCTCAACTCCCTGTTCTATCAAAGGTTCAGTAAAGTCCGCCAAGGCTCTCTAAGAATTCTCGGTTTTCCGATAGCCATTCACTGGCTCGTTCTGGATTTCGATACCCGTGGTGTTGCTGACCTTGATTCTTTGCTTTCTGAATATCCTGCTGACACCACCGAAACAGTGTTGCATAATGGCTGCGGTAGTGCTTTCCAGTCGATGCCATGTAGCTGGATAAGCTGCTGATTGTCTGCGGCAATTGTGTTCCATACAGTTCTGACAGTCGAGCATATTCGTTCTCTGTCAGCTGAACATTCTGAAAATCACCGAATGTTTGCTTTTCCGAGCGTGCGTCCCCCTCACATAATTCAAACCCTATTGATTCTCTTGTAGTATTATACGGTCTGGTTTTTTGACTAGGGGCATTCCTCTTTTTTGTCTGAGGGCATTCCGTTTTTTTGACCGGCTGGGTAAATTTTTTAGGCCTTTCAGCCTTTGTTTCAACATTCTTTCCATAGCCTCTTTCCACTTTTTGTGGAGAAACACGCTGTTCGATTGCGGTTAAATTTACCCGATAATGATTTCGCAAACCACCGTCATCATCCCTTGTCTGACGTTTCAAAATATACCCCAGTTTTTCAAGCTTGTTCAGGGCATTCAAAACCGTCTGCTTGGTGCATCCAGTCGTTTCAGCAAGGTAGGCAAGACTGCCGGAGCATTCATTTTCACCGTTTTCGGAAAAGCCATAGATCACTGCGTACAGCTGTAAAGTTGTCCCTTTCAGCTTTAGCCGGTTAATCATCCAGCCGTAAACGGTATAGTAATTTCCGTCTTTCATCTTTCCTCATCCACCTTTCTGATTTGGAGTAATTCTACTTGTTCCCCATTCAGCAACTCATGAAACCGCTTACGAGCATCCTTTTCATTTTCGGCGAGTACCGTATAGATTCGCTCTACTCCCATGTCCGAAAGATAGCAGCAAAATTCATACTTTTCTGTAGCCCGCACAATAACCCTTTTGTTGTTCTCCATAGTGATTCACTCCTAACATTTATTTTACTTTTCATCCTGAAAAGTAAGTTGGATGTCGCTGATACGCTCAACGACTCAGAAGCGTGTTGCAATCGCCAT
>ENA-UEPV01000400-UEPV01000400.1-human-gut-metagenome-genome-assembly--contig:-NODE-400-length-29547-cov-5.916865_pt1 | contig 29547 bp, 26 predicted proteins | sample MGYA00242942_ERZ507925 | MGnify/ENA primary metagenome ERZ507925 (study PRJEB26167, sample SAMN06115453) | human gut metagenome | host: Homo sapiens | place: China:Fujian | collected 2015-08-26... | reverse complement strand
TAAGTTTCGGGAACGTATTTTTGATAAAACTCCGCGAAAGCGGCCTGGTTGGCCAGAACCTTTTCCGGCCGCTCCGTGTATTCCTTGGGATATTTCACATTAAAGACCCGCTCGATGTGGTTGGTGCCAGGTTCCACCATTTTGGTGGACCCGCCTGCGCCGAAGGACAGGATGGAGCAAAGCTCCGACATGATGTCCACATTGTACCAGCACTCTCCGCCTGGGCGGCACCAGCCCACATTTTCAAAACTGCCGGACATGTATTTCTGCCGGTAGAGGTAGTAGGGGGCGAAGCCCGCGGACCGGAGCGCGGGGGCGGCGTAGTCCAGCATGGCCTGCACGGCGGCGCCGTCAGGGATGGACAGGCCCTCCGTCAGAATGCGGCTGCCCTTTTTCAGCGCCAGGGTGTGGACGGTGATGTTGCTGGCCCCCATTTCCAGGCATTTGTCCAGGGAGCGGCGGAAGCCGTCGGTGGTGTCCTCTGGCAGTCCGGCGATGAGGTCCATGTTTACATCCTGGAAGTGATAGGCCCGGACCAGCTCCATGGCCTGCTCCGTCTCCGCCGCCGTGTGGCGGCGGCCGATGGCGGAGAGGACCTTGTCCTCCATGGTCTGGGGGTTGACGGACACCCGTTTGACGCCGTGAGATTTCAATACCGCCAGCTTCTCGGCGGTGATGGTGTCAGGCCGTCCGGCCTCCACGGTGATCTCCGGACAGGCGGAGAGGTCAAAGGACTCCTCCAGGGCAGTCAGCACCGCGTCCATCTGCGCCGCCGTCAGGGTGGTGGGGGTGCCGCCGCCCATGTAGAAGGTGCGGGGCCGCAGATGGTTTTTCCGCACCATTTCTCCCCCGGCCCGGATCTCCGCGATGAGGGCCTTGACGTAAGGCTCCACCAGGGAGAAGCTCCGCTCCACGCTCTGGCTCACAAAGGAGCAGTAGGCGCAGCGGGTGGGGCAGAAGGGGATGCCCACATACAGGTCGATGTCCCGCTTTTCCAGCCGCTTCCGCGCCTGATAGCCCACGGCACCAGTCTCCAAAGCCAGCGCCGCCCGCTCCTCAGGGACGAAATAGCGCGCCTTCAGTTCCCGCTTGGCTTCCTCCGGGGTCTTGCCCTCCATCAGCGCCCGTGTGATGGGCTTGTCGGGCCGGACGCCGGTGAGCATCCCCCAGGGGGGCAGCGTCAGCTTTTCCGCGGCGCGGAGCGCTTCCGGCAGCTTGGGATACAGATCCAGAAATGCCAGATAGAAGCAGGCCGCCACGGCGTAGCGCCGCTGGCCTTCTTTTTCAAAGTCCGTGCCGGTGAGGGAGGATGCAAAGGTCCCGGCGGCGGTGTATCCGTGATAGTGCAGCTCCGCTGTGACCTGACAGTCCGCCGCCGTTTCCGCGGCGGCAAGGCGGCACCACGCCTCGTCTCCTGGCTGCACCGCGTCATAGGTCGGTTTTTCCAGCGGAAAGAGGGTCATCAGGCTCTGTTCGACGATATAGCGCTCGTCATGACCTAAAAATTCCAGCTTCATATCAGCCTTGCTCCCGCAGTGCCATCTGCATATAGGGGTTGAAGCGCCGCTCCCGGTCCAGAGTGCTGGGCTCCATGTGTCCCGGCAGGACCTGGTAGTCCCCGGGAAGGGCGGCCAGTCGGGCCAGAGAGGCCATCATCTGCTTCATGCTGCCGCCGGGAAAATCCGTCCGGCCGCAGGAACCGGCAAACAGGGTGTCCCCGCAGAACAGGGTATCTCCGCACAGCAGCGTGACGCTGCCCTCGGAGTGGCCGGGGGTATGGAGCACCTGAAGCTCCAGGGTGCCCACCGTGATGCGGTCTCCCTCGCCGTAGAAATTCACGCCGCCGAAGGGGATCCGGGCCAGTTCGCTTTTCAGAGGGAACAGCTGGGTCTGCGGACTGTCAAAATCCGCCTGATGGATATAGACAGCTGTCGGCGGCAGCATCTCCATCAAAGCCGCCACCGCACCGGTGTGGTCGTAATGGCCGTGGGTCAGCAGGATCTTATCCACGGTGCAGTCCAGCTTTTCGGCGGCAGAAAGGATCAGCTCCGGCTCCGCACCGGGATCAATCACGGCGCAGACCTTAGCCGCTTCGTCGCAGAGAATGTAGCAGTTGGTACCGATGGACCCCACCTGCAAGGCTTGGATCTTCATAAGACACACGTATAATTAAAACCATCTCGAAAGGGGTGGTTTTAATTATTTCTCCTTTCCTCAAAAAGTTATATTGCAGGAGTAGCTACCTGCTCTATAATCAGAACAAGCACTGTGGATTTGTATTTCACAAGCTACGGCTCAGACTGGTTGGAGGTGACTCAAACCACAGTGACTTGTCTGAATTGGTAATCAGTTGGGTAACGCTTGACGTTTCATTTGCGTGAATACATGGACAAGCCTTCTGTGGAAACAGCAGTGCTAAAAAACAGATAGAGGAGGAAACCAATTGTACTTTGTAGGAATCGACATTTCAAAATTCAAGCACGACTGCGCCATTGTTGATGAGTTTGGCGATGTCATCACACCCTCGTGGTCGTTCCAGAATGACCGCGAGGGGTTTTCTTTGCTCAAGGAGTTGCTTGATGCCCTCGATGGCGAAAAGAAGATAGGGCTTGAAGCTACCGGTCATTATGGGCAAAATCTGAAGCTGTTCCTCGAAAACAACGACTTCTCGTTCATGGAGTTTAATCCGCTTCTGATCAACCGATTTGTTCACAGCAAATCGCTCAGAAAAACAAAGACGGATTCCATTGACGCTCTCATGATCGCCCAATATCTGATGACGGTAGAGTACAAGCCCTATCCACCGTCATTTTACACGTTTGAAAAGCTAAAGTCACTAACAAGATTTCGGGACAGCCTGATTCGGCAGCGGAGCAGGCAGCTGGTTGAGTTGACAAACATCCTTGACAAGGTCTTCCCTGAGTTCAAGCCTTTTTTCAAGGGACGATTTTCGGCAACGGCACTGTATATCCTTTCCCATTACGCTTCTCCGGAGAAAATCTCCAACATGAATTCCAAGTCCTACGAACCATTGCGGCGTCTATCTCGAGGAAGATTCTCCATGGTGGATTTTGTTGAACTCAAGACGCTGGCCAGAAATACGGTCGGTTCAACCAGCGACTATCTGCTTCAGGAAATGGAGATCACCATCGATATTTACAACCAGCTTCAAAGCAAGGTGGAGGAAATTGAGCTGCAGATTCATGACTGTGTCCTTGCCCTTGCTCCGCCTATACTGACCATTCCGGGAATCGGTGCAGCTTCTGCCGCAGTTATTCTTTCTGAATTTGGTGATCTTTCCAAGTTCAACAATCCATCCAAACTGCTTTCCTTTGCCGGAATGGAGCCTGGATATTTTCAATCCGGCACTTCAGAAAGCACTGGAAAGATGGTAAAGCACGGTTCTTCCCATTTGCGCTATGCCATGATGAACTGTGCGCAGACAGTGATTAACAACGAGCCGACTTTTGCGGCCTACTACGCCAAGAAACGTGCCGAGGGCAAGGAGCACCGCGTTGCTCTTACCCATGTTGCTAAAAAGCTTTTGCGGGTTATTTATACGCTTCAGACGAAAGAACTGTCCTATAACCCGGATCTCGTTCGCTGACCCATGATCAACTTTTTTTGAAGTCCTCGGAAGAGGGCTTGGTTTTCTGCACCCTTTTTTGACCAAATGAAAATTTTTCAATTTTCCCTTGACTTCTTATAGTTGGTCACCTCATTGAAATCAGTTTACTCTTCCGTGTCGAACAGGATGGTGACCGGACCGTCGTTCTGGGAATAGACCTGCATATCGGCGCCGAATTCGCCGTGCTGCACGTCGAAGCCCCGCTCCCGGCAGTGGGCCATGAACCGCTCGTAGAGGGGGATGGCCAGATCGGGCTTGGCCGCACCGGAGAAGCCGGGGCGGCGGGAGGAGGTATCGGCGTACAGGGTGAACTGGGACACCACCAGCAGGCTGCCGCCCACCTGCTCCAGATTCAGGTTCATCTTTTCGTTTTCATCCTCAAAGACCCGCAGATTGCAGATCTTGTCCGCCAGCTTGTCGGCGGTGACCTCCGTATCGTTGGGGCCTACGCCCAGCAGCACCAGAAAACCGGTGCCGATCTGACCGTTGACCTGTTCATTGATGACAACAGAGGCGTTTTTGACTCGTGTAACAACAGCACGCATGGTAGCAACTCCTTATTTAATACCCGAAAGGGTATGCTTCGTAATGGGCCTTGCCCGCAAATCGAGCAGATCCGTGTGTTTTGCATTTTATCAAGAGCGGTTCTTTGCGGCAGCGGAGAAAACCCGTTTCCAATGCCGCGAAAGATCAGCCCACAGGCCGGTTGACCTGCAGAACGCCGGAGATCTGATGGAGCTTGTTCATGAGGGTGGACAACTGCGCGCCATCCTTGATCTGGATCTCGATGCGGATGATGGCGAAGCCGTCCTCCGTGCTGCGGGTGTTCAGACCCAGCACAAAGGTTTTGGTGGTGGAGAGGGCGGAGGAGATGTCCAGCAGCAGGTTCAGCCGGTCCTTGCAGACCGCCTCGATGGTGGTGGGATAGCTGTCATTGGTATCGGTGCCCCAGGAGACATGGATCCAGCGGCCGGGCTGCTCCTTCCGCTTTTCCTCCGAGGCGTTGGGACAGTCCGCCCGGTGGACGGACACGCCGTAGCCACGGGTGATGAAGCCCACGATGTCGTCTCCGGGGACGGGGGTGCAGCATTTGGAGAACTTCACCAAACAGTTGTCCAGACCTTCCACGATGATGCCCTGCTCGCTCTTGACGGACTTGGGCTGCTTGGGAGTGTCCGCAGGTTTGACGTCCTCCTTGGGCTCCGCCACAGCCTCTGCCAGCATCTGCTCCTGCTGCCGCTGCTGCTGGCGGCGCTGCAGCTCGCCCTGGATCCGGCTTACCGCCTTCTGAGCAGTGAAGCCGCCGTAGCCGATGGCAGCGTAGAGATCGTCCAGCGTGGGATAGGCCACCTTTTTCAGCAGCACCGGCAGGAATTCCGGGTCCAGCACGTCTTTCATGGCGATGCCGCAGTGACGCAGCTCCGCGTCGAAGGCGGAGCGGCCGTTGGCGATGTTCTCGTCCCGCTTTTCCTTTTTGAACCACTGGCGGATCTTGGAGCGGGCCTCGTTGCTCTTGGCAATCTTCATCCAGTCCCGGCTGGGGCCCTTGGCGTTTTTGGAGGTCAAAATCTCCACGATGTCACCGTTTTTCAGCACATGGTCCAGCGTGACGATGCGGTTATTCACCTTGGCGCCGATCATGCGGTTGCCCACGGCGGAATGGATGGCGTAGGCGAAGTCGATGGGGGTGGCTCCGGCGGGGAGGTTCTGCACGTCGCCGTTGGGGGTGAACACGAACACCTCGTCGGAGAACATATCCACCTTCAGGGAGTGGATAAACTCCTCAGCATCGGCACCTTCCTGATTTTCCAGCAGACGGCGTACCCACTCGTACTTGCCCTCGGTGCCGGCACCCTGACCGTTCTGCTTATACTTCCAGTGGGCGGCCACGCCGTACTCGGCGATCTCGTGCATCTCCGTGGTGCGGATCTGCACCTCAAAGGGGATGCCCTCGTTGCCCATGACGGTGGTGTGAAGGCTCTGGTAGCCGTTGGGCTTGGGGGTGCCGATATAGTCCTTGAAGCGTCCCAGAATGGGCTTGTAGAGGTCGTGGATCACGCCCAGCACGTTGTAGCAGTCGCTGACGGTGTCCACCACCACCCGGAACGCAAAGAGGTCGAAAATCTCATCCAGAGATTTGTTCTGGCTGAACATTTTCCGGTAGATGGAATAAGGGTGCTTCATGCGGCCGTAGACAATGTGCTTGATGCCCATTTCATTGAGCCGCTGATCGATCTGAGCCTGGGTGCGGCTCATGAGAGCGTCATACTCCGGGCGCTTGGCGTCCAGCTTGGAGACGATCTCATCGTAGCCGATGGGGTCCAGATATTTTAAGGAGAGATCCTCCAGCTCCCACTTCATCCGCTGCATACCCAGCCGGTGTGCGATGGGAGCGTAGATCTCCATGGTCTCCAGGGATTTCTGCTTCTGCTTGGCGGGGGTCTGATACTCCATGGTCCGCATATTGTGGAGCCGGTCGGAGATCTTGATGAGGATGACCCGGATGTCCTTACTCATGGCGATGAGCATTTTCCGGAGGTTCTCCATTTGCTCGTCTTCCTTGGTGGCGTACTGGATCCGGGTCAGCTTGCTGACGCCCTCCACCAGATCCGCCACCGTGGGGGAGGTGAGCTTGGCCACGTCATCATACGTGGCGTCCGTATCCTCAATGACATCGTGAAGCAGGGCCGCCTCGATGGACTCGGAGTCCAGGTGCAGTTCCTCCGCCACGATCTGCGCCACGGCTAAGGGGTGGGTGATATAAAGCTCACCGCTTTTGCGGCGCTGCTCGCCGTGATGCTGCTTGGCGAATTCATAGGATTCGCGGATGCGCTTGAAATCCGCGCCGGGATTGTATTCCCGGACGGTATTCTCCAATTTCTCAAACTGTTCGTCAATCGTCACTGCGAATCACCTCGTTTAACCTCCGCACCGCCCCGGAGGCGGCGCAGGCAGGGAGAGGCGTAAAGATCCACCTTTCCCTGAATGGGATTGAGACATAGCGTTACCCGATCCTCCTGCCGGGACAGGGAGATGAGTCCCCGTTCCTGAAAGACCGTCAGGGCCAGCGCGGCCCGGAGAAAACTGTCGCAGCCGCCTACCTGCGCCGCCAGAGAACGGAGATAGGGCAGCAGATCTGTTTCCAGCTTGCCCTGCTTCAGGTGCCGGTCCAGAATCCGCCAGAAGGCGGCAAACTGGTCCCGGGAGATCATGAGCCGGGCGGTCTCCTGGGCTGTGAGGGGCTGCTCCCCCGTCAGGCGGTGCAGCAGGTCCAAGGATTCCGCCTCGTGGCGGCTGGGAGTCAAAGAGGGACGCAGGTCCACCAGCTGCAATTGCAGAGTGGTGGTGCCCCGGAAGGTGTTGGCCTGCAAATAGAAGGCTGCATCCACCCGGCAGCCGGGCTCCAACTGAGCGGCGGCCTCCGGCATGGAGAAGAAAATGGCATCAAACCGGCTGGGGCCCTTGCTGAGCCGCAGTTTCAGGTGCTTGCCCTGGCCCACGGCCTGAACGCTGTCCACCGTGGCGCCCAGCAGGGCGAACACCGGGCGGGGATTCCCGGAGCCGTAAGGCTCCAACTGGGCCAGATGGTCCACCTGCTCCAACGTCATATCCGCCGGGTTGGAAATGGCGGCGTCTACCTCCAGACAGCTCACCGCCCGCTCACCGCCGGAGGCGGCCTTTACGAAGCGGTTCATCCGCTGGCGGAAGGTATCGATGTTTTCCTCCGGGATGGTAAAACCGGCTGCCAGCTCGTGACCGCCGAAGCCGTCCAGCAGGTCAGAGCAGGATTCCAGCGCGGAAAACAGGTTGAACCCGCCGTAGGAGCGGCAGGAGCCCTTGCCGGAGCCGTCCTTCAGATGAATCATGAAGCTGGGGGCGGCGTATTTTTCACTGAGACGGGAGGCTACGATGCCCACCACGCCCTGATGCCATTCCTCGCTGGAAAGCACCAGCGCGTTCCGCTCCTCCGGCCGCAGCCGCTCGATCTGGGCGATGGCGTCGGCGCAGATGGACTGCTCCACCGCCTGCCGCTCCCGGTTCAGGTCGCATAGCTGCTTGGCCAGCTCCTCCGCTTTGGCGGGATCGGTCTCCTGCAAAAGGTCCGCGGCCAGATCCGCAGCCCCCATGCGCCCGGCGGCGTTGATCCGGGGGGAGAGAACGAAGCCGATCTGGATGGAGGTGATGGGCTTGCCCAGCAGCCCCGCCTCTTTCAAAAGGGCGTGGATGCCCACAAAATCCGTGTGGTTCAGGGCGGCAAGGCCGCAGGAGACAATGGTGCGGTTTTCGCCCTCCATCCGCATGACGTCGGCAATGGTGCCGATGGCGGCCAGAGTGCAGTATCGGGCGAACAGGGCGTTTTCCCGGTCCGGTCCGCCCAGAGCCAGCACCAGCTTCAGCGCCACGCCCACGCCAGCCAGATATTTGAAGGGATAGGTGTCATCCGGACGGTGGGGGTCCACTACCGCCACGGCCCTGGGGAGGTTTTCCTTACATTCATGGTGATCCGTCACCACCACGTCCATGCCGATGGATGCGGCAAAGTCGATCTCCTCGTTGCCGGTGATCCCGCAGTCCACGGTGATCATCAGGGTGGCGCCCTTGTCCCGCAGGCCCTGGATGGCGTCCTTGGAGAGGCCGTAGCCGTCCTCGATCCGCCGGGGGATATAGCGCAGGCACTTGGCACCGCAGTTTTTCAGATAGTCCAGAAGCAGCACCGTGGAGGTGATGCCGTCCACATCGTAATCGCCGAAAACAGCGATGGTCTCATCGTTGGCCAGCGCCTTCTGGATCCGGGCCACCGCCTTGTCCATGTCCCGCATGAGCATGGGGGAGATCGTCAGAGAGGTCTCCCGCTCCAACGCCTCGGCAGCGGCCTCGGAGGTGGTGATGCCCCGGGCGGCCAGCACCGTGGCCAGCAGACTGGGGTAGCCGGCTTCCTTCAAAAGGGCAGTGTCCTGTTCTGATGCCGTACCGATATGCCATTTCTGATACTTCATTCGGACACCCCCATTCTCAAATCAGGCGGAACAAACAATGTTCCACATTAACAAACATACAGTATAACAGAAAAACACCGGAAGGTAAAGCACATATTTATACAGAAAGGGACTGTTTCGGCGGCTGTGACCGCTGATTTTTCGATTTCTCGGACAGAACGGGCCGTCTTCAACCGAATATGCGGCCGGAAACGCAAAAAGCCAGCGCTCCCGCAAGGGAACGCTGGCAAGGCTTCTTATTCGGCAGGCTGGTCCTCCGCGGTTTCCGCAGGCAGGACGTACCGGCTCAGATTCTGCTGAAGCTGGAAGGAGAACTCGTCATTCTTCTTCAGACTGTGGAGATAGGCGTGGGAGGCGGTCTGCTTTTCCTGCTCCTCAATGACGCTGACCGCGATGTTGGAACAGTGGTCGCCCACACGCTCGGCATTGTTCAGCAGATCGTTGAGGATGAAGCCGAGCTGGATGGTGCACTGGCCGCTTTGGAGCCGCCGGATGTGACGGCTGCGGATCTCCTCCGTAAGGAGGTCCATAGTTTCCTCCAGAGGTTCCACCTGCCGGGCCATCTGGGGATCGTCCGACTGGAAGCTGCGCAGGGCGCTGTTCAGCAGATCCTCCAGCAGGGAGGTCAGCACATCCACCTCTTCCCGGGCAATGGGGGAGAAGGCCAACTGCTTTTCATGAAGCTCCTTGGCGGATTCCTGCAGGTTCAGAGCATGGTCGCCGATGCGCTCAAAGTCTCCGATGGCGTGAAGCAGGCGGGAGACGGTGCGCATATCGGCGGAGGAGGTGCCGTGCTGAGAGATCTGGACCAGATAGCCGCCCAGACGGTCCTCATAGGTGTCCAGCTTGTCCTCGTTGGCCAGAATCTGCTCCTCCCGGCTGCCGTCATACTGGATGAACTGGGCCAGAGCCAGCTGCATGCTTTCCAGCGCCAGAGCGCCCATGCGGTTGGTCATGACGGCGCATTCGCTGACAGCCACGCCGGGGGTCCGCATCAGCCGGGGGTCCAGGAAGGCGAAGTCAGAGGGCTTGTCCTCCGTGGAGATCACCTTGTTGGCAAGGCGCTCCAGCTGCCGGCTGAAGGGCAGCAGCACAAGGGTGGTGCAGACGTTGAAGATCGTGTGGCAGAATGCGATGCCAACAGCGCCGATGGGCTCTGTCAGGAAGGGCAGATTCAGGAACATCTCGCCGCCAAACAGGGCCAGCAGACCCAGAGCGGTGCCGATGAGGTTGAAGGAGATGTGGATGACGGACACCCGCTTGGCATTGCGGCTGACGCCGATAGAGGAGATCAGAGCCGTAACGCAGGTGCCGATGTTCTGGCCCATGATGATGGGGATAGCGATGCCGTAGGTGACGGAGCCGGTCATGGCCAGTGCCTGCAAAATGCCAACGGAGGCGGCGGAGGACTGGATGATGCCGGTGAAGGCGGCGCCTACCAGCACACCCAGGAAGGGATTGGTGAAGGCAGTCATGAAGTGGGTGAAGCCCGGCATATCTGCCAGCGGAGACACCGCACCGCTCATCAGCTCCATGCCGTACATTAGAATAGAGAAGCCCATCATCACCCGGCCCACGTCCCGGCGGCGCTGCCGCTTGGAGCCCATAATGAGCAGAATACCGATCAAAGCCAGCAGGGGGGAGAAATTCTTGGGCTTGAGGAAGTTGACAAAGAAGTTCTCGCTTTCGATGCCGGTGAGGGACAGCAGCCACGCTGTCAGGGTGGTGCCGATATTGGAACCCATGATGATGCCGATGGTCTGTCCGATCTCCATGACACCGGAGTTCACCAGACCCACCAGCATGACCGTCATAGCGGAGGAGGACTGAATGGCGATGGTGATGCCGGCGCCCAGCAGCAGACTTTTGATGGGGTTGGAAGTCATGCGCTTGAGCAGCCGCTCCAGCTTGCCGCCGGCCATTTTTTCCAGACTTTTGGACATGACCGTCATGCCGTATAAGAAGAAGGCCAGCCCTCCGCACAGGGTAAAGAGAGAGAAAATGTTCATATCAGATCCCTTTCTGCCCGAAGTATCCATCGGACCAGGTATGCATCTCATTTATAGTATGACACTCTATTCCTGATTATAAGTGGTAAAGCGGGGATGTGCCTATTGACAAAGCGGACAAAAAAACGGAGAAAACCAACGGCAAGACATACTGTGTGCGCAAACTGACCAAAGAATGTCCGCGGCAGACATACGATGCGCTGCAGCCTGAAACCAGCCATAAATCGTGATGGTATATTCATAAGTACGGTTAATGCCTGCGGCGGCTGACTCCCCGAATGGACTGTGAAAAGTGCCAAACGAAAACGATTTTCCATGTGCACGATAACAGTTTTACACTTTGAGCAAAGTTTAAGATTGAATGTTTGCTATGTTTGTGCTAAATTAATACTGTCAGGAATTCGGCTTTTTGCCGGAAACATCCTGAAAAAAATGAAAAGGAGCAAATGAAGAATGAAGAAGTTGTTTGCACTGTCTCTCGCACTGGTAATGACTTTGTCTCTGGCTGCCTGCGGCGGCAAGAAGACCGAGGCCCCTGCCGACACCGAGAACAAGACCGAGACCGAGACCCCCACTACCGGCGATGTCAAGGTCGCTGTTGTCCTGAAGACCCTGGCCTCTGAGTACTGGGGCTATGTGGAGGCCGGCTGCAAGGCCGCCGGTGATGATCTGGGTGTTGACGTGGTCGTGGTCGGCCCCGGCGCTGAGAGCGATATCGAGGGTCAGGTTTCCATGATCGAGCAGCAGATCGGCGCTGGCTGCGACGCCATCGTCTGCGCTCCCAACGATGCTGGTGCCGCTCAGGGCGCTCTGCAGGCTGCCATCGACGCTGGTATCCCCGTGCTGGCTGTTGACACCAACGTTGGCATCGCTGGCCAGACCTCTTTCGTGGGCACCTCCAACGTGGACGCTGCTTATGAGGGCGGCAAGTGGGCCATCGAGCAGGCCGGTACCGACGCCAAGGCCGTTATCATCTACGGTCAGGAAGGCGACAACACCTCCAACATGCGTATGGAAGGCTATGAGAAGGCCTGCACCGAGGCTGGCGTGGAAGTTCTGGCCAAGCTGTCCGGCAACAACCTGACCGACGGCGCTACCAAGGCCATGGAAGACCTGCTGAGCGCTTATCCCGATCAGATCGACATCGTGCTCTGCCACAATGACGATACCGCTATCGGCGCTATGAACGCCTGCAAGTCCGCCGGCGTGTCTGACATCACCATCGTTGGTTTTGACGGCAACGCTTCCGCCGTGAAGCTGATCCTGGACGGCGAGCTGGTGAAGGCTACCGTCGCTCAGCAGCCCTATGAGATGGGCTATCAGGTGGTCGAGGCTGCCGTGAAGGCTGTCAAGCTCGAGCCCGTTGACGAAGTCATCAACGCTCCCGTTCAGGTCGTTACCGCTGAGAACGGCCAGGCTTACCTGGACAACCTGGAGGCCATGAAGGGCTAATTCAGCCTGACTGCTATCCATAGCTGAAAAGCGAAAAAGCCGGAATACAGCGGCAGGTTTTCTGCCGCTGTATTCCGAAAAGCCGATCATGCGCGTGCCTGCAAGCGGAAACCTGATGGGTTCCCACGGCGGAACGGAGAATTTTCGGCACGCCGGGATCTGGCAGGAACCATTCTCTGTCTGATCCCGGTTACAATACGCACAGAAGAAAACGATTAAACAGCAAGCACATTTCAACGAAAATAACCCCGGGAATCGGGATCGAGAGAGCGCTTCCGCTGCGGCGGGAGCGGTTCGGAAATCAGGAAAAACAGAAACGAGGTAATTCCATGAGCGAGTATGTCGTCGAACTGAAACATATTACCAAACGTTTTCCTGGTGTTGTCGCGTTAAAAGACATGTCTATCGGCATCAGACCCGGTGAGATCCACGGTCTGATCGGAGAAAACGGCGCAGGTAAATCCACCTTGATCAAGGTGCTCACCGGCGTTCACACTCCGGAAGAAGGGGAAATCTTTGTGGACGGCCAGAAGGTCGTTTTCAAAAACCCTGTTCAGTCCCGCGAGGCAGGCATCGCCTGTGTGTATCAGGAGCTGAACATCGTCAAGCAGCTGCCTGTCACGGATAACGTTTTTATGGGGCGTGCCGTTAAGAAGGGATTGCTGCTGGATTATCCCCGGATGCACGCCGAGGCGGAAGAAGCGCTGAAAACACTGGGACATCCGGAGATCAACGTCCACCTGGAGTGCGGTAAGCTGGGCGTGGGTCAGCAGCAGATGGTGGAGATCGCCAAGGCTGTGTCCCTGGATGCCAAGCTCATTATTATGGATGAGCCCACTTCTTCTTTGGGTAAGGAAGAGATCGAGCAGTTGATGGAGACCGTCCGGGGCCTGAAGGCCAAGGGCGTGGCCATCCTGTTCGTGTCACATAAACTGGAAGAGCTCTTTGAGCTCTGCGACCGTGTGACCGTCATGCGTGACGGCGAACACATCATCACCGAGGATACCGTGAACCTCACGGAGGACTCCCTCATCAACGCCATGGTGGGCCGTACTCTGGATAACCTGTATCCCAAGGAATTCGGCACCAAGGGCGAGGTGTGGCTGGAGGCCAAGGGCCTCAACGAGGCCGGCGTCCTGCACGATGTCAGCTTTAAGGCCCATGCGGGCCAGATCACCGGCTTTGCGGGCCTCGTCGGCGCAGGCCGCACGGAGACCATGCGGGCGGTGTTCGGCGCTGACAAGCTGGACAGCGGCGAGATCTACGTCAAGGGCGAGAAGGTACATATCAGAACGCCGAAGGACGCTATCAAGAGAAAAATCGCCTTCCTGACAGAGGACCGTAAGGGTCAGGGCCTGGTGCTCAACCTGGATGTGCGGACCAATCTGGTCCTGGCCAATATGAAGGGGTTCTCCAACGGTCCCTTCCTGAATAAGGACCGCATTGAGCAGGCGGGCAATGACAATGTCAGCGCCCTGAAGATCAAGACCCCCTCCCTGAATGAGGTCGTCGGCCAGCTGTCCGGCGGCAACCAGCAGAAGGTGGTTATCGGCAAGTGGGTCAATACCGACGCCGACATCTTTATTTTCGATGAGCCCACCCGTGGTATCGACGTGGGCGCCAAGATCGAGGTTTACCGGGTCATGAACGATCTGGTGAAGGCCGGCAAGTGCGTCATCATGGTCTCCTCCGAGCTGCCGGAGATCCTGGCTATGAGCGACCATGTGGTAGTTATGCGCGGCGGCCGAGTGATGGCTGATATTGACCGGGACACGCCGCACTTCAATTCCGAAGACATCATGAAAGCGGCCTGGGGAGGAGAATTAGACTGATATGAAAAACACGAAAATGAAAGAGCTTCTGCAAAAGCTCGGTACACTGATGGCCCTTGCCATCCTGGTTTTGATTTTCTGCATCACCATGCCGGACAAGTTCATGAAGGTCGGTAACTTCATGAATATCCTGAAGCAGGCATCCATCAACTGCCTGATCGCTTCCGGTATGCTGTGCGCCCTGATTACCGCCGGTATCGACCTGTCCGTTGGTTCCAACTGCGTGCTGTGCACCTGCACCATCGGCGTTATGGTCCAGTCCGGCATCACGAACCCCTTCCTGCTGGCGCTCTGCGGCCTGGCCGTCAGCACCCTGGCCGGCTTCATCAACGGCACGCTGCTGACCCGACTGGATCTGCCCCATCCCTTCGTGTCCACCATGGGCATGAAGAACGTACTGTGGGGCCTGGCGCTGGTCATTACCGGCTCCAAGTCCATCGCCTTCACCAATACCGGCATTGACGGACTCATGTGGATCGGCGGCGGCTCTCTGTTCACCACCTATTATGAGGGCACCACCAAGGTGAAGTTCCCCGGTATCCCCTTCAGCTTCATTCTGGTTATCATTGTGTTCATCATCTTTGATATCTTCCTGCGCAAGACCGCTCTGGGCCGCCAGATCTACTGCGTGGGCGGCAACCCCGAGGCAGCCCGTCTGTCCGGTATCCCCTCCAAGAACGTGCTGACCTTCGTTTACACCCTGTCCGGTTTCATGGCCGGTATGGCTGGCATCGTGTCTGTGGGCCGTCTGTCCACCGCCAACGGTAACGCCGGTTCCACCTATGATAACGATGCCATCGCGGCCTGCATCGTGGGCGGTGCTTCCTTTACCGGCGGCAAGGGCACCATCTGGGGCACCCTGATCGGCGCTCTGCTGATGGCTGTTATCCGCAACGGCCTGAACCTGGCCGGTGCCAAGAACGATGTCCAGTACATCGTCATCGGCTCTGTTATCATTCTGGCCGTTACCATCGACGTCTTCCGTAATAAGATGGAGGCCAAGGCCCGTAAGATGGCTGCACAGTAAACCGTCCCCCGGACGCACTGTTGAGTTGAATTACGCCGCCGCGAAAGCGGCGGCGTAATTTTATTTGGAACCGATCGAGTTGAATGGAAGGAGACTGCTTATGAAGGAACTGCGTGTTGGCATTGCCGGTCTGGGGCGGCTGGGCCGGGTCCATGCTGCCAACCTTGCCCACAAGATTCCCGGCGCGGTCCTGACGGCGGCCTGCGTGCCCGGCGCGGACAGTCAGGCTTATGCCCGTCAGGAATTGGGACTTGAAAAGGTGTACGGCGATTTCAGGGAGATGGTCGCCGATCCGGAGCTGGACGCGGTGGCCATCGTGTCCCCCTCCGGGGAGCACTGCTGGCAGATCGAGGCGGCGCTGGACGCGGGGAAGCACGTGTTTTCCGAAAAGCCTCTGGGCGTTACGATGGAACAATGCCTTCAGGCGGAGGCGGCCGTGGCCCGGCACCCGGAATTGGTGTGTATGCTGGGCTTTATGCGGCGCTATGACAAGTCCTACGCCTATGCCAAGGAAAAAATCACTGCGGGGGCCATCGGTACGCCCTATCTGGTGAAATCCACCGGCATCGACCCGGAAGCCGTGGTGGAGGGGGCCATCCGGTACAGTGGGACCTCCGGCGGGATCTTCCTGGATTCCGCCATTCACGATATGGATCTGATGCGATGGTTCCTGGGGAGCGAGGCTGCGGAGGTCTACGCCATGGGCTGCACCTTTAAACATCCGGCTTTTCAGGACGCCGGGGACGATGAGACCGGCGTCGCCGTCTACAAATTTAAAAACGGCGCTATGGGCATGGTCCATGTGGGCCGTACCGCCCCCTACGGCTACCACATTGAAACGGAGATCGTAGGCACGGAGGGCACGATCCGCATTTCTGCCGTGCCGGAGAAGAACCGGGCTATGGTCTACGATGTGAATGGCGCCCGAACCGAATGTGTGGAATCCTTCCCGGAGCGGTTTGCGGAGGCGTACCTCACGGAAATGGAGGAATTTGTCCGCTGCGTCCGAGAAGGGCGGAAGCCGGATACCGGCGTGGCGGACGGCATCTATGCCACACGGGTGGGCTACGCCACTACGGAGGCGTGGAAAACCGGGAAGATCGTCAAAATCTGATCCTTTTGTGGAGCAGGAATTCAAATTGTAAACAAGTTAGCAAAGAGAAGAACAGGCGCGTGGGATGCCCCACGCGCCTGTTCTCTTTGGGAGTGTTTATCGCCCGCAGTGACAGTCGCCGGAACAACCGGCGCAGCCGCCGCTGCATCCGCAGGTGTGCTTACCCTGCTTTTTCTGCCGGATGAGATACCGGACAATGGAAATGACAACGGCAAATAAGACTAGAGAAATGAGGAGGGTAGAGAGATTGGCACTCAACCAGGTCAGCATGAAAAATCACTCCTTTGAAAGAAATAGAAGATGGAAGATATAGAATGGAGGGTGAGGGGAAAATCAGACCTTAGTGGAAAGCTTGGTAGCTTCCTTGTAAGGACGAACCAGCATGTAGATGATAAAGGCCAGAGCGGCGATGGCAGCCACCAGACCGATGACGTTCAGGCTGCCGGTGAAGGCCTTGCCGAACTGGTTGACCATCAGGGCGCACAGATAGGCGAAGCCGCACTGATAGCCGATGGCGAACCAGGTCCACTTGGCGTTGTTCATCTCCCGCTTGATGGCGCCGATGGCGGCAAAGCAGGGGGCGCACAGCAGGTTGAACACCAGGAAGGAGTAGCCGCTGATCTGGGTAAAGACAGTTCCCAGAGCCTGATAGACAGTCTCATCACCGCCGCCGTAGAGAATACCCAGCGTACCAACGATGTTTTCCTTGGCCACCAGACCGGTGATGGAGGCCACGGCGGCCTTCCAGTTGCCCCAGCCGAGAGGCGCGAAGATCCAGGCGATCAGACTGCCGATGCGGGCCAGGATGGAGCAGTCGATCTCCTCCTCAGAGAGCATCCGGAAGCCGTCCTCGGCCCAGCCGAAGTAGGTGGTGAACCAGACGAAGATGGTAGACAGCAGGATGATGGTGCCGGCCTTCTTGATGAAGGACCAGCCGCGCTCCCACATGCTGCGCAGCACGTTGCCCAGAGTGGGCCAGTGGTAAGCGGGCAGCTCCATGACGAAGGGAGCGGGATCGCCGGAGAACATCTTGGTCTTCTTCAGCATGATGCCGGAGATGATGATGGCGGCCATGCCCACGAAGTAGGCGGAGGTAGCCACCCAGGCGGCACCGCCGAAGATGGCACCGGCCACCATGGCGATGAAGGGCACCTTGGCGCCGCAGGGGATGAAGGTGGTGGTCATGATCGTCATACGGCGGTCACGTTCGTTTTCAATGGTACGGGAAGCCATGATACCGGGGATGCCGCAGCCGGTGCCGATCAGCATGGGGATGAAGGACTTACCGGACAGGCCGAACTTGCGGAAGATACGGTCCAGAACGAAGGCGATACGGGCCATGTAGCCGCAGGCCTCCAGGAAGGCCAGCATCAGGAACAGCACCAGCATCTGGGGCACGAAGCCCAAAACCGCGCCGACGCCAGCCACAATGCCGTCCAGAATCAGGCCGTTGAGCCAGTCGGCAGCACCGGCGGCTTCCAGAGCGTTGCCGATCAGTACAGGCACGCCGGGGACCCACACGCCGTAGTCGGCAGGATCGGGCTCGTCAAAGCCATTCTCCTCAAAGTAGGTGACAGCGTCCAGATAGCTCATGCCGACGGTGGTTTCCTCGTCAGCGTCAGCGGGGATGGCGTCATAGTAAACGGTCATGTCATTCATGGCCAGGGTCTCTTCGTCCTCCACTTCGATGGTGGTGGACGCGGAGTCGGGCTGAACCGCCTTCATGTCGGCCAGAGCGGCGTCGGGGTCGAAGTCATCGGCCTCGGTATCCAGCTCATAGTAGGCACTGATGGCCTCGGAAGCGGCGGTGTAATTGTCAGCGACCTCGGTATATTCGCTGGTGCCCATACCGAAGAGGTGCCAGCCGTCACCGAACAGGCCATCATTGGCCCAGTCGGTAGCGGCGGAGCCCACGGTCACCATGGCGATGTAGTACACCAGATACATGACCACGGCGAAAATAGGCAGGCCCAGCCAGCGGTTGGTGACGATGCGGTCGATCTTGTCGGAGGCGGAGAGCTGCCCCTGATTGTGTTTCTTGTAGCAGCTCTTGATGAGCTCTGCAATGTAGACGTACCGCTCGTTGGTGATGATGCTCTCGGCATCATCGTCCAGCTCCTTCTCAGCGGCCTGGATGTCGGCGTCGATGTGGGTCATGACATCGGCGGGGATGCTGAGCTTTTCCAGCACCTTGTCATCCCGCTCGAAGATCTTGATGGCGTACCAGCGCTGCTGCTCCTCCGGCAGGTTGTGCACTGCGGCCTCCTCGATATGGGCGATGGCGTGCTCCACAGGGCCGGAGAAGGTGTGCATAGGAACGGTTTTGGTGCCCTCGGCGGCCTTCACAGCGGCTTCAGCGGCTTCCATGACGCCGTCGCCCTTCAGTGCGGAGATCTCAATGATCCGCACGCCCAGCTCCCGGGACAGCTCCGCTACGTTGATCTGGTCGCCGTTTTTGCGGACCACATCCATCATGTTGATGGCGATGACCACCGGGATACCCAACTCGGTAAGCTGGGTGGTGAGGTAGAGGTTGCGCTCCAGGTTCGTGCCGTCAATGATGTTCAGAATGGCGTCGGGCCGTTCTCCCACCAGATAGTTACGGGCCACTACCTCTTCCAGGGTGTAGGGGGACAGGGAATAGATGCCGGGAAGGTCCATGATGACTACATTGTCATGCTTCTTCAGCTTGCCTTCCTTTTTCTCCACGGTGACGCCGGGCCAGTTGCCCACGAACTGGTTGGAACCGGTCAGGGCGTTGAACAGGGTCGTCTTGCCGCAGTTCGGGTTGCCTGCCAGGGCAATTTTGATCTGCTTTTCCATACATGCTCCTTTTGGTTTGAGTGCTCAAACCGTATTTGAAAAATTTTTGTGTTTACTCGACCTCGATCATTTCGGTGTCGGCCTTCCGCAGGCTCAGCTCATAGCCCCGGACGGTGACCTCCATGGGATCGCCCAGAGGGGCAACCTTACGGACATAGATCTCCACGCCCTTGGTGATACCCATGTCCATAATGCGGCGCTTGATGGGCCCCTCTCCGTGGAGCTTGACGACCTTTACGGTCTCACCGATTTTGACGTCACGCAGCGTTTTCATACTTGTTTCCTCCTACTGTTTCTATCAGATTTCAAATTCAAATGGATCAGATCATGATCTTGCGGGCCATCTCCTCACTGATGGCCACCCGGGACTCCTTCACCTTGACGATGATGTTGCCTCCCAGAGCGGACACCACCGTGATGGACCCGCCGGCGGTGAACCCCAGGTCCTCCAGGTGCTTTTTTACCTCGGGATTTCCGCTGACCCTGCGGATCATGTATTCTTCACCGATATTTGCCAGTGCAAGCGGCATCATAACGATCCCTCCGAATCTGTTAGTTAAATTGAACTAACTATTATGGAAAAAGAATAGTCGGAGTGCAGCCGTCACGCTTTGTAAGGCGTTAGCCTCCTCTAACTACAGCTTAGTTTAACATCTCTAATCTCTTCTGTCAACCGGGATTTTTAAAAATATTGTCAAAATCTCAAGAGAGAAGACACCTTGCATTTGTGAAGAAAATATGGTAAAATGCCCAAAACAGCTTCATGCGGGCTGTCGCTTTCGCCAAGGCCTTTGGGCGGACGGCGATGCCCTGAATCGTGATAGGAAGAAAGGACCGGTGATGGCAGTGCAGATCCTGAAAGCATCTGAGGATTATCTGGAAACCATGCTGATGATGCAGACCAAGCATGGATATGTGCGCTCTGTGGACGTAGCGGAGCACTTGGGGGTGACGAAGCCCAGCGTGACTTACGCCACCAAGCGTCTGCGGGAAAACGGATATATTGAGATGGATAAGGACGGCCTCATCACATTGACGGATGCCGGTATGCAGATCGCATCCAAAATGCTCCAGCGCCATCAGACTTTGACTCGTTTTCTGGTGAGCTTGGGCGTGGATCCGGAGACCGCGGAGGAGGATGCCTGCAAAATGGAGCATGACATCAGCGACCAGACCTTCAAGGCCATCTGTGACCATGCCTGGAAGCGTATGGCCTCCGCCGATGAAACAGCGGAAACCTGATAGAAACTGAAAAACCAGCGGAAAGGCTTGTCCTTTCCGCTGGTTTTTGTGCTGCGGCCATGGGCTATAAAATCGTACCGCCGCCCAGAACGGTGTCTCCGTCATAGAGTACCACCGCCTGTCCCGGAGTGATGGCCCGCTGGGGACGGTCGAACAGCACCTGCACGGAGCCGTTCTCCTCCACCGTCACCTCACAGGGCTGCTCCGTCTGGCGGTAGCGGATCTTGGCACTGCACCGGAACTGGCGGGGCGGCGCTTCCCAGGCGATCCAGTTGAAATTCTCACCGGTGAGCTGCTGGGAGAATAGAGCGTCATTTTCGCTGAGGACCACCTGATTGCTCTTTGGATCAATGGCTTTTACATACAGCGGTTGATTGGAAGGGATACCCAATCCTTTCCGCTGGCCGATGGTATAGTGGGCGATGCCCTTGTGACGTCCCAATATCCGGCCGGATTCGTCTACGAAATCACCGGGGGTGTCCGCTTTTCCGGAGTGCCGACGGATGAAAGCGGCATAGTCGCCATCCGGGACGAAACAGATGTCCTGACTGTCCGGCTTTCTGGCGTTAAAAAAGCCCAGACTGTCCGCCAACTGCCGGGTCTCTGCTTTATGGAGGGCACCCAATGGAAATTGGGTGTGGGCCAACTGCTCCTGGGTCAGCATATAGAGTACATAGCTCTGGTCCTTGCTTGCGTCAAGTGCCTTTTTCAGCAGATACCGACCGTTTTCCCGCTCAATCCGGCCATAATGGCCAGTGGCGATGGTGTCACAGCCCAGAAGGGCTGCCCGGTCATAGAGATGCCGGAATTTCAGGTAGCGGTTGCAGTCGATACAGGGATTGGGCGTCCGCCCCTGCCCGTAGGCATCCGCAAAGCGGTCCATCACCTGACGGCGAAACTCATCGGAGAAGTTAAAAACGTAGTAGGGAATCCGCAGACGAAACGCCACGCTGCGGGCATCCTCCACATCCTCCAAAGAGCAGCAGGTGCGGCTGCGGGAAATACCGATGTCCTCGTTGCGGTAAAGGGTCATGGTAGCGCCGACGCAGTCCCAGCCGCTGTGCTTCAAAAGGTAAGCGGCGACGCTGGAATCAACGCCGCCGCTCATTGCGATCAGTACCTTACCCATCAAACCATGGGACAGCCGCCCTCGCAGTGCTCGCAGTCGGGGAACTTGCTGTGGTCGTAGGGGATGTTGTTGCGGTCGTAATAGTTTTTGACAGCCGCCTTGATGGATTCCTCCGCCAGTACGGAGCAGTGCAGCTTATAAGCGGGCAGACCGCCCAGTGCATCCACCACCTGCTTGTTGGTGACGGCCAGCGCTTCCTCGATGGTCTTGCCCTTGATGAGTTCCGTGGCCATGGAGGAGGACGCGATGGCGCTGCCGCAGCCGAAGGTCTCGAACTTCACGTCCTCGATGCGGTCATCCTTGATCTTGAGGTACATTTTCATAATGTCGCCGCACTTGGCGTTGCCTACCTCGCCTACGCCGTCGGCATCGGGGATCTCTCCCACATTCCGGGGATGGGTGAAATGATCCATGACAGTTTCTGTATAGAGTGCCATATTGAAAGCCTCCTTGGGTTATAAAAAGTAAATATTCGCGTTGTTGAGAAGAACGGAAACATTACAGCATGAACTGCTTCTTGCCGCTGGCAAGATCCTTCCACACGGGAGAAATGCTCCGCAGGTACGCCACGATCCGGGGGACCTCCTTGAGAATGTGATCCACATCCTCCTGAGTGTTCCATTCGCACAGGCTCAGCCGCAGGGAGCCGTGGGCGACCTCGTGGGGGCGGCCGATGGCCAGCAGCACATGGCTGGGGTCCAGAGAACCGGAGGTGCAGGCGCTGCCGGAGGACGCACAGATCCCGGCCTGATCCAACAGCAACAGCAGGCTTTCGCCCTCAATGCCCTCAAAGCAGAAGTTTACGTTGCCGGGGAGCCGGTGGACGGGATCGCCATTCAGGGCGCCGTGGGGGATCTGGGAAAGGCCGGCGATGAGCTGGTCCCGCAATGCGGAGACCTTGGCGGTGTTTTCGTCGATGTGATCGCAGGCCTCCTTCAGCGCAGCGGCCAGACCCATGATGCCGGGAACGTTTTCCGTACCGGCCCGCTTGCCCCGCTCCTGGGCGCCGCCCTCGATGATGTTGGTCAGGGGAATGCCCTGCCGGGCATACAGAACGCCGGTGCCCTTGGGACCGTGGAATTTATGGCCGGAGAGGGACAGCATGTCGATGTTCTGCTCGTTGACATTGATTTGGAGATGACCGGCGGCCTGCACGGCGTCGGTATGGAACAGGACACCCTTTTCATGGCACACGGAGCCGATCTCGGGGATGGGCAGGATGGAGCCGATCTCGTTGTTGGCGTACATGGTGGTGACCAGGCAGGTGTCGGGGCGGATGGCGTCCGCTACCTGCTGGGCGGTGACGGTGCCGATGGGGCCCACCGGCAGCAGCTCGACCTCAAAGCCTTCCTTTTCCAGCTTTTTCAGGGTGTGGAGAATGGCGTGATGCTCAAAGGCGGTGGAGATGATGTGCTTCTTGCCCTTGCGCTCACCGATGCGGGCGGCGGAGATCAAAGCCTGATTGTCGGCCTCGCTGCCGCCGGAGGTAAAGGTGATCTCACGGGGTGTGCAGCCCAGACAGGCGGCCACGGTCTCCCGGGCGCTCTGTAAGGCTTCGGCGGCCTCCTGCCCCAGCCGGTACAGGCTGGAGGGGTTGCCGTAGTGGGTCTCCATATAGGGCAGCATGGCGTCGATGGCCGTGCGGCTCATTTTTGTTGTTGCAGCATTATCTGCGTATACCATAGCGGGTTCCTCCTTTGTGGTGCTGTGTATAATATGTAAAAATTATCAGATATCTGTGGTCACAAATTCCGTCTGCTCCCGGGCGGTAAGGACCCGTTTGCCGGGTTCCACGGAGTGGGTCAGCCACACATTGCCGCCGATGACGCAGTTATCACCAATATAGGTGTCGCCGCCTAAGATCGTGGCCCCGGCGTAGATGACCACGTTGCTGCCGATGTTGGGATGACGCTTGTTGCCCTTCACCAGGGTGCCGTCCGCCTTGACGGCGAAGCTCTTGGCACCCAGGGTCACGCCTTGGTACAGCTTGACGTGCTCGCCGATGACGGTGGTCTCGCCGATGACCACGCCGGTGCCGTGGTCAATGAAGAAATAGGGCCCCACGGTGGCGCCGGGGTGAATGTCGATGCCGGTGAGGGAATGGGCATATTCCGTCATCATCCGGGGCAGCATGGGGACCTTCATGAGATACAGCTCATGGGCGATGCGGAAAATGCTGATGGCTTCAAAGGCTGGGTAGGCCAGCATGACTTCCTCCCGGCAGGTGGCGGCGGGATCGCCCTCGTAGGCAGCCTGCACGTCGGTGTCCAGCGTATCCCGGATGGCGGGGAGTTTGGAAAACAGAGTGTCGATCACATCGTCATATTGAGGGGGTTCCCGATAGATTCGCTCCAGGATCTCCCGAAGCTGACGCCGGGCGGCCGCTTCCAGTTCTTCTTTGGAGTGGGCTTCCTCCATGGCGTCGAACACATTGGGGTAGAGAATGGACCGCAGAAGATCCAAAAGCTGGATCATCTGGGATTTCAGATGGGCGTAGTTAATCATGGGCCGGTACCTCCTGTTTCGCAGATGACGGCGAAGAGGAGGCAATACCGGATATGGCAGGATAGATCATAAAAAAGCACTCCTTGAACATGATTTTGTTTGATGGGTCGGCGGGGAAGGGGACCATCAACATCGGATATCAGGAGTGTGAGTGAACGCAGTCATGTAATCACCTACAAACTTAGTGTGTTTAAACCATATACCAACAAACCTACTTTGTCAATGGGTTTTTACACGAAAAATAAAAAACTACTCGTTGAACCTTTGCACAGTCCCGTTTTGTTTTGCGCGCATAGGGAAACGGACCTCCAAAAAAGCAGCGGTCCGCAGCAATGCGGACCGCCGGAGCTTCAGCAGATATTTTATTCAGCCGGACGGATATCCCGGACGGTGAGCTGGTCCCCGTCCACGGTGAAACGGACTTCAAAACCGGCAAAGGAGAAGCCGTAGACCCGCTCCGGGTCCTTCTGGTAGTGGGGCCGGGGGTCCTGAGCCAGAACGCCCCGCAAAGCCTCCTGCCGCTCTGCGGGCACCTGCGCTAACAGGGCTGGGGGGATGGAAACAGACAGGGTTTCCCCTGCCGGTACGGTGGCGAAGCCTCCCAATGCGTTGGGATGGCTGTCGGCGTAAGGGATGTAAGGCTTGATGTCCAGAATGGGAGTGCCGTTTACCAGATCCGCACCCCGGACCCGGAGCACGGGGCCGTCTGCCGTCTGGCGGATGCCCGCAAGTTTCACGCAGGACAGAGCAATGGGGTTTGGCCGGAAGGGGGAGCGGGTGGCAAAGACACCCATCCGGGTGTTGCCCCCCAGCCGGGGCGGGCGGACCGTAGGAGACCAGGTATCCCGGATGGCCCGGTCAAAGACCCAGATGAGCCAGATGTGGGAGAAGTCCTCCAAGCCCCGGAGGGCGTCCGGGTTCTGATAGGGCGGTTCGAAAACAATGTCAGCCTCCAGCTCCTCCACCAGCCCGCTCTGCCGGGGCACGCCGAATTTTTCGGCGAAATCACTGTGGATATGGGCAATGGGCGTCATGGAAAATTTCTGGGACATGGCGGGACCTCCTGCGATCACTCCCCCAGTCAGGACGGAGCGGAACTTTTATCTTAATTATAGCAGAAGTCTGTCCTGGTGAAAAGCCCCGTGCCGCCTGATGGACAGAATGATGGAAAGCGGCGTACCGGCGGTTCGGGCGGTACGCCGCATGTCAGGGCGGAAGTGGAATAACAGCTTTACCAACGGTCTGTGCCGGGGGTGACGGAATTTTCGCCGTCCAGCAGGTCGCCGTCCCGGTCATGGACACGGCCGTTGCGGAGCATCCGGTCCATAGACGCGCCGGGAAGGTCTCCGGCAGGCTCGTTGGCGGGGTTGGGGGCGGGATTGGTGTCCGGGGCGGTGACGGTGTGGTCATCCCGCCCAATGATGGCGTCATTGTTGGGAACATTGTCCCGGTTTGGGTCCGAAACGGCGTCGTAGGCGCTGTTTTGACCGGACCCGGCGTCATTTCGATCGTTCTTGGCCGGCTCCTTGCCGCAGGCGGTGAGGGACAGTGCCAGCAGCAAGACCGCCAAAAACAGGGAAGCGCGAGATTTCATGTGCGTTCCTCCTTTGCTGGGAGTTTGCGATACCCATGGCGTAGTATGCCGCAAAGGTCTGGTTTTCACGCAAAATTCCGTTTGTTTTTTCTGGAAAAGCGCCTTGGCGGCGTCCGAACGTATGGAAGATGCTCCGCAGACCCGGCGCTTTGTGCACTCTGGTCACGCTTTCCGCTCTGGCGGAATATGATGAAAAGAGCATACCACGCTTTTTCGGACGGAGGATCGCTTTTGGGAATCCTGCCTGTATTGTTGGGGGGCGTTCCACATTTCAATTCAAATGTTTGTGAAAAACGCCGTTGACGGAACGTGAAAAAACAGGTAAAATAACAATCAGAAAACTGGTGGAGCACACCTCTTTGATTTAAGATGAGGAATTACTTGGTATAGAAAAGGAGAGCTGTATCATGTATACACAGGAAATCACCGTTAATAACGAGGTAGGTCTGCACGCCAGACCCGCAACCTTCTTTATTCAGAAGGCCAATGAGTTTAAGAGCGGTATCTGGGTGGAAAAGGATGATCGGCGCGTTAACGCCAAGAGCCTGCTGGGCGTTCTGTCCCTGGGCATCGTGAAGGGTACTACCATTACCCTGATCGCGGACGGCGCAGACGAGAAGGAAGCTGTCGGCGCACTGGTGGACCTGGTGAAGGACAACTTCGGCGAATAAGCGAACAATAAGATAATAAACAGCGTCCCTGCGGAAGCGGGGACGCTGTTTGCTATGTCTGCGGAGCAGACGAGGACGGCTCTGCTTCTGAAACGGGCACGTATGGCCCCACCGCTTCGTAGGGGACGGTAAAGACAGGGATACCCTCCGCCGCCGGGGCGATGGCGTACATGGGGTAGAAGAAGGCAAGGCCTTCCGGGGTGAGGTAAAACCGCATGGGGTTGAACTGCTGCCGCAGCCGCCTTCGCCAGCCGTCCAGATACCGGGCGTACCCGGCAGTCTCCTGACGCTGGATCTCCTGAGCGGCCAAAGTCAGCAGGCGCCGCTTCCAGCCCCGCCGGTGCGGAAAAAAGCTCGGAAGCGAAACCGGATAGCCCCGCCGCAGGTCCCAGGTATCGCCCCAGCGTCGCAGCAGAATGTGTCCATCGGCGGCTGGCTCCCGGATTTGGGTATACAGACTCCAGAAGCCGCCCTCGTTGTAGGTGACCCGAAAGGACAGCTCCGCTTGGAACTGGGGAAGGGGGCGGCTGTCTGCCAGCGCTTCCCGGCAGGCTCGCGCTGCCATGGGAAACAGCCAGCGGTCACAGTACCGGAGAAAGGCCCGGCACTGGGCGCGGTAGTACCGCCGGATCCGCCGGGTGGTCCGGTTTTCCGAGCCCACAGGCTCAGGGAGGGACACCTGCGCGGTAAGCACCGGAAGTCCCTCCACAGTCCATTCCCGTTCAGCGGAAAAAATTTCGGTGTTCAGTCCTGATGTGACTGCATCCACAGCGCTGCCCCCTTTCCTGACACTGACGCATCCTATGCGGCCCAGCCGGGAAGGGTTCGGCGGTGGAAATAAAATTTAATATTTGGGGGACTTCCTTTTCTTAAACTACTGTGTTAAAATGTAAATGCTGAAAGTGAATCCTGCAATTTGTGCGGAAAATATGAAATTATGGAAGAAAGGTGCCTCCTTTATGATCAGAATTGGAAAAAAGGAAAAAAGTGATAAGCTGTATCAGGCGATTTTGCAGTTGAAGGATCCCCAGGAGTGCTATGATTTTTTTCAGGACCTCTGTACGGTTTCCGAGCTGCGCTCCATGGAGCAGCGGTTTGAAGTGGCCTCTCTGCTGAATGACGGTATGATCTACAGCGACATTCTGGAGCAGACCGGCGCGTCCTCCGCTACCATCAGCCGGGTGAACCGGTCTTTGAGCTACGGTACCGGCGCGTATGAGCGGGTCTTTGCCCGTCTGAAGGCGGAAAAGGCCGAGGAAGAGGCGAAATGAGCAGCTATGACGCACTGGCCGCCAGCTATGACGGCCTGATGGCGGACGGCGTGTACCGCCGCCGTGCGGACTATCTGGAAAAGCTGTTTCGGAAAAGTAGGATCCCGGTGCATACCGTTTTGGACTTGGCCTGCGGCACCGGGACCATTGCCTGTCTGCTGGCGGCCAAGGGCTATGCGGTCACGGCTACGGACCTGTCGGAGGAAATGCTGACTCAGGCTATGAGCAAGGCGGCGGATTTGGAACAGCCGCCGCTGTTTGTGCAGCAGTCCATGCCCCGGCTTCGTCTGCCGGAGCCGGTGGATGCCGTGGTGTCCACGCTGGATTCCCTGAACTATCTGACCCGGGAAAAGGATATTCGGGAGACCTTCCAGCGGGTATTTCGCGCGCTGAAGCCCGGCGGCAGCTTTTTCTTTGATGTCAACACACCATACAAGCTGCGGCGGATGGACGGACAGCTCTATACGGACGAGACCGAGGAAAGCTACTGCGTCTGGCGAACATTTTTCTCGGAAAAGACAAGTATCTGCACCTATCAGGTGGACCTGTTCCAGCTGCGGGCAGACGGTACATGGGACCGGGACTGCGAGGAGCACAGGGAGCGGGCGTGGAGCGCGGCGGAACTGACGGCGTTTTTGACGGACGCGGGCTTTGAGGCCGTCAAGATCACCGGCGACCTGACGGCCCGGGCGCCTAAGGATACGGAGGACCGGTGGATCGTCCGCTGCCGGAAGCCAGTGAACTGACAAAGGAGTAATGGAAAATATGAGCGATCAACTGGTTCGTGCCATCTCCAAGGATGGCTTTGTAAAGGCGGCGGCGGTGTCCACCCGGGCACTGACGGAGCGTGCCCGGCAGATCCACCAGACCTCTCCGGTGGCAACGGCGGCCTTGGGCCGCCTGCTGGCGGCCGGTTCCATGATGGGCAATGAGCTAAAGGGAGACGGTTCCAGCGTGACCCTCCGCATCAAGGGCGATGGCCCTCTGGGGACGCTGCTGGTGGTGGCGGACAACGAGGGCAACGTCCGGGGCAGCGTTCAGAATCCCCAGATCGACCTGCCCATCCGGGAGGACGGCAAGCTGGATGTGGGCGGCGCTGTGGGCCACGGCGGGACGCTGACGGTCATCAAGGACCTGAATCTGAAGGAGCCCTATGTGGGCAGCGTGGAACTGCTGGGCGGCGAGATTGCGGAGGATCTGGCCAGCTATTTCGTGGAGTCTGAGCAGATTCCCACGGCTTGCGGCTTGGGCGTGCTGGTGGACCGGGACCGGAGCGTACTCCGCGCCGGCGGCTATCTCATCCAGCTTTTGCCCGGTGCGCCGGAGGGCATCATCGACCGTCTGGAAAAGGGGATCATGGCGGCGGGACCCGTCACCAATCTGCTGATGGAGAACGATGACCCGGAGAGCCTGCTGCGGCGAGTCATGAAGGATTTTGAGCTGGAGATCCTGGAAACGGTCCCCGTGGAGTACCGCTGCTATTGCAGCCGGGAGCGAATGGCTGCGGCGCTGGTGAGTCTGGGCCGCAAGCAGCTTACGGAGCTGGCGGAGGACCCCAACGGCATCGAGCTGACCTGTCAGTTCTGTGACAGCCGTCAGCGGTTCACCCCGGAGGAAATCCGGGAGCTGCTGGAAAAGGCCTCCGAAGCCTGACCAAACAGACCGTCTGCCCCCTGTGCAGCAGGGGACAGAAGGTCTGAAAAAAATAAAAATAAAAAATTTGAAAAATTGGGTTGACATTTGGCCTGCTTTCACATATAATAGCTTTTGCCGTCTGACGGTGACGGATGACGGAAACCTGGGAGCATAGCTCAGCTGGTTAGAGCACCTGCCTTACAAGCAGGGGGTCACTGGTTCGAGTCCAGTTGTTCCCACCACAAAAATGGCCCGGTAGTTCAGTTGGTTAGAACGCTAGCCTGTCACGCTAGAGGTCGACGGTTCGAGCCCGTTCCGGGTCGCCAAATTCGCTGCTGTAGCTCAGTCGGTAGAGCGCATCCTTGGTAAGGATGAGGTCACCAGTTCAAATCTGGTCAGCAGCTCCAAAAAACACCTGAAATCTTCGGATTTCGGGTGTTTTTCGTTACAAAAATGCACTTTTAGGTGTGGGTCAAAATGTGGGTCAACCGCCTGACCCACACCGTGACCCACACAACGAAATGCGTAGAAAGACTTAAAGAGTACCGGAGAGGAGGCTTTTGCCTTCTCTCCGGTATTTTTGCGTCTTTTTTCTGCTTACATGACCTGTGCCATGAA
>ENA-UEPV01000392-UEPV01000392.1-human-gut-metagenome-genome-assembly--contig:-NODE-392-length-29735-cov-50.772203_pt1 | contig 29735 bp, 18 predicted proteins | sample MGYA00242942_ERZ507925 | MGnify/ENA primary metagenome ERZ507925 (study PRJEB26167, sample SAMN06115453) | human gut metagenome | host: Homo sapiens | place: China:Fujian | collected 2015-08-26... | reverse complement strand
GATTCAGGTGCATTGGAATATCCTTCTCTGTCTTCAGATGATATGCGAAAACTGATTCGTAACGAACGCCGTTGTGAACTGGCTATGGAAGGATTAAGATGGTTTGATATTAAGCGCTGGAAGGCAGGTTCAGAATATTTGACAGGCAATGTTGAAGGTGCTACTTTTGATGGAGTTGGTACAATTCGTGTAGACTCTTATAACTTTAATGAACAAAGAGATTATTTATGGGCTGTGCCTCAAAGCCAGATTGACTTGAATCATAATTTGGCTCCTAATAATCCTGGATATGCAAACTGATTAACTTTAAATATTTAAATACTTATAATGATGAAACTAAGATTTTTTTATGTATTTGCAATGTGCATGACTGTATTGTTTTCTACATCATGTACTAAAGATATGGAATATAAGGATGTACAAGTTAGTCCTGTAACTCAGTTGTATGAACCGACAGATGGTCAGAGTGTAACACTGGTTGCTTCGTCTACAGCTTCACTTTTCTTTGAATGGGCTGCAGCAAAAGCTGAAGATAGTGGCTCGCCTTTGTATGAGGTTGTTTTTGATAAAGAAGATGGTAATTTTACAAATCCGATTTATCGTGTTGTTGCTGATAATAACGGGGTTCGTAATTATGCAACAATAACTCATAAAGTGTTGGATAAGATTGGTAAAGCAGCTGGTATTAATGGTGGAGAAACCGGAACTGTAAAATGGACAGTTGTTGCTTCCAGAGGTTTAAATTCAGCGATGGCTACTGAAGCAAGAACTTTGACCATTACTTGTTTGAAAGGATTTACTGAATTACCTAATCAGGTTTATTTGACAGGTGAAGCTACAGAAGGAGGAACAGATATTGCACAAGCAGTTCCTTGTTCGATGCCTAATGAATTAGGTGTGTTTGAAGTGTTCACTAAATTGGAGGAGGGTAAGTCTTATCGACTGGTTGATAATAACTCTGCTGATGCCAAGTCTTATTATATCAATGAAAGTGGTGTTATCATTGAAGGTCAGGGTGAAACTACTGTAAATAAAGGTGGTGTTTACCGTATTGTATTAGACTTTACAACGGCTTCTGTCAAGATGACTGAAATCCAGAGTATGGGATTCTTCTTCTGTCCTAGCAATGAGGTTACTTTTGAACTTCCTTATAAAGGTAATGGTGTATTTGAAGGAGAAGATCTGATTGAATTTAAACAGGAAAGCTGGGGTAGAGACCAACGTTATAAGTTCTTGATGACATATGCTGATGGTACAACACAAATGTGGGGAACTAAGAATACAACAGATAGTGCTCCAGGAGAAGCTGCAGCTGATGATCCTTATTTCTATATTGCTGAAACTCCTAATAACCAATGGGATCAGAAATGGAAACTGAATAATGAATTCGATGGAGCTGCTGATGGAGCTAATCCGGGAGCTGTTACTCGTATTTCTGTTATTTTCTCTGGAGATAATTATACACATCATGTAGAACTTGTTAAGTGATAGAACTATGAAATATAAGTTATTATTCTTTTTTATTACAGGAATGCTTTTAGCTTCCTGTAGTAAGATTGAAGATGAATATGTATATGATACTGGTTATGCTATAGACTGGAGTGCGGCAGCAGATAGTGCCAGCTCTACTTTGCCGGAACGTTTTTGGAATGAAGAAGGGTATTTTAATTATGAAAACGATGGAAATGGCACTGGTTTCCAGTATTGGCCACAGGCACAGGCAATGGATGTAATTATCGATGCTTACTTGCGTAGTGGAAATACTAAATACTCCGATCTTTTTACTCCATGGTATGAAGGTATTAAAGTAAAGAATGGCAATTCATATTGGAATAATTTTTATGATGATATGGAATGGATAGCTCTTACGATGGTACGTTTGTATGAAACCACTCAAGATGAAAAGTACTTGAATACGGCTAAAGAGTTATGGGGATATATTGAAGGTGGTTGGAATGAAGAGTATGGCGGTGGCGGTATCGCATGGAAATCTGATCAGCGTTGGAGTAAAAATGCTTGTTCAAATGGCCCTGCTGCTTTATTAGCAATGCGTCTTTATTCAGTAACTCAAGATGAAGTATATAAAAATTGGGGAATCAAAATTTATGCATGGCTACGTGAGAATCTGTTTAACAAGGCTACTGGAGCTGTTTATGATAATTTAAATGGCGAAACAGGTGAAATTGGTAGTTTCTCATTGAGTTACAATCAGGGTACTTTCTTGGGTGCAGCACACGAATTATATAAGGTTACAGGTGAAGCAAATTATTTAAAGGATGCACGTAAAGCTGCTTACTTCTGTATTAGTGATGCTGGTATGATTGATAGTGGTAATAATGTGCTACGTGATGAAGGTTCTGGTGATGGTGGCTTTTTCAAAGGTATTTTTATGCGTTATTTCGTCAAATTAATCATGGAGCCGGATTTAGATGGTGCGTTCAGTTTGGATGTACCAAGTTCCGCGAAGACTCTGGTATTTTCATACGTCGGAATGGTTGCGAAAGAAGCTCCAATCCAAGATGTAATGAAAGTTGTTTTGAATACGGCGGCGACAGAGCTGGATGAAGTTATGGTTGTCGCTTATGGTACGGCGAAAAAATCATCTTTCACGGGATCCGCTAAAGCGGTAAACGCAGAAGATATCGTAGCTGGCTCCAAAGAGTCCTTGGATAAGGCTCTTTCTGGAAAGATGTCCGGTGTTCGCGTAACCTCCAACACTGGTGATCCAGGAGCTCCCGGTGATATCAATATCCGTGGTGTCGGCTCTATCAGCGCAGCCAAGTCTCCTCTATATGTCGTGGATGGCGTGCCTGTAAAATCAGACTCGGATATGGCATACTACGGGAAACAGTCCAGTTTGCTAAGCTCCTTGAACCCTGATGATATTGAGAGCATGACGGTGTTGAAAGATGCCGCAGCAGCTTCCTTGTACGGCTCTCGTGCAGCGAATGGCGTTATCATCATTACGACCAAAGCCGGAAAAAGAGGCAAGACGAAAGTAAGTTACAATGGCGAGGTCGGCTGGAGCAATATGGCTGTAAAACAGTACGAGACAATGAATGCCTCCGAATTGCTCCTGTACGGAAAAGAAGCGATTTCCAATTATTATATCCTAAACGGACTCGCTGGCAACCGTGATCAAGCATACGCCTTGATTGACAAGGAAGGCGACATGGAAGCATTCTTCAACGACCCATCGGGTAACACGGATACCAATTGGCGTGATGAGGTTTACCGTACAGCCTTGACGCATAACCATCAATTATCCGTAAACGGAGGTAACGACCGTACACAATTCTATGTAGGTCTTGGTTATAATAATGCGGAAGGTATCGTAATCGGTAGCGATTTCGAACGTTTCTCCGGTCGTATCAATTTAGATCATCAAGTAAATAATTGGTTGACTATCGGTGTTAAGCAAATGATCGCATTCACTACCCAAAATGGTTTCCGTGATCAGCAAAATCAAGATCAAGGTATCGGTACTGCTTCTCCACTGAGCTTGGTGTACTCCTCAGACCCGACGGCTCCCGTAAAGAATCCGGACGGTACATACAACGCCGACTCAAACTGGGGTGCCGCTTCCAATCCGCATCTAATGTTGGGCAAGGAACAATGGATTAAATCCCGTGTAATGCGTAGTATGTCTAACATTGATTTAGGCGTAAAATTCTCCAAGCAATTATCGTTCAAGACGATTTTTGGTTACGACTATATCGATACGAAACACTTTGAGTATTGGTCTCCCAACAGCGTGGACGGTAAGGCCGTAGGCGGCTTGGGATCTCGCTATACTTACGAGAACCGCAATTTAACAAGTTCTTCCACGTTACGCTACGCTAATACATGGAACGATGTTCATAATTTTGACATCCTAGGTGGTTTCGAGGTAACAGAAGACGAACTGACAGCCCAAGTTGCGTCCGAATACCGAAACGCTCAGCCGCGTCATGCCCAGTTTGGAAATCAGCTTTTCCGGAAACTGGTAGCCGATGGTCAGCTCGCGCAGCTTCACATAGCTGTTGTCGAATACCGAGTGGCGGTACGTAAGCTGTTCGGGCTGGGTACCCCAGTTGTAGGTCTGGTTGTAATAGTAGCCGGCAGGGATGATGCGCGTGTTCTTCTCGCCGGTGGAGGCCACTACGCCCGGCAGGATAACGCCGTCGTGATAAACGGTTTCTCCGTTAGGCCCTGCACCCAGTGACGGGTCTACCTGCACGGGCACGCCGCTGGCGTTGTTGTTGCCCGGATAGTAGTAGGACAGGCCGCCGTGTTCCGTATCGCGGAATTGCAGCGACTCCGGTGTCAGACCCGATGCGGTGGAATACTGGTACATCTCGTTGATGACGTCGCCGCCTATGCGGAAGTCGATACTGAAATCCAGGAAGATGTTCTTGTAGGAGAACGAGCTGAACAGACCGCCTACGCCGTCGGGGTTGATGTTTCCTACTCTTTGCAGTTCGGTCTGGTTCATGTAAAGTCCCTTGTCCGATACGAGATACTCTCCGTTTTCGTTCATCTGGGGCACTTGCACGTAGATGTCACCCATCGGGCGTCCCTCTACGGCCTGTATCTTGGCTCCGCCACCGCCTATGTTGGATATTTCGAGGTACGGTACGCCGTCGGCGAGCTTCACGACCTTGTTGCGGTAGATGCCGTAGTTGGCCGTCAGATCCCAGCGGAAATTCTTGGTCAGTACCGGAGTGGCGCTTACGGAGATGTCCCAGCCTTCGTTGGCCACCTCTCCCACGTTCATCAGCACGTACTTTACACCCGATGTGGAGGGTTGCGGCGTGGAGAGTATCTGGTCTTTCACGCGGTTGTTGTAGTAGGATACATCGAAGCCCAGCCGGTTGTTGAGGAACTTGCTTTCAAAACCTATTTCGTATTCGTACTTCTTTTCGGGGCGGATATTGGCATTTCCCCACGAAGAAGGAACGTAGTTCCATGTGAAGCCGTTGTCCGAACCCTGCTCGTAGATGATGTTGGCGGCATACGTTTCCGGCGCGTTACCTACGACGCCGTAGGAGAGGCGGAGTTTGCCGTGATTCCACCATGCAGGCATGCGGAAGGCGTTCGAGAACAGGAAACTGAGGTTGGCGGAGGGGTAGAAGAAACTTTGGTCTTTCAGTGTGGACGAACGTTCCTGACGCCCGGTGAGTTCGAGGAACAGGTAGTTGTCCCAACCCAGGCTCAGCGTACCCATGTATCCCGTTTTCAGCAGTTCCATACGTTGCAGCGTGCTGCTGGCGGTGTAGCGGCTGGCGTTGAGGTCGAACCAGTTTTCCGTAACCAGACCGCCGTTGGTGGAGACGCGCATGTTGTTCATGTTTTCGTAACGTCCCGTCCAGCCTAGTGTGGCGGCAATGTCGAAACGGCGGATGTTGTAGTTGAAGTTCAGCATCACATCGCCGTACACGATGTCATAGCGTCGGTTGATGTTCTGGAAACTGCCGCTGGGGTCGTACAGGGAGTTGGGGCGTTCCGTCTCGTACTCCAGCGTCTGTTTGGTATCCGTGATGTCGGTAGAGAGCTGGGCGCGCAGACTCAGCCAGTTGGTTATCTGCCAGGTGGGGCGTATCATACCGATGAGGCGGTTCTCTGTCTCCTTGCTGTGGTGGTGATACATGTTCCAGAGCATATTCGATACGCCGTTCAGGTATCCCGGGTCGTATGCCCAGGCTTCGTCCGGTGTCAGTGTGGCATCGCCGCCTGCGTATGTGTTGCGGTAGCCCAGGCTGGTGACGTAGCTCTGTTTCAGATAGGGAATATCCATGAAGGAGGAGAACATGTTGCTGAAACTGCCGTACAGGTTCAGCGATGTTTGCGGGCGGTCCTTTACATCCTGCACGATGTAGTTCAGCGAGTATTCTATGTTCAGCGTCCTTGCCGGTTTGTAAGAACCCGTCAGCTTGAAGTTATGTTTGGTGAAGCTGCCCGTCAGCGAGTTGGGTGTTTCACCCATGAAGGTGTAGGAGAAGCGGTTGCTGCTGGTCTCCGTACCCTGCGAGATGGCAAGGTTGTAGGTCTGGTTCCAGCCCGTGCGGAACAGCTCTTTCCACGGATTGTCCGTAGCCGGCAGGTAGGGGCGCATCTTGCCGTCCCAGTACAGCACGTCGCTGCCGTCGTACTTCGGACCGAAAGACATGGTCGTATTATACAGACTTCTGTAGCTTTCGCCGTTCATGGTGCGTTGGTAGAAACCGCCCGTTTGTTTTTCGTAATCGCTGTATTCCGTGTTGTAACGTCCAGGGCCGTATACGGTCTGCACTTTCGGCAGATAGGCGGGCAGGTTGGCGGTGACCTGTGCGGTGAAGTCCACCGTCAGTTTGCCGCTTTTGGCGCGTTTGCTGGTGATAACCACCGCGCCGTTTGCCGCTTCCGAACCGTAAAGTGCCGTGGCCGAAGCGCCTTTCAGCACACTTACGCTTTCAATATCTTCGGGGTTGATGTCCACCAGACCGTTGGAACGTATCTGCCCGTCGTTGCCGAATTCGGCAAAGTCGGTACTCTTGCCCGTTCCGCCGTTGCGGATGGGCACGCCGTCCAGGATGATGAGCGGCTGGTTGTTTCCGGTGATGGACGTGAGTCCGCGTACATTGATAGACACGGCTCCGGCGGAACCGCCCTGCGTCTGCGTGATGCGGATGCCCGGCGCCTTACCGTACATGGCGGATGCAAAGTTGGTTGCTCCCGCCTTCACTATCTCGTCCGATTCGATAGTGCTCACCGCGTAACCCAGCCGTTTGGTATCCTTCTTGATACCCATGGCCGTGACAACCACCTCTTTCAACTGTTGCGAGTCCTCTCTCAGCGTTACCCTCAGGTCGCCCTGCTTCTTGCGTTTTGCCAGATGTATTTCGCGGGTGGCATAGCCCATATAGGCTATGGACAGCGTTGCATCGGCAGGCACGGTCAGTGTAAAGTTTCCGTCCACATCGGTAATGACACCGTTGTTGGTTCCTTTCTCTATGACGCTGGCGCCGATAAGCGGCTCTCCCGTCACATCCCTTACCATACCTTTGATTGTTTTGGTTTCCTGCGCACCGGCACTTCCTGCAAACAGAAGCGCCAATGCCACAATCATACTACCTAATACCTTTTGAAAATGCAGCTTCCTGTGCGAAGCCATACTCCGTTTTTTCTTGATAGACTTCATATTTCCACAATGATTATTTCCTTGTACAATTAAATCTGTTGGAATTTATTTGTATTTGTTATAAGCAAGCAGTATGCCAAAAAAGATACGTAGACTATGCGAAGTATTTATGCCTATGATATTCAGTTCATTGTTTTTTTATAAATACTTATAATATGTGTATGCAGGTTGTGGAATGTTGTGGAAAAAATCCACACTTGCAGGTTGCCATTCCACACTTGTGGCGTTTGCATCTTATTCCGGCGTTTTTCCGGCGGATTATACTTTGTGCCTGCATTCGGAAGACCGTGTGGAAAATAGGATTATACCGCGTGTGAGCGGGGCAATCCCCCGGGTATAATGTGCCAATGCCTGGTGCAAAACTTCCCGATGCACCTTGTAAAATGTGCTTGTCCCTTATGTATTTCTTCGTTTTCCGGTTGCGGGCTGTCCGGCCCGCAGCTGGCAACCGTACAGCCCGCAATTGGCAACCGCATGGCCCGCAGTTGGAAAACGGTGTTTTAGTAGATGCACAACGGGGTTTTATATAGTGTATTGTCACCTTTATGCTGAGGCATATCGGTATTTTGCCTCTGCCTTTGGAGAGCTGATGCCGCTTGTTTCTTTGCTGCCAACCGGGATATAAAAAAGCCCCCTTCACCCGCTGTCCCTTATGGATAAAGGGATGTGGAGGGTGAAGGGGGAATGTGTGTAAACTGAATTCCTGTTCCGTGGAGGTTATTTCACTTCCCAGGTATCATTGGTCATCAGCAGTTCCTCAAAGTTGTGGTACTTTTTCTTGGCGGATACCTCTTCGATTTGTGCATGTACGGCATCATCGTAGGTGGGAGCTTCCACATCGCGGATTACGCCGAGGGCAATCGGGAAGTCAGGGCCTTCCATCAGGGCGAGTTTCAGTTGCAGGGTGTTGTCCTCGCAATGGGCGTCGTGGATAAGAATATCCTTTTCCGTAATGCCGTTCTCGCCGAGTTTCACCACTTTCAGCCCGAAGCCTTCCTGCATCAGTCCGTATTCGTTGTTCTCGCCGAAGAGCATGGGCTTGCCGTGTTCCAGATAGATGGCGTGTTTGGCGCGGTCTTCTTTCTTGGCAACGGCATCGTGCGTGCCGTTATTGAAGATGACGCAGTTCTGGAGAATCTCACAGACGCTGGCTCCTTTGTGGTTGTAGGCGGCTTTCAGGATTTCTACCGTTCCGGCTGCATCCGTGGCAACGGCTCGTGCAAAGAAGTGGCCGCGTGCACCGAAGCAGAGTTCTGCCGGATGGAACGGGTCTTCTACCGTACCGTAAGGAGATGATTTGCTGACGAAACCGCGGGGAGACGTCGGGGAGTATTGTCCTTTCGTCAGGCCGTAGATACGGTTGTTCAGCAGAATCATGTTCAGGTTGATGTTGCGGCGGTTGGCATGGATGAAGTGGTTGCCGCCGATGGCGAGTCCGTCGCCGTCGCCGCTCACCTGCCATACGGTGAGTTCCGGATTGGCAACCTTGCAACCGGTGGCAATGGCAGCGGCACGTCCGTGAATGGTGTTCATGCCGTAGGTATTCATATAGTGGGGCAGACGGCTGGAACAGCCGATACCTGAGATTACTGCTGTTTTGTAAGGCGGAACGCCGATTTCGGCCATAGCCTTATGCAGGGACGCGAGGAAAAAATGGTCACCGCAACCCGGACACCAGCGGGGTTGCCCTTTCTTGAAGTCTTTTGCTGTATATTCGCACATAGTTCTTTTCTTTTTTAGTTCTTGATAATCTCCTCAAATGCTTGTACTAACTCGTTCACCAGGAAGGGCTGGCCTTTCACCTGATTGAACTGGTAGGGAACGAAACCGTCTACTTTCATACGCAGGTATCCGGCAAACTGTCCCATGTTCTGCTCGGCCACCACTACTTTCTTGTAGCGCTTCATCACCTCTGCCGTATTCTTGGGCAGCGGATTGATGAACTTGAAGTGGGCGAGGGCCGCTTTCTTGCCTGTGGCACGGAGTTCGTCCATAGCGGCGTGCAGATGGCCGTAAGTGCCGCCGAAGCCGACAATCAGCAGTTCGGCATCGTCCTTGTCGCCTTCCACTTCTACATCGGGCACTTCTATTTTGGCAATCTTCTCGGCACGCAGGCGGGTCATCAGGTCGTGGTTCTCAGGGTCGGTAGAGATGGCGCCTGTCTTGTTGTCTTTCTCCAATCCGCCGAGGATGTGGGTGAAGCCCTCTGTTCCGGGGATGGCCCAATAGCGGCTGCCGGTCTTTTCATCGCGCTGGTAGGGTGTCCATGAACCCTGCATTTCGGGGCGTACATAAGGCGGAACGATAGCGGGATAATCGGCAAGCTTGGGCAGTTTCCACGCTGCCGAGCCGTTGGCAACGAAAGCATCGGTAAGCAGTACGACGGGGGTCATGTGCTCCAATGCTATCTTGGATGCCATATAGGCGCATTCAAAGCAGTCTGTCGGTGAGGTGGCGGCAAGTACAGGCATGGGGCTTTCGCCGTTGCGGCCGAAGAGTACTTGCAGCAAGTCGGTCTGCTCGGACTTGGTGGGCAGACCTGTTGCAGGACCGCCGCGCTGTACATCGAGCACCACCAGCGGCAGTTCCATGATAACAGCCAGGTTCATGGCTTCCGATTTCAGGCAGATACCCGGTCCGGAGGTGGAGGTAACCGCCAATGCTCCGGCAAAGGATGCTCCGACAGCGGAGGCGCAACCGGAAATCTCGTCTTCGCACTGTACGGTCATTACGCCCAGTGACTTGTGCTTGGAAAGTTCGTGCAGCACATCGGTTGCGGGGGTGATGGGGTAAGAACCCAGGTAAAGCTTCAGGCCTGCTTTCTCGGCAGCGGCTATGAAGCCGTAGGCCGTGGCCTTGTTGCCCGTAATGTCCATATATCGTCCGGGAGTCTTTACTTTGCTTTCAATCTTGTAAGTGTGAGAGGCGGATGCGTGGGTGTTGTGCCCGTAGTCGTATCCGGCGCGGATAACCTTGATATTGGCTTCTGCAATTTCGGGTTTCTTGGCGAATTTCTCGCGGATAAACTCTTCGGCTATCGTCAGGTCGCGGCTGAACAGCCAGCATACCAGTCCCACTGCAAACATGTTGCGGCACTTCAGCATGGATTTGTTGTCCATACCCGTGTCGGCAAGGCAGTCTTTCACCATTTGGGAGATAGGAGCGGCAATGACATCCTGTTTGATGCCCATTTCTTCAATGGGGTTGTCCGTCTTGAAAGCGGCCTTTTCCAAATCCGATTTCTGGAATGCGTCCGTATCGATGATAATACATGCGGTAGATTTGGCAAACTTATACTGTGTTTTTAACGCAGCGGCATTCATCGCTACCAGTACATCGCATTTATCACCGGGGGTATAGACTTTGTTTGCACCGATATGTACCTGGAAACCGGATACGCCCGTCAGTGAGCCTTGCGGGGCGCGGATGTCTGCCGGATAATCGGGGAATGTACTGATGTCATTACCTACCGTAGCCGAAACTGTTGAAAAGATGTTGCCGGCGAGCTGCATACCGTCGCCGGAGTCTCCGGAGAAGCGGACTACCACTTGCTCCAGTTCTTTGACCATCATGTCGTTTGCCATAACTTACGAATTATTATATGTATTATATAAGGAAACTTATACTTATTTTGTTCAAAGACAAATTTCGTAAAGTTAATCGGATTAACAAAACTTTTTTCGGAAAATCAGCAGAATACATTATCTTTGTACCCGCATTCCATTGCTATATGCAGAATGTATGCAAAAAGGCTCTGTAGTTCAACGGATAGAATAGAAGTTTCCTAAACTTTAGATAGGGGTTCGATTCCCCTCGGAGCTACGAAAGGATGTCTGTTATGATACGGACGTCCTTTTTTTGTGTGCGGAACTTTCTGCTGCTGTAGAGGAGTATCCGTAAAATTCTGTAGAAAAGAGAAAGAGGAAACCCCGTCACACCGGGATTTCCTCTTTCTCTTATTTTTATCCTATTTATATAATAGGAATTATTTTGCTTCTTCAACAGCTACTGCCTGTTCTGTATCTTTTTTGTTCTTCATCAGCATGTAAGCGATAGGAGATGCAACGAACAGAGAAGACAGTGTACCGAATACAACACCCAGAATCATGGCGAACGCGAAGCTGCGGATGGAATCACCACCGAGGATGAAGATACACAGCAATACAATCAACGTACTCAGTGAGGTATTGATGGTACGTGCCAGAGTCGTGTTCAGTGAATCGTTGAACAATACTTTCTTGTTGCGTTTCGGATAGAGACCGAAGAACTCGCGTACACGGTCGAAGATTACCACCTTATCGTTGATTGAGTAACCGATAGCCGTCAGGATAGCACCGATAAACGTCTGGTCGATTTCCAAAGAGAACGGCAGGATGCCCCAGAACATGGAGTAGGCGCCCAAAATGATAATCGTGTCGCAGGCCAGTGCACATACGGAACCGATAGAGTAGGCAATGTTGCGGAAACGGAGCAGGATGTACAGACCGATAGCAATCAGTGCCAGCACAACAGACCAGATAGCGGATACCTTGATGTCGTCTGCAATACTCGGACCTACTTTCTGTGAGCTGATGATACTGCCGCCCGTATGGTTCTCACGGTCGATGAAGGTTTCCAGCGTGATATTCTGGGTCAGCAACGGCTTCAGTGTCTCGTACAGGTATGCTTCGATTTCGGAGTCGATGTTGTTACCTTCTTCTTCAATACGGTAGTTGGTACTGATACGTACGGTCTTGCCGTCAGCACCGATAGCGATGACACTGACATTGGCATCGCCGAACTTGCTGGAAATCAATTCGCGTACCTGTTCGGGTTCTACCTTGTTCTCAAACTGTACCTTGAAGTTACGTCCACCGGTGAAGTCGATGCTCTGGCTCAAACCGCGGATGCTGAGGAAGCCGATGCAGACTACAACCGCTACACCTGCTAGCGTCATCCAGAGTTTGTTTCTGCCCATGAAGTCGAAGTGTACATTCGCCATCAGGTTTTTGGAGATTCCCGTAGAGAATGTCAGGTTCAGCAACTTGTCTTTGTTCATGAAGTGCTCGTAGAACAAACGTGTCATGAACACAGCGGTAAAGAATGAAATCAGGATACCGATAATCAGTGTCGTGGCGAAACCGCGGATAGGACCGGTACCGAAGTTGAACAGGATGATACCTGTGATGATAGATGTCAGGTTAGAGTCGAAGATTGCGGAGAAGGCATTGGAGTAACCATCGGCAAGTGCTTTCTTGACACCTTTACCTGCACGCAACTCTTCTTTGGTGCGTTCGTAAATCAATACGTTGGCATCCACAGCCATACCGAGCGACAGTACCATACCGGCAATACCGGACATCGTCAGAGCGGCCTGGAAGGATGAGAGGATACCCAGCGTGAAGAACAAGTTCAATATCAGAGCGCCGTTGGCAACCATACCCGGGATGAAGCCGTACATGGAGCACATGTAAATCATCAACAGAATCAATGCCACAACGAATGACATGATACCGGCGTTGATGGATGCCTGTCCCAAAGACGGACCTACGATGTCTTCCTGTACGATGTGGGCAGGAGCCGGCATCTTACCTGATTTCAATACGTTTGCCAAGTCTTTTGCCTGTTCGGGAGTGAAGTGACCGGTGATTTGTGAGTTACCGCCGGTGATTTCCTGATTTACGTTCGGTGCGGAGTATACATAGCCGTCCAGTACAATGGCGATGGCTTTACCTACATTCTGTTTGGTGAGTTGTGCCCAACGGCGTGCACCGTCCGTATTCATAGACATGCTTACGGCAGGTTTGCCATAGTGGTCGAATTCGTCTTTGGCGTTTACAACTACGTCACCTTCCAGCGGAGCGCGTCCGTTACGTTCGGTAGACTTGATGGCGTACAATTCGAAAGTCTGTGCTTTCGGGTCGTATTCAAAAGGAGAAACACCCCACTTCAGGCGCAGGTCTTTCGGCATTTCAGCCTGAATTTCCGGCATGGAGAGGTATTTGTTGATATCAGCGGTATCCTTGTAGTTTGCATAACCTACAACAGGGCCTTGACCGCTGGGATTTACCTGAAGAACTGCCAGCAGCGGATGTTCTTTCTTGATTTGCTCAAGGTCGGCAGCCTGTGTTTTGCTTTCACCTTTCAGTGCTGCGGCAAGGCTGTCGGTAGTGCTGGTAGCTTGCGCTACGGCGGGAGCTTCGGCAGCTACGCTGTCTGTTGCTTCTGCTGCGTCTTCTGTGGTAGCCAGGATTGCACGCAATTTGGCATCAGCCGATTGCAGGTACGAAGCAACGTCTTTTGCGTTGTATGTTTCCCAGAATTCCAGGTTGGCAGAACCTTGTAGCAATTTTCTTACACGTTCAGGCTCTTTGATACCCGGAAGTTCCACCATGATACGTCCCATTTTGTCTTCCAGGCTCTGGATGTTGGGCTGAACCACACCGAAGCGGTCGATACGGGTACGGAGCACGTTGAATGAGTTGTCAACGGCTGCCTTTACTTCTTCGCGCAATACTTTTTCAACTTCTGCATCGGAAGATTTCTGGTTTACCTTGTCCTTTAGCTGTTGGGTAGCGAACAGTTGTGAGAGTGAAGCATCCGGAGCGATTCTGTGATACTCTCTGATGAACAACGTGATAACGTCGTCCTGGCTGGTAGTAGCCTGTTTTGCCGCAGTGGCCAGTGCCTGGTTGAATGCTTCGTCAGACTTGTTGTCCGCCAATGCCTTGATGACATCGGGTACCGACACTTCCAGGATGACGTTCATACCACCCTTCAAGTCCAAACCTAAACTGATCTCCATTTCACGACATTGTTTCAGCGTCCAATTGCCGAACCACACTTTCTCGTTTGACAGAGAATCGAGGTAGTCCTGTTCTACTTTCACATCGCCTTTTGCGAACTCTTTAGCCTTATGGGCGTAATGGCGGGTCACAAAAGAGAAGGAGAGATAGAACACACACACCAGTGTGAGCAATATCGCAAAAACCCTTACAAATCCTTTGTTTTGCATGTTACTTTTAGTTTATTATGATTACTTTTTAATTGATTTCTATTGTATATAAGGCTGCAAATATAGCTTTTTTTTCACAATTCTTACTTCATACCGCGATTTTTTAACATCGGCTCTAATTGCGGTTCTGACCCTCTGAAATTCTTGTAGAGTGTCATCGGGTCTTCGCTGTCTCCTTTTTCCAGCACATTGCGGCGGAAAAGGTCGGCGGTTGCCTTGTCGAAAATGCCGTGTTCCTTGAATGCCTCAAAAGCATCGTTGTCCAGCACGTTTGCCCACAGATAGCTGTAATAGCCTGCGGCATAGCCGCCTATGATGTGATTGAAATAGGTGGTGCGGTAGCGGGGAGCTATTTCGGGGATTAAACCGAGTTGGTCCATAGCTTCTTTTTCATAGGCTACGACATCGATACCTTTCGTATCCGTCAGGTTGTGCAGGTTCATGTCGAGAATGGCGGCTGCCAGCAGCTCGGTGGTCATGAAACCCTGGTTGAAAGTCTTTTGTTTCAGTATCTTTTCGATGAGGCTGTCGGGGATGACTTCGCCGGTCTGGTAATGTCTGGCGTACATCTTCAATACCTCGGGTTCAGTGGCCCAATGTTCGTTGATTTGTGACGGAAGTTCTACGAAATCGCGCACTACATTCGTGCCGGAAACGCCCAGGTAGTTGCATTTGGTCAGCAGTCCGTGCAGTCCGTGGCCGAATTCATGGAAAAGGGTTTCCACTTCATCCATTGTGAGCAGGGAGGGGGTATCGCCAACGGGTTTGGTGAAGCTGGCTACGTTGCACACCAACGGACGGATGTCGCCTTTCTGTTCGCGGTAGTTGCTCATCCATGCTCCGCCGCTCTTGCCGGGACGCGGGAAGTAGTCTACGTAGAAGATGCCCAGTTGCGAGCCGTCTGCATCTTTTACCTCGAAGACTTCTACATCGGGATGATAGACAGGGATATTGTTGAGTTTTGTCAGCGTAATGCCATAGAGTTTGTTGGCAACGGCAAAAGCGCCTTCGCGTACGTTTTCCAATTTGAAGTAGGGTTTGATCTGGTCCTCTTCGAGGTTATACTTTTCTTTGCGGAGCTTCTCGGTATAATACCACCAGTCCCAGGCTTCCAGCTTCTCGCCTTTGCCTTCTTTGTCCATCAGCTTCTGGAGTTCGGCAGCTTCGGCCTTGGCTTTAGGCAGGGCATAATTCCACAGGTTGTTCAGGAATTCCATTACAGTGGCCGAATTCTTTGCCATCGTATTGTCCAGTACGAAGTTGGAATAGCAGTCGAAGCCTAACAGGCGGGCTTTTTCGAGACGCAGACTGACGATGTCGGTAATGATTTTCTTGTTATCGTTCTTGTCGTTGTTGTTGCCGCGGTTGATGTAAGCTTTGTATATTTTCTCGCGCAACGGACGGTTGGCTGAATATTGCAGGAACGGGAGACGGCTGGCGTTGTGCAGCGTAAACAGCCATTTGCCTTCCTGTCCGGCAGCTTTTGCTTCTTCGGCAGCGCTTTGGCGGAACCATTCGGGAAGCCCGGCAAGGTCTTCCTGTTTGTCTACAAAGAGCATGAACTCATTGTTTTCGTTCAGGATATTGTTGCTGAAAGTGATGCCCAGCGTGGAGAGCTGCTTGTTTATCTCGCGCAGGCGGGCTTGCTTTTCGGCAGAAAGATTGGCACCGGAACGTACGAAATCTTTGTATGTTTTGTCCAGAAGTCTTTGTTGCTCGGTTGTCAGGTTTAACGAATCCTTTTTCTGGTAAACGGCCTGTACTTTATTGAATAGCGCCTGGTTAAGCGATATATTGTCTCCATGTTCGGACAGTACCGGAGCGAGCTTTATGGAAAGTTCGTTCAGGGCGTCACTGGTCTCGGCATCCGTCATGTTGAAGAAGATGGCGCTTACCCGGTTGAGTATGGGTGAACTGTTGTCAAAAGCAACGATTACATTTTCAAAATCCGGCGCTTCGGTATTGTCGACAATAGCCCGGATATTGGCATTTTGCTCTTCTATTCCCTGAAGGAATGCCGGTTCGTAGTGTTCCAGCCTGATTTTGTCGAAAGGCGGAACGCCGTTCGGGGTTTGAAACTCGGTGAGGAACGGATTGCTTTCCGTTTGGTTGGCACAGGAGTACATCATACAACTTGCAGCTAAAATTAGAATACTTCTTTTAAACATAAAGTCAGAGTATTAGATAATGAGTAGTTTATTGATAATTTCATCTTGGCAGGGAACGTCATTGCCGTTTGGCTATGTAGCACCATATCGGATAATGATCGGACTCTCTTATGGAACGGTCTACCGTACAGTTGTACGACCGCAGGTTCTTGCTGATTAATATGTTGTCTATCCTAAAATAGAATTTGTTCTGGTTGTAGGAGATTCCCAGTCCGCGTCCCGACTGGGTGAAAGCATCATCCAGATTTTGCGCTATGACGCGGTGGGCGTATGAAATGGGAGTGTCGTTGAAATCTCCGCAGACGATGACGGACGGATGCCGGGAAGATGCTATCTCCCGTGCAATGGTGTCTGCCTGCGGGGCACGGATGGCGGATGCTTCCGCCAGTTTATGCAACAACAGCCGTGCGCCGCTTTTCACTTTTTCCGTTTCGGGAGCTTTCAATATTTCTTCGTAAATGTCTTTATCGGCCTTTGTCAGTTTGTTGGACTCCAAATGGTTGTTGATAAGGGTAATCGTATCTTCATTCAGTTTGAGTTCATACAGTACGGAGCCGTTGTAACTGCTTGCATAGTCCAGGACACGTGCGGATAGAATGGGAAATCTGGAGTAACATGCTATCCTGTTGGTATAGCCGCTGCCGCTGCCTACGACGTTGATACGGCGGTAGGGATAATCTTTCAACTCCCGTTCGATGTCTTTCTGCGTGAGGTGGCGGGGAGATTCGTCAGATGCATATTCCTGCAGGCATAGGATGTCGGCATTGCTCTCTTTCAGATAGGTAAGTATCGGATTCTTCCCGTCTTTTTTGTAAGCGCCGTCAAAACCCATAATGTTGTAAGACAGGAGCTTTATGCTGCCTTCGGGAAGCTCGGTGGTGTGAAAATTAAGGGGCAGATAGGTCCGTAGCTGCGAGTAGCATAACAGAAGGCCGGTTAACGGCAGCAAAGCTGTCTTGTATCGTTGTATAACCAGCCAGAAAATCAGAAAGCCGCCGTTGATAAGTGCAAAGACCGGAAAGGTCAGTCCGAGACAGGATTGTACCGGATGCGTTGCCGGTTGGATGTAAGGACTGTATGCCACCAACAGCAAAAGACCCGTGAATAAAGCATTGACCGCTACAATCAGCAGGGCGACAAAATTACCGAAATGCTTCATACATACATTATCGTTTACTTGCATCGAACAAGCTCTTCTTTTCTTCCGTTGTGAGACTTTCATATCCGGACTTCTTCAATTTGTCGAGGATACGGTCTATTTCATCGGATTGAGCTTTTTTTCGGGCGTTATAGTTATAATCTTTCTGTCTTTCGGTTCCATAATGGACTTTCATCTTGGGCTTGCGGGGCTTGAAGCTGAACAAGGCAGTGACAGCGTCCAGAGACTTGTTAATCCATGCAGTGATATCCGCGCCTTTGCTGAGGCTGGCTGCAAACCACAGACCTGCCAACGCTCCGCCTAAATGGGCGATATGTCCGCCGGCATTGCTGGAGGTGATGAATAACAGGTCTGTTACGATAACAACCAATGCCAGATATTTCAGGCGTACGGTTCCAAAAAGGAAAAGACGTATCGGGTAGTCAGGTTCCCGATAGGCGGTAGCCGCCACGATAGCGAGTACGGATGCCGATGCTCCCAGCATGAAAGAGTATTCCGTCATCGGACGGAAATAAGGGAAGATGTTGTAGGCGGTCATATAAAGCAGTCCGCCGCAGATTCCGCCTAAGATGTATACTCCCCGTAAGTGTCTGGCAGAGAAAAAGTTCAGGAATAAGGCGCCGAACCAATACAGCCAAAGCATATTGAAAAGAATATGCAGGACTCCTGCGTGCATAAACATATACGTCAGGACAGACCAGGGCTGGATGATGAAGCGGGGCAGTGAAGCGGGCAGTTCCAGCCATTCGAACACTCCGCCGAGGCTCCGGTTGAAGAGCTGCAATATGACTCCTGTCAGTGTAGTGAAGATAAATACCCCTACATTGATATAAATCAGTTGGATGTAGATGTTTCCTCTACGGAACGATTCCTTTAAATCAGTTATAATAGTAGCCATTTCCTCTGTCCTTTTTTCTCCAGTACATTATTAGAATGAATCCGAATATCATACCGCCCAAATGTGCAAAGTGCGCCACATTGTCGCCCGGATTGTTGGCAAGTCCCGAGAATAATTCTATCAAGGCATATCCGATAACGAAATACTTGGCCTTGATGGGAAACGGTAGCGGAAAGACGAACATCGGTTGGTTGGGAAACAGCATGCCGAATCCCAGCAAGATGGCATATACGGCTCCGGAGGCTCCGACGGTAGTCATCATGTTGAGATATTCTTCCATGGGGATGATGGAATACCCGGTATTGACACTGTCGTATGCGGAAAGCACCGTTTCGTAATGGATGTATTGTACAAGCTCCTGAATAAGCCCTGCACCGATGCCGCATGCGAGGTAGTAGAACAGGAAGCGTTTCGGCCCCCAGACCTGCTCGAGTATACGGCCGAACATCCAAACGGCAAACATGTTGAAGAACAGATGGGTAAATCCGCCGTGCATGAACATATAAGTAATCAACTGTGCTGCATTGAAATCTCCGGCAAGGAAAAAGTGCAGTCCCAGGTAGTTGTTTAAATCAATGCCGTAACTCTGTGCCACAATTGTGCCGAGAAACATCAGTACATTGATGATTAAAAGGTTTTTGGTTACTGTCGGTATAGTATTCATAATCTGTTTTTTTCGCTTTATTTGGCAAAAATACGAATAAATTCTGTTCTATAACAGAAAAAGGAACTCCTATTCTTTCTTTTTCTCTGTTTTCCGCCCTTTTTTTAATGTTTTTATTTGATATTCAGAATTTTTGCTCTATTTTTGTAGGAAGTAGCATTGGAATTTTTCTTTTGTGTAACAATTAATTAATCATTCGTATTATGAATAAGTCAGAACTTATTAGCGCAATGGCAGCGGAAGGCGGTTTGTCAAAGGCCGATTCAAAAAGAGCATTGGATGCATTTATTGCATCGGTAACAAAAGCATTAAAGGCAGGTGATAAAGTCGCATTGGTTGGCTTTGGCACTTTTTCTGTAATGGAGAGAGCCGGACGCATTGGCATCAATCCGGCAACAAAGAAACCTATTCAGATTGAGGCGAAAAAAGTCGCTAAGTTCAAACCGGGTTCGGAATTGACTATCGAATAAAATCAATCATAAATAAAACTTGAGAAAAGGAGACGCATACAACGTCTCCTTTTTTATGGAATTAAAAATAGTTCGTATCTTTGTACGCAGAAAATACATTTGAATCATGAATATAGAACAGAAGTTGGTAGCGTCCGTAATGAGCGGACTGAAAGCGCTGTACGGTCAGGATGTTCCGGCTGCACAGATACAGTTGCAGAAAACCAAGAAAGAATTTGAGGGACACCTTACCCTGGTCGTTTTCCCTTTTCTCCGTATGTCTAAAAAAGGACCGGAGCAGACCGCACAGGAGATTGGCGAATATCTGCAGGCAAACGAGCCGTCGGTATCGGCATTCAATGTTATCAAGGGCTTTTTGAACCTGACAATCGCTTCTTCGGCATGGATTGAGTTGCTGAATGGAATTCATGCGGATGCAAAGTACGGCATTGTTGCTGCAACCGATAACGCTCCGCTGGTGATGATCGAGTATTCTTCGCCCAATACGAATAAGCCGCTCCATTTGGGACATGTCCGTAATAATCTGTTGGGAAACGCGTTGGCAAATATCATCTCGGCCAATGGCAACAGGGTGGTTAAGACAAATATAGTGAACGACCGCGGTATTCATATCTGTAAGTCAATGTTGGCTTGGCAGAAGTACGGTAACGGTGAAACTCCCGAATCGTCCGGCAAGAAAGGCGACCATTTGATAGGTGACTATTATGTGGCTTTCGACAAGCATTATAAGGCTGAGGTAAAAGAGCTGATGGCGAAGTTCCAGAGTGAAGGCATGAGCGAAGAAGAGGCCAAGGCAAAAGCCGAAGCGGAATCTCCCTTGATGAAAGAAGCGCGTGAGATGCTGGTGAAGTGGGAAGCCGGCGACCCTGAGGTCCGTACTCTGTGGAAGAAGATGAATGATTGGGTATATGCAGGCTTCGATGAGACCTACCGTATGATGGGCGTTACGTTCGACAAGATTTACTACGAGTCGGAAACTTATCTGGAGGGCAAGGAGAAGGTTATGGAAGGTTTGGAGAAAGGCTTCTTCTACCGCAAAGAAGACGGTTCCGTATGGGCCGACCTGACCGGAGAGGGGCTCGACCACAAATTGCTTCTCCGTGCCGACGGCACTTCTGTTTATATGACCCAGGATATAGGTACGGCCAAATTGCGCTTTGCCGATTTCCCCATTGACAAGATGGTTTATGTGGTAGGCAACGAGCAGAACTACCATTTCCAGGTGCTTTCCATTCTGCTTGATAAGCTGGGCTTCGAATGGGGCAAAGGGTTGGTTCACTTCTCCTACGGTATGGTGGAACTGCCCGAAGGTAAGATGAAGAGCCGTGAGGGTACGGTTGTGGATGCCGATGACTTAATGGCTGAAATGATTAATACCGCTAAGGAAACTTCCGGCGAATTGGGCAAGCTGGATGGTCTGACCCAAGAGGAGGCTGATAATATTGCACGCATTGTCGGTTTAGGCGCATTGAAATATTTCATATTGAAGGTGGATGCCCGCAAGAATATGACGTTCAATCCGAAGGAATCCATCGATTTCAATGGTAATACAGGACCTTTCATCCAGTATACGTATGCCCGTATCCAGTCGGTTCTCCGTAAAGCGAAAGAAGCCGGTATTTCCGTTCCTGCACAACTTCCGGCCGGTATTGAATTGAGCGAGAAAGAGGAAGGCCTGATACAGATGGTTGCAGACTTTGCCGCTATTGTGAAACAGGCGGGTGAGGATTATAGCCCTTCTTTGATTGCTAACTATACTTACGACCTCGTGAAGGAATACAACCAGTTCTATCATGACTTCAGCATATTGCGTGAGGAGAATGAGGCTGTGAAGATATTCCGTCTTGCCTTGTCCGAGAATGTAGCCAAGGTGGTACGTTTGGGAATGGGATTGCTTGGCATTGAGGTTCCCGACAGAATGTAATCGAGATATTTTATCATATGAAAAAGCCCTCTTTGCAATTTGCGGAGAGGGCTTTCTTTTTTTATGGCTTCTTTACTTTTTCTTCTTGGTGTATTTGCCGCGTTTGGCTTTCGGTGCATCGGGGTCGCTCTGCAGTTTGATGATTTCCCTGCATGCATCCAGGTTTAAATCCTGCGGGATAATGTCCTTCGGGATTTTGTAGTTGCTGCCTTTATAAGAAATATACGGTCCGTAACGGCCGTTCAATATTTCCAGCTCCGGTTCTTCTTCAAATTTCTTGATATGTTTCTGGGCTTCGGCATCTTTCTTTTCCCGGATGAGCTGAATAGCTTCTGCCAATGTTATTTCCAGCGGATCTATTGTCTTCGGAAGCGAAGTATACATTCCGTTGTTGTGTACATAAGGTCCGTAGCGGCCGGTTCCTATGGTTACTGTCTTGCCTTCATATTCGCCCAGGGTGCGGGGAAGCTTGAACAGTTCCAAAGCTTCTTCCAGTGTTATTGTCTCAATGGACATATCTTTCTTGAGTTGGGCAAAGCGTGGCTTTTCGTTGTCTCCGGCAGTACCGATTTGTACAACGGGACCGAAACGGCCGATTTTTACGGATACCTGTTTGCCGCTGCCCGGTTCTTCGCCTAAGATACGTTCGCCGGCCTTGTGGGCATTCTTGGTGGCAAGCGTGTTTTCCACGGATGGGTGGAAATCTTTATAGAAATCCTTCAGGATGGCGGTCCACTTCTTTTCTCCTTCGGCTATCTCATCGAACTGCTTTTCAACGCTGGCAGTAAAGTTATAGTCGAGGATGTTGGGGAAATATTCCATCAGGAAATCATTGACTACCGTACCTGTATCGGTAGGCATCAATTTGGCTTTTTCGGCTCCTGTAATTTCTGTTTGCGTAACGTCCGTAATCTTGCTGTCCTGCAATGAAAGTATGTTGTAAGAGCGCTCTTCCCCGCTCTTTTCGCCTTTCTCCACATAGCCGCGTTGCTGTATGGTTGAAATGGTAGGGGCGTATGTGGAAGGACGGCCGATACCCAGTTCTTCCAATTTGCGTACAAGGCTGGCTTCGGTGTAACGGGGCGGATGTTGCGTGAAGCGTTCCGTAGCAATAATGCTCTGGTGATGCAAGACCTGTCCTTTCTTCAAAGGGGGCAGCAGACGGGTTTCATCCTCCTGCTCCGTGTCTTCGTCGATGGACTCGCGATACACGTGGAGGAAACCGTCGAATTTTACAACCTCTCCGGTTGCATTGAACGTATCCGCTTCGTTGCTGATGCCGATGCTTACGGTCGTTTTCTCAACTTCCGCATCTGCCATTTGAGAGGCTATCGTGCGCTTCCATATCAGGTCGTACAGTTTTCTTTCCTGCGGCGTACCTTCTATCTTGGCATTTTCCATATACGTAGGGCGAATGGCTTCGTGAGCCTCTTGAGCGCCTTTGGTTTTGGTGGCGAAATGACGCGGATATACATAGCGCTCTCCCATCATGTCGGCAATGACCGCTTTGCTGCTGTTGACCGCCAGTTCGGACAGGTTGACGGAGTCGGTACGCATATAGGTTATCTTTCCCGATTCGTACAACCGCTGGGCTACCATCATGGTCTGTGCTACTGTAAATCCTAATTTGCGGGCAGCTTCCTGCTGCAAGGTAGATGTAGTGAAAGGAGCGGCAGGACTTTTTTTCAGCGGCCGGGTGGAAATGTCATGGATGGTGAAAGAGGCTGACCGGCAGCTTTCCAGAAATTTTTGAGCTTCGGCTTTGGTCTTGATACGGCGCGACAGCTCGGCTTTCATTTCCACCGGTTTGCCGTCGGCATCGGGCACGAGGAATACGGCGGTCACCCGATACGATGCTTCCGATTGGAAAGCCTGTATCTCGCGCTCGCGTTCTACGATAAGACGGACTGCTACCGATTGCACACGCCCGGCAGAGAGTGCGGGTTTCACTTTTTTCCACAATACGGGTGAAAGTTCAAAACCTACGATACGGTCCAGGATACGGCGCGCCTGTTGTGCATCTACCAGATTGATGTCGATATTGCGCGGTTGCTCGATGGCTTTCAGAATGGCGCTTTGGGTGATTTCGTGGAAAACGATACGCTTGGTATGCTCCGGTTGCAGTTTCAGCACTTCGTATAAATGCCATGCAATCGCTTCTCCCTCGCGGTCCTCATCGGATGCCAACCATACGGTTTCCGCTTCCTTGGCTTCGGCTTTCAACTCTTCTACAACCTTTTTCTTATCTCCAGGAATTTCATAATGCGGTTTGAAATCTTTATCAATATCAATACTGAACTCTTTTTTCTTCAAATCGCGTATATGACCGTAACTGGAAAGGACTTTATAGTCTTTCCCGAGGAATTTCTCGATAGTCTTAGCTTTTGCCGGAGACTCGACAATGACAAGGTTTTTCTGCATAAATTTCTGTTTTATAGTGACTCCAGCCACTAATTTGCCCGCAAAAGTAGGAAAAAACAAACTTTCCACCTTATAATATAAGGAGAATTTAGCAAAAATGACCTATTTTGTTGGTTATATCTTTGATTTTGGCTATTAGAATTTAAAACTTACACCTCCGGTAAAGTTGATGCCTTCGGTGGGGTATCCCCAATAATATTGATAATCCTGGTTTAATAAATTGTCTATGCGGGCGTAAACGGATATGCCTTTAAAGAATTCGTAGCTGCCGCCGGCATAGAGGTTGTTGACCGCATCGACTTTGTTTCCCTCCACCTTCTCGCGCGAAATATGCCTGTAGCCGAGGTTAAGCAGTAAAGCGGATACGGGATGCACATCTATGTGCAAATCAGCTTCAAAGGCCGGTTTGTAAACGAGGGCATAGACGCCGGCATTGGATTGGCTGTCGTCCTTTGCATCCCAATTGCGGTAAACTCCGGTAGCGGAGAATGAAAATATGTTCTTATAGCCGTAGCGTATCTCGGCGCCGGCGTAGATGTTGCTTGTGTTCCATTGGCCGATGGAAAGCATCGGACTGTACTCATTGGCAACGGATTCGAAATCTGCCGGTTGAAAAAACAAATCATCCTTTAAGTTCTGATATCCGCCGTACAGATTCAGCCATAAGCCGATTGCCGGACTGGCTTTGAAGCCGATGGCGGCATTTATTTGTTCGTAAGTGGCATCCGGTTGTGAAGAAACCTGTCCGTACGGGCAGAATGTTTCTAAACGGCGGAAGTCATTTTGCAGTCTCCCGCCTTTGGCCTGTGTATAGAGGATATAACTGTCCGAGAAGTTGTATTCCACTGCTACATCGGGGGCTGCCCGGAATTTCTTTCCGAAACCGAAGGCCATGTCCACCAGGGCGCCGATACGTATTTTCCAATCATCGTTTTCCAAGCGGTAATGCGGGTTCAGACCGAGAGAGGTGTAGTTCTCAAAATGATTGTTCTTGTACAGCACATTGTCCATTGCAAAGCCGATGCCTACGGTCTGTTCGTCTGATATGCCGCCTGTGACCAGTGCTTTGGTGCGGACGATGTATTCCCGGCTGTTCAAGAAACCGGAATCGTATTGACGTTCGTAAAGCATCAGGTTTGTTTCGGCACTGAACCGGAGGGGCAGTTCCGTATCCGTGGATTTCACTCCGAAATGAATGTCACCGGAAATGAACTTCTGTTTTCTGACGGCTGCATCGGGCAGGAAATTGAAGTTGCTCAATCCGAAGTTGCCCGCAACGTTCAGGTCTGCTTTTCTGAAGCGGTGCACATAATCCATATTGGCATGAGTGCGATAGTAGTAGGAATTCCATTTGCCGTCGTTGTCGGGTAAATCGAGTTTGCCGTCCATGCCGTTCATCCGGAAATTCAGGTTGAGGCGGTCGCGGTCGGACAATGTGAACAGATAGCCGGCGCGTGTGTCCAGATTGCCGTAGTTGCCATAACCCAGACGGATATATCCGGGATGTGTTTTGGCTTGCGTCTCCTTGCCGGTATATGCCTGCATGACAGTTGTGGGTATGGTGTTGGTAGGCACGAGAGTTACATCGTATTCCACCGCCTTTTTATTGGCAGTCGGTGCTTCCACTTGGGGGAGCACGTTTATTTTGGACGCATCCGGAATATCGGGGGTATATTCCTGTTCCACAACAACCGTACGGTTTACGGTGGAGTCTTTGGCCTGTTGCTGGGCATGGATGCCCAAAGGTAGGGTTATCAGCGTTATTCCGCTGAGGATATATTGTATTTTTCTCATATTCATTGCATTCTTTTATTTCAGCTTTTCCAGTCTTTCTTGAATCATACGTTCGATATCATCATCGGCATGATAGTTTTGTTGCAAGCTCAGCAGATATTGGCGTGCATCCAGTTTCTTATCCATAGCGACATATACATCGGACAGAAGGATAAAGCTGCGTGCCAGCCAGTAGGCGTGCGGGGTGCTCTGGTCGATGAAGTTCAGTATTTCCTTTTCGGCTGCGGCATACTCACCGGCATTGTACATCAACTGTGCCGACAGATACTTGGCTTCCGCACCGTATAATGTACGGGTATCTTTTGCCAGAAGCTTCAGGTCGTCTGCCGCCTTTTTCACCGCTTTCTGGTTCAGATAGGCTTTGGCACGGTAGTATAAGGCTTCATTTTGCAGTTCGGGAGTCAGTTTGGCTTCGGCCAGTAAAGCGGTTGCGGCCTGAATCACTTCTATGTCATCCTTCAAGAGCACACCGCATCGCAATACGCCGGTGACGCCCAGTTGCCGGCGTTCGGCGGTTGTGGCGCGGGCTTGCAGTTGCTTGTAGTCTGCCAGAGCCTGTTTGTACTCCTTGCGGTTGAACAGGATTTCTCCGTGCATCAGCAAGGCCTCTTCCGAATACGGGCTGTCCGGATACTCCAACAGTTTGCCGGTATGCTCCAATACACCGGTTTCATCTTTCTGCTCTTTTCCGATGAGGCTCAGATAGTAATGCGCGTTCAGGCTGAAAGCTCCGTTCGGATAGCTTTGCAGGTAACGGGTGAAGCTTTCCCTTGCAGGGATGATTTCCCCTTTCATATACACCTTTTCCGCGGCAATATAGGTCAGCGAATCCTGCTCATTGGGTTCAAAGCGGATAGCACCCGGCATTTGGGCGGCAAGCGCAGCAAACTCATCCACGCGGTTGGCTTCCACATAAATGGATTTCAAATCGCGCATGGCAAGACGTGCTTCTTCGCTGCCCGGATATTGGGTGATAACGTATTTATAGGCTTCGATGGCGCGGTTGTAATCATCATTCTGATAGTACAGCAGTCCGATTTCGGCGGCAGCCTTACGACTGACGGGGCTTTCGGGATATTTGTTCAGCAGTTCCCGGAAGGTTGCGATGGCCTGACTGTTATTGCGGCCCTGCACATACGAACGGCCTTTTTCGTAAAGTGCACTGACGGCATAGGGCGAATTCGGATATTTGTCGGCCAGCCGGTTCAGCAGCGTAATCTTTCCATCGTAGTCTTTTTGCAGACCCGAGACCAGAGCCAGTTGATAGTAGGAGTAGTCACCGGCAGGCGTACCCAGATTCTCTGCCCGGGTATAGTACTGTTTGGCTTCGTCGAAGCGGCGGACGTGCATGTAGCAGTCGCCGACACGGTTGTACGCATCGGCAAGAACGGTTGCGTCTCCGGCCTTTCTCAGTTGGATGAATTTCAGGAAACGGTCTTGCGCCGTTGCATAATCTTTTTTATGGAAAGCTATGTATGCCAGGTTGTAGTAGGCAAGGGCATACATTTCCGTATTCTTCTGTGGGGTAAGGGACAGATAATCGTTAAAATTACGGGCGGCTTCCTGCATGCGGTTCAGCCGGTAATAGGATTCACCCCGCCAATAAAGGGCATCGGCCTTTGTTTGCAGGTTATACCCGCCTAAGGCAATGCTTTGGTTGAAGCAGCCGATTGCCTGCTCAAACTGTGTATTGGCAAAGGATTGGGTACCCAACTGGAACAGAATCTTCTGCTTGGCTTCCAAAATGGCCCTGCCGGGATGCGTAATGCGTTCAATGGACTTGAGTGCGGCATCGTAGCTGCGTGTGTTCATATACACCTCTACCAGGTAGCTGCTTACTTTATCGGCGTATGCGGAGTTGGGAAACTCATTCAGGAAGTTCTCGAATACCGTAACCGACTCGCCGAAAGCAGAGTAGGATGTTTCGTGAATGCAGAGAGCGTTATTGTAGGATGCCTGTTCCTTTATTTTCAAATCGGCATCGGATGCGGCGGCCTGTTCAAATGCCATACGCGCCTTGTTCTTGTCGGCAAGCTGCAAGTAAGCCAATCCCATGTGCAGATATGCGTTTTGCGTAAGCGCATCTTTGTTTGCGGTCACCTCGCCCAGGGTAACCGGAACTTGCGAGTAGACACCCGTCCGGTAGTAGGACATTCCCAGCATATAAAGCGCATCTCTTCTTGGGGCAGGCTCCGCGTTGTCTTTCAGATAGCTGCCGAAAGCTTTTATTGCTTCATGGTACTTGCCGAAATGATAATCGGCTGTACCTTGTATGCGGTACATCTCTCCCGTATATTTCTGGTTGGGGTAAGCCGAGAGATAGTTTTGCGCAACAATTTCCGCTTTGTCATAATTCTTTTTAATCAGATATATTTCCGCGATGTAATAAGGTACGAGCGCCTCGTATTTTGCATTGTCCTGCAGGCTGAGGAAGCCGCTGAGGGCATCGTCGTACCGTTGTTGTGAGTAGCGGATATATGCAAGGTAGTACGTACAGTCTGCTGTATATCTGGAACCGGTGCTTCGCAATGTCTCGAACCAGATGGCGGCTTCTTTCACATTTCCGGTTTTCAGGTAGCAGGTTGCCAGGCGGTAGGTCATGTCATCCCGTTCTTCATTGCTCAGGAGGTCGAGCCGGGAGGAGTTGAACATGGCGAGTGCATCGTCATATTTTCCCTCGAAGAAATAGGCGGACGCTATGAGGGCGCAGATACGGTTGGCGTGGGGAGTGTCGGGATACGCATCGAGATACTCCCGCAACAACTCTATGCTATTGGGGTTTCTCAGTTCATATTCGGCGCATACCAGCATGTATTCGGCTTCTTCTTTGTTGCCGGCAGCGGATACCGGGGCGCCTTCCGCATCGGTTTGTTTTATAAAAGCCTGTAGGGGAGGCATGGCTGCGGCAAATGCCTTTTGCCGGAACAGACTTTCTCCTTCCTCATACAGCTGTTGCGGCGAAGTGATTTTCCCGCCCGTCTGTGCCGTGGCGAGCAAAGGTGCGCAGCAAAGCGCGGTGCATACTATGCGATAAATTTTATGTTTCATCTTCGGTGGTTATAGAATAGGGCTTTTTTACAAAAATACGGGTTTTGGTTTGAATATGTTCCACTTGTTTGGCTTTTTTAGGATATACCCGCCAGGAACATTTGCAGGCCTTTACGGATGGAGCCCAGCCCGAAATCTTCCGGGTGGATGTCTTTCAGCGGAAGGAAGAAGACTTCCGCCGCATCGTCCATTGCTTCGAAATGCAGGGTATCGGCTACCGTACAGCGGAAAAACAGGTCCAGCGTATGCACGGGAAATCCCGAATAGATATAGATGTTCGGTAATGAAAACAAGTATTCGGCTTGTGTCACTGTCATTCCTGTTTCTTCTTTCACTTCGCGTGCAACGCCTTCTTCACCGGTTTCCGCCATGTCTATGAAGCCGCCCGGTAAATCGAGTGTCCCTTTGGCCGGTTCTTTGGCGCGGCGGCACACCAATAATTCGTTCCGTCCGTTCAATATCAGGGCGACGGTAGCGGCGGAGGAGTTGAAATAGTAGACAAAACCGCAATCCTTGCATTGTTTTGATTTTTCATTATGAATTTCGAAATGCTCCGAACCGCATTTCGGACAATATCTGAATTGAGAAAGAGGATGTTCCATATTTTAAAGCTTTACTGGTTGCAGTAGGCAAAGATAGTAAAATCTATTCATATAAAAAGGCTGCACCGTATGATACTCTGTTCATACGATGCTGCCTCAGTTATAGACAGGTTGTTTTTTAAGTCAGCCTGCAGGTTTTATCCCAGCGGATTTTCTTCCTCTCCGCCATTGCCACTGCCGCCGTTATTGCCGCCACTTGTAGCAATCTCCTCGCCGTTGGTCGAGATACGCGTTATTCCGGCGCTTTTTACCATATCTTTCAGCCTTTTTCCCGGAGTGAGGATCAGTTTCTGCCGGTAGATGCTGTCGGCGGTTACATCTTTTGCCTCGCTCTGGCTTTTGCAGTTCAGTCCCGGACGGATAGTGCCGAAATCTCCTAATTTCACGGTCGCTCCGAGACTGACGTAAGTGCTGAGCGCATCAATCAGTCCGTC
>ENA-UEPV01000386-UEPV01000386.1-human-gut-metagenome-genome-assembly--contig:-NODE-386-length-29875-cov-9.294315_pt1 | contig 29875 bp, 28 predicted proteins | sample MGYA00242942_ERZ507925 | MGnify/ENA primary metagenome ERZ507925 (study PRJEB26167, sample SAMN06115453) | human gut metagenome | host: Homo sapiens | place: China:Fujian | collected 2015-08-26... | reverse complement strand
TGCGCAGCAGCTGGCAGGCGGCACCGCCTGGGGCATCGTCTGCGACGGCATGGGCGGTGTCAACGGCGGGCGCATTGCTGCGCGCATTGCTACCGACACCATGCAGCAGTATTTTGCCCGCCACATGAAGGCCCTGCAGCCCGGGATGGAAAAGACTTTTATCATGCGCGGGTTCGACATCACGAACCGCGCCGTGTATGAAAAGTCCACCTCTGACCCCGAGATGCAGGGCATGGGTACCACCGGCGTCTGCGCCTACGCCAGCCGCGGCATGGCCCATGTGGTGCACGCCGGGGATTCCCGCGCCTACCTGTTCCACGCAGGCGGGCTGCGGCAGATCACCCGCGACCACTCGATGGTGCAGCAGCTCGTCGACAGCGGCCAGATCACGCGGGAGCAGGCTGCCGTCCACCCGCAGAAGAACCTCATCACCCGCGCGCTCGGCGTCTCGGCCAACATTGTGCCGGAGTACAACCGCTGCGAAATCGAGGCGGGGGACATCCTGCTGCTGTGCACCGACGGCCTGACGAACATGGTCGCGGACGATGACATTGCGCAGGTACTGCGCGAGGTTCCTTTTTTTGATGCAACCAGCATTTTGGTAGACCGCGCCCTGCAGGCGGGCGGTCAGGATAACATTACGGTCCTGCTCATGGGCGTGGAAGCTACGGAGGTCAACAATGGATAATCTGATCGGCAAACGGCTGGATGGCCGCTACTCAATTGAAAGTCTCGTGGGTGTCGGCGGCATGGCCAATGTCTACCGCGGCACTGATTTAAAAACGGGACACTATACCAGCATGATCTCACCCAACAACCGCTATGTGGGCATGGGCGCATTTGGTACAAGCACTGCGCAGTATGCCAGCACTTCCTGCGCCGAGTTCAGCGGCACCAACACCAGCGAGACGTTCCAGTTCACCTACGGCGACTGCATACAGACGCTGGAAGTGCCGGCGAATGCGGTGACGATTTCCTCCAACCAAAGCAAGTACCTCTACTACGGCGACCGGAAAACCTTACAGCTGACGGCATCTTATAACGGAAACAGTGGCTTTCCGGTGGAGTATGCCAAGTGGAGTTCCTCTGCGCCCGGCGTGGTAAGCATTGAGGGCGACAACACTGCTGTGGTAAAGGATTACGGCAAGGCGACGCTTACCGCAGATCTGGGCGGCACGACCTATACACTGAATGTAGAAGTAAAAGATATTGTCAAAGGCGATGTGGAGTGCGACGGCAAGATCGACAGCTCCGATGTGTTCAGCACAGCCATGTAGCTCATGCAGGTCAAAACGACCTCCTCAGACCAGGAGGGGTCCGGAATAAAGGGGACGTAACGGCCAATGACCGACATCGTGGTAATGAGGATATCTGCGATCAGCAGGATCTTGCAGATGAACAGAACCACCTTGTAGGTAAAGTCGTACGCCGGTCTGATCTTATCCAGAGTGGTAAAGATTTTCGGCATAGAAATTCCTCCATATAAAAACCCGGCGAAGCCTGCGGGCGTATTCCCGTGGGCCCCCGCCGGGCAATGTACTACTTAGATTGGATGGAAAACCAGCTTATGCCTTCATGTCCAGCAGCTTCTGGTACAGCTCAGCCTGATCAGAGGTGTTGTCCTTGATGACCTTAGCGCAAGCTTCCTGCCAGGGAGTCTTGTCGTCCACATCCACAACGTTGCAGCCGGAGGAGCGCAGCTCTTCCAGAACCTTGTTCTCAGCGGTCTCAGACAGATCAGCGTTGAACTTCTGGGTGTCGGCAGCAGCAGCCATAACAGCAGCCTGCTGGTTAGCGGTCAGCTTGCCCCATGCGTTGTCGGTGATAACAGCCTGCACAGCGCCCAGAGTGTGGCCGTCCAAGATCAGGTTGTTAGCAACCTCGGGGAAAGCGTTGGACTTGTAGTTTGCGATGGGCTGCTCAGCGCCATCCACAACGCCGGTCTGCAGTGCGCTGTACAGCTCGCCGAAAGCGACGACGGTGGGGTTAGCGCCCAGACCCTCGACCATGCCGTTCATAACAGGGTCGTTGGACACACGCAGCTTCATGCCCTTCAGATCATCGATGGTTGCAACAGGCTTGACGGTGAAGAAGTGACGGAAGCCCTCCTCGCCGTAGAACAGGCCGCGAACGGGCAGGCCCAGCTCCTGGGGCTCGTTCAGGAACTCAGGAGCCAGATCGCTGTTGGCAAAGTTCCAGAAGTGAGCGCGGTTGTTGAAGGTGAAGGGGATGGACAGGAGCTTAGACTTGTTGCAGCCGTAGCTGGTCAGAGCGAAAGCAGAGATACGGCTGATATCAATGGAGGTAGAGCCGCCCAGAATAGCATCCAGAACGTCGTTCTCAGAGCCCAGAACACCGGAAGCCTGCACGTCAACGACCACAGAACCGCCGCTCAGCTCCTCGACCTTCTCCTTGAAGTGAGTACCGGTCTGGCCAACGATGGTATCCAGCGGGTTGACCTCGGCGTAGACCAGAGTCACCTTGGGATCGCTGGCAGCAGCAGCTGCATCACCGGCAGCAGCAGAAGAAGCTGCGGTAGAGGTGGAAGCAGCGGTAGAAGTGGAGCCGCTCTTGGAACCACCGCAGGCGGTCAGAGCAACAGCAGCGGTAGCTGCACCGGCAACGGCCATAAAGCTACGACGAGAGATCATTTTCATAGGAATCGTCCTCCTTAAATAATTGTGAAATTCTCCGGGCGCACAGGTGCCGGAGCTTTCGTTCATTGACTGTACACACTTTAGCAAATTTTCCGAAATGAAACAAGAGCTTTCGAAAAATGTCCTGTTTTTCGAAAGAATGTCAAGATAGATTTTGCCATATTGCACAACCGTTTTCTGTCTTGTTTGTGCAACACTGCCGACCAGTTGGATACATTCCTGCATTCATAGCAAAAAACAACACTCCGAAAAAATGTCCATCCGGGCACTTCTCGGGGTGTCTTTTTCAGCTTTTCTGTATCCGGTCGATCAGTTCCTGCTGGGCAGAGAACCCATCATACATGGGCTGCACCGCTGCGCGGAAGCGGGCTTTTTCGGCCTCGTCCAGCTCGGTGACGCAGATGCCCCGCTTGCGCATATTCTGCTCTGCGTTCGCCTCCCGCCGTGCCCAGAGCTCCCGCTCTGTCTGTGCGCTCTCCCGGGCGCAGGCGCGGATCACCTCCGGGAAGCTTTCGTCCAATGCGGCAAGCTTTTCCATCACCGCCGGGCTGGCCAGCTGCACCTCCGGCACCCGGGTGTGCTCGTCCTTCAGGAAAAAGGGCGCTACCTCGTAGTGTCCCATCACTTCGTAGCTGGGCCAGTTGTTCTCTGCCCCGTCGATCTCGGCGTTATGCAGGGCGGCATATACCTTGCTGTACACCACCTGCGCCGGCTTTGCACCCAGTGCGGTGATCATGTCGCTCATCATGTCCGACTCCTGCACCCGGATGGTCAGCCCCTGCAAATCATCCAGCCCGGTCACCTTTTCCCGGGTGTAGAAGCTGCGCACACCGGCGTCGAACCACGAAAGCCCTACTAAGTCCATCCCGTCCAGCATGGCCAGAAACTCATCCCCGATGCTGCCGTCCAGCACCCGCCACATCTGCTGGGCATCGCTGTACAGGTAAGGCAGCTGCAACACGCTGAGCTCCGGCTCGCACTCTGCCAGCTGGCTCAGGGACACGCGGGAAAAATCCACCCCGCCGAACTGCATCTGCTGGATGACGCTCTGCTCTGCGCCCAGTTCCGCCCCGCTGTAAACCAGCACCTTCACCCGGCCGCCCGTACGCTGCGCCACAAGTTCGGCAAAGGCCTTTGCCGCCTTGCTGGTGGGGTAGTCCTCCGGCTGGTTCTCCGCATAGCGCAGGATGAGCGGCTTCTCCTGCTGCGAAGAAGCAGACTGCGCCGTGCAGCCTGTAACTGCCAGTGCCGGGGCTGCCGCAAGCAGACGCAGCAGCTGACGGCGGGTCACAGCCGCGCCTCCCGGGCTGCCTTTGCCGCTTCCTTCCGGTACTGGGTGGGGGTCATGCCGGTGCGCTTTTTAAAGGCGCGGGCAAAGTAACTGGCGTCCTCGTAGCCCACCATGGAGGCCACCTCCGCTGCGGAGCGGAAGGGGTCGGCCAGCAGTTCTTTAGCTGCGTTGATGCGCAGCTCGGTCAGACAGTCCAGAAAATTCATCTTCTGGTATTTTTTGAACTGCGCCGAAAGGTACGCCGGGCTGATGTGCAAAATTTCGCTCACGCTGTCCAGCGAGAGGTCGGCCATATAGTTATCTTCCATATACTTGCGCACATGGTCCATCACCAGTGCGTTGCGGTCGCTCTCCCCTTCCCCGGCGGGCTCGGTCTCCTGCTCCGGGGCGGTTTCCGGCTCCGGGGCTTCCGCAGCCAGCTCGGCCAAGCGGCGGCCGGCCTCGATCTGCCGGATGGCGCGGCGGATGGCGGCCTCGGTCTCGTCCGGGTCCACCGGCTTCAGCAGATAGTCGCAGGCACCCAGATGTACCGCCTCGTGGGCGTACTGGAACAGGCTGTACGCCGTGATGAAGATCACCTTGCACTCCGGCCGCTGCTCCAGCACCGCGCGGGCGGCATCCAGGCCGTTCATGCCCGGCATCTCAATGTCCATCAAAATCAGGTCTGCTTCCCAGAGCACAGCGGTGTCGGCGGCTTTGCGGCCATTTTCCGCCATCTCCACCGTCACCTCATGCTCGAACCGGCGCATGACGATATCCGCCAGCGCCTCCCGCTCCATCCTCTCATCATCCGCGATCAACAGACGAATCATTCCTCAAATTCCTCCTCATTCTCCACCAGCGGCAGATACAGGATCACCGCAGTTCCCCGCCCCGGCCGGGAGCGCACCACCACCCGGCAGCGGGCATCCAGCAGCCGCAGACGAGCAGCCACATTATAAATACCGATATGCTCCCAGCGGGGCGCGGGCTGCTCCAGTGCCGTGCGCAGCTGCTGCAGCTGCTCCGGCTCAATGCCCATGCCGTTGTCCAGTACCCGGATGCACAGCAGACCTTTTTCCCGCAGGGGGATCATGCGGATGCGCACCACGCCGCCCTCTTCCTTGGGGCAGATGCCGTGCTTGAAAGCGTTTTCCACGATAGGCTGCAAGATAAAGGACGGCACCATAGTCTCGGTCAGATCCAGCGAATCCGAGAATGCCCACTCCATCTGCACCCGGTCGCCAAAGCGCACATGGTAGATGGAGTAGTATTCGTCCACAACGCGCACTTCCCGGGAGAGGGGCACCTGCTCATCGTTGCTCATCAGGCTGTAACGCAGCAGATGGGAAAGCGCCATGATGAGCGCCTGCGTGCGGTAGGCGGACTCTGTGCCCGCCATCTGCTGGATGACGTTCAGGGTGTTGAACAAAAAATGCGGGTCGATCTGGCTGCGCAGCTGCTGTAACCGACTGCGCTCCATGCGGTTCTGCAGTTCCAGCGCCTCGGTCTTTTGGCGATGCAACTCCCGCTCGATCTCGTTTTTCTCCTGTAAGGTGCTCACCTGCTGCGCCATAGAGTGCTTCATGCGGTTGAAGGACTCCGCCAGCTGGCCGATCTCCGGCTGCTTGGGCAGCGGGATGTCCGGGGTATCGAACTGGCTGCGGCTGATAGCGCGGGAGGCCTCGATCATCTGAGACACCGGAGTCAGCAGCTGCATGACCATCAGACCGGAGGCGCAGCCCAGCGCCACGCACAGTGCTACCACCACGATCTGCATCAGGGCGATCCGCTCGCCCAGCTCCGAGATCTCGGTGTAAGTAGTCTGGGCGTCCAGGATCGAGGCTTTCAGCAGCTGCATGGTGTACTGGCTCAGATACCCGCCGCAGACCGAGACCTTGTTGTAATACAGCTGGGAAGCCTTTGCTTCCTGCCCACTGGAAAGATAGCTTTCCAGCTCTTCCAGCAGGGTGTTGTAGCTGCCGTAGGTGGTTTCCACCGCACCGTACAGCACCCACTGCTCATCGCTGACGTTCTGCAAGCCGTCCATATTGGATCGGATGCGCCACAGCCATGCGTTGCTGGTGGAGCAGGCTGCCTGAAGCTTTTCCAGCATTTCCTCAGTCTCGCCGTTCTCCCAGCGGTACGCTTCCAGAATGCTGATGGAGCTTTCCACACCGCCCTGAAAGCGGCTGATGGCGTTAAAGTTGCCCATCTGGTCGTCCTGCACCTGCTGCACCGCCCGTGCCTGATAGCCGTTCAGGGCAAGCTGCAATGCAAAGGCCGCAAAAAATGCTGCCAGACACAGCACCATGCGCTGCTTGAGCGTAACGCTGTGCTTCCAGTTGCGCTTTTCCATGCAAGGCTTCCCCCTTTTTCGTAAGGTGTATCTGAAAACAAAGAAAATGACGAATATTTCGCAAGCACAAGCGGGATTTAAGGCAAATAGCCGCAGGAATCCTTTGTGGATTTCAAGGCTGTTTAACGCAAAATCCAGCTGTGCTTGTAGAAATAGACTAAATTTTCGACTTTTCAGATACACCCCAGATAATATCTTATTTTACCACGCCTTGCGGGCGGTTTGCAAGCCGGATGCACCGCCGCCGGTGCATCTTTTGCTTGCTTCTTGCCGGTAAATGTGGTACTATGCCCAAAAAGGAGGGTAACTTTATGACCCAGAATGTTTGCGTTTCCGTTCAGATGGACGAAAAAAGCTTTCACGATTTTGCATCTTTTGACCTGCTGCGCCACAACAAGGGCTGGCAGCGTCCGGCGGTGTTCACCGCCATTCTGCTGGTGTGTGCCGGCATCTGCCTGAGCCAGATCGGCAAGCGGGAGGGTGCCGGGCTGCTGACCGCCGTGCTGGCCATCGTAGCCATCGGTCTGCCCGCCGTATACTTCGGCACCTTCTTTGCCAACCTCTCCAAGCAGATCAAAAAGCTGGGTCTGCCCCGCCCCTTCTACCGGCTGGAACTGGACGCCGCCGGGCTTTCGGTCTGGATGGCCGGTGAGCAGAACAAGACCGAGCCCACCAACCGCTACACCTGGAACACCGTGTACTGCGCCTACCGCACCAAAGAGGCGGTGTACATCTACGTCCAGAAGAATCAGGCCTATCTGCTGAACGAGAGCATGGATGCCGCATGGAGCCTGCTGAGCAGCGTCCTGCCCGCCGCCAGCCTGCACGACTGCCGGAAATAAGGGCACCGTGACGATTTTTCATGCGCTCCGCTTTGCTCTGCGCATGAATAGCGGAAAATTATGGTTCTTTTGAAATCCCGGAGCGTCTGCGGACGCTCCGGGATTCTATTTTTACATAACAATTTTCACAAAACAAAAACCCACGCTGCGGCAAAGCAAAAGCGCAGCGTGGGTCACGGAAATAGCGTTATAAAGTTTTAGCGGGCGAGGGTGTACTTGTGCAGGGTCTTGCGCACTGCGCCGCTACCGGCGTACAGCTCCTTGACCATGCCCTCGATCTTTTCGCCAAGACCGACAGCGTACAGGTCCACGCCGAACACATCGGCACGGCTGTACAGAGCCTTCAGGCAGCTGAAGTCCTGCTCGCCTTCCTTGACCTCCAAGGGGTTGACGATGGCCTGCAGCTCAGCCAGCAGCGGATCGGGAGAGATCTCGAAGGGCTGGCCGTTGTCGTCGATGCCCTTCAGGTAGCGGGCATAGCCTGCCAGCACCAGCGGGATCAGCACAAGGTTGGACTTGTCCAGACCGCGCTCCTCGTAAGCCTTGATGGTCTCGCCGAAGCGGATAGCCAGCTTCTGAGAGGTATCGGTAGCGATACGCTGGGGAGCATCGGGCATAAAGGGGTTGGGCAGACGGCGGTTGATGACAGCGCCGATGAACTCGTAGGGGTTCAGAACGCCGGGATCAACCACAACGGGCATAGCCTCGATATAGCCGATCTTCTGGATGAAGGAGCGCAGATCCTCGTCTGCCATCTCGGCAGAGATGAGGTTGTAGCCCAGCATGCAGCCATAGATGGACATGGCAGTGTGCAGGGGGTTCAGGCAGGTGCAGACCTTCATCTTCTCGATCTTGTCCACGGTCTCGCGGTCGCAGTACAGCACACCGCCCAGCTCCAGCGGAGGACGGCCGTTGGTGTAGTGATCCTCGATGCACAGGTACTGGGTCTCCTCGGCGTTGACGAAGGGAGCGGTGAAGGTGTGCTTCTCAGTCACGATGGTGTAGTTATCCTCAAAGCCGTCCTTTGCCAGCATTTCCTGCACCTTTGCGTCCGGGCGCGGGGTGATCTTATCGATCATGCTCCAGGGGAAGGTGATCTTGGTCTCGTCCTGCACATAGGCCAGGAACTCAGCGGGCACCAGACCCTGCTCCACCCACTTTGCAGCGTAGGCGTGGACGGCAGTCTTGACCTTATCGCCGTTGTGAGAGCAGTTATCCATGCTCTGCACGGTCAGGGGCAGCTTGCCGGCCTTGAAGCGCTCGTACAGCAGAGCGGTGACCTTGCCCATGGCCAGCACGGGGGTCAGGCCGCGCTCCAAGTCAGCGGGAGCAACGCCGTAGCCCTTCTCGGTGATGGTGAAGGAGATCATCTGCAGGCTGGGGTTCTGGAAGATCTCCACCAGACGTGCCCAGTCAGCACCGAAGGAGTAGTCAGCCTTCAGGCTCTCGGTAACGGAAGCGATGACCTTCTTCTCGATCTCGCCGGTGGACTTCAGGCAGACCAGCAGGCTCAGGTTATCGTAGGGCTGGTAAGCCTTGTCGATGATCTCGTAGTCGAAGCTCTCGGCCACGATGACGCCGCGGTCGTACTTGCCGCTGTTCAGTGCGTCGTTCAGCACGGCAGCGGGGAAAGCACGGAAGATGTTGCCGGCACCGAAGTGCACCCAAGTGGGCTCGGCGTGGGTCTTGGCCTTGACAGCCTCGATGTCGAATTTGGGCAACTCGTAGCCCTTTTCTGCCCACTCGGCGGACAGATTGCCGTTTTTGATATCAGACAGCTTCATAATCATCAGCCCTTCTTTTCTTCATCCAGACGGTCCAGCAGATCCCAGATACCCAGCATATACTGGATGCCCAGAGCGCGGTCATACTTGCCATAGCCGGGGCGGCAGACGCCGGGGCCTTCCTCCCACAGCTGACGGCCGTGGTCGGGGCGGATATAGCCCTCAAAGCCGCAGTCATGGTAAGCGCGCATCACCTCAATGATGCCGGTCTCGCCGCAGCAGTCGCGGTGCGCAGCCTCAGAGAAGTCGCCGTTGGGGAAGTGGTGGATATTGCGGACGTGGCCGAAGGCAATGCGGTCGCAGTGCTTGCGGATGATCTCGGCACAGTTATTGTTGGGGTTTGCGTTCAGGCTGCCGGTGCACAGGGTCAGGCAGTTGTACGGATCGTCCACCATCTTCAGGAAGCGGTCGATGCTGGGCTCGTCCACCAGCAGACGGGGCAGGCCGAAGATATCCCAAGGGGGATCGTCCATGTGGATGGCCATCTTGATGTCGCACTCGTGGCAGGTGGGCATCAGAGCTTCCAGGAAGTACTTCAGGTTCTCCCACAGCTTCTCCTTGGTGACAGGGGCGTAAGCCTTGAACAGCTCGTCCAGCTTTGCCATGCGCTCCGGCTCCCAGCCGGGGAAGGTCATATTATACTTCTCGGTGAAGGACATGATATACTCAGCCATCGCCTTGTAATCGCCCTTGATTTTGTCCTTCTCGTAAAACAGTGCGGTGGAGCCGTCGCCTACCGGATGGAACAGGTCGGTGCGGGTCCAGTCGAAGATGGGCATAAAGTTGTAGCAGATGACCTTGACGCCGAACTTGGACAGGTTGCGGATGCACTGCTTGTAGTTCTCGATATACTGGTCACGGGTGGGCAGACCGATCTTGATGTCATCGTGGACGTTGACGGACTCGACAACATCCATATCAAAGCCGTAGGCGTGGATCTGGTCTGCAACCTTCTGGATCTCGTCGATTTCCCAGATCTCGCCGGGCATCTTGTTGTGCAGTGCCCAGACGATGCTGGTCACGCCGGGGATCTGCTTGATGTCGCTCAGAGTGACGGGGTCGTTGCCCTCGCCATACCAGCGCCAACCCATTTTCATAGGCATAGAGAAGTTCCTCCTGTCGTTATTTATCTTATGGCACGCGCAGTACGCCTGCACGCTCTTCTTGCTTATATTCTAATATATCAGTTATAAAATAGCAATACGCACAATGCCATTTTTTTGTGTTTATTCTTGTATACTTTACACAAAAATGGCAAAATGCCAGTTTTTTAACAAGGTTTTGGGGCAGTGTGCTGCTCTCCTTCCAAGTTTCTCCTGCTTTTGCGGTTAGCACAGCTTTTCGACCGGTTTGCGCAAAAATATGTCCTGCTTCCGTTAAAAGTCCGTTCTGTGGTACATTTGCCCTGTTATACTGCAATTACACCGAGGGACGGCAGCGTCTCCCTCATCTACTGGAAAAACGAGGCATACTATGGACGAAAGCAACTTTGTGGTAAAGACCATCTTCCACGCCCGCGGCAACTCCGAGGTACTTACCGAAAACTATTTTGCCACCCGGAAGGAGGCAGAGGAATTCTGCGCCCTGACCGACTATGCCATGAAGCTGAACTACGGCGCAGAGCAGCAGCTGGTGACCACCGAGATCGTGGCGCTCTGACCCGCCCGGCGCAAAGCGCAGCCGGTTGACAATTCCTGTAAAAACCTTTATATTCAAGACATGCAGCGCTCCGCAAAAACCGCCGGGCGCGCCATCTGCTTTTACTTTTATATATAAAGGAGGATCCGCTATGGTTTCACCTGCCAAGTGCATCGCCGGGCGTTCTGTTGCCGATTGGATCGCGGCATATCCCGTGGTCTCTGACCTCTGCGCCCTGAAGGAGACTGCATGGACAAACCCGGACAAACTGCCCTTTGCACAGGCTGCGGCCGCCTGCCCGCTGACCCTTTCCGACATTGAGGACGCCGCCGCACGACTGGAGCGGTTTGCGCCCTATCTTGCCGCCGTCTTTCCCGAGACTGCTGCGACCGGCGGCATCATCGAGTCCCCTGTTCAGCCCATCCCCCGGATGCAGAAGGTGCTGAAGGAGCGCAGCGGCACCCCCATCGCCGGGCAGGTATGGGTCAAGTTGGACAGTCATCTGCCCATTTCCGGCTCCATCAAGGCGCGGGGCGGCATTTACGAGGTGCTGAAAACCGCCGAGGACATTGCCCTGCACAGCGGAATGCTGCATCTGGCCGACAACTACGCCGTTCTGGCAGAAGAGCGCTTCCGCAAGCTGTTCTCGCAGTATTCCATCGCGGTGGGCTCCACCGGCAATCTGGGGCTTTCCATTGGCATCATGAGCGCGAAGCTGGGCTTTCAGGTCACTGTGCACATGTCCGCTGACGCGCGGCAGTGGAAAAAAGACCTGCTCCGCAGCCGGGGCGTCAAGGTGGTGGAGTACGTCTCTGATTACAGCATCGCCGTGACCGAGGGTCGCAAGCTGGCGGCAGGCGACCCCTACTGCCATTTTGTGGATGACGAAAACTCCAAGACCCTCTTTCTGGGCTATGCTGTGGCTGCGTTGCGGCTGAAAAAGCAGCTGGACGCGCAGGGCGTCACCGTGGATGCGGAGCATCCTCTCTTCGCCTATCTGCCCTGCGGCGTGGGCGGTGGCCCCGGCGGCGTGGCCTTTGGCCTGAAGATGCTGTTCGGCGATGCCGCACACTGCTTCTTTGCCGAGCCCACCCACTCACCCTGCATGATGCTGGGCATGGCCACCGGCGAAAACAACAGCATTTGCGTGCAGGACTTTGGCATCGATAACCGCACCGCCGCCGATGGTCTTGCCGTGGGGCGCGCCTCCGGCTTTGTGGGCGGGCTGATGCGTCCCTTTATGAGCGGCTGCTACACCCTGCAGGACGAGCGGATGTACACCCTTCTGGCACAACTGGCTGATACAGAAGAGCTTTTCCTTGAGCCCAGTGCTCTGGCGGGAATGTACGGCCCGGTGCTCACCCAGCCCGGGCAGCTGCTTGGCGCTTACACCGAAACCGCCCTGCCCGCCGGTGCGCTGGCAAACGCCACCCATCTGGTCTGGGCCACCGGCGGGAATATGGTTCCCCGGGAAGAAATGCAGCGCTACTACGCAAAAGGCACGGCGCTGGCACAGGGGTGACCGTGTGTCATGTTTCGATTGCCGGTCGCATATTGACATTTTCATAAGCGTACGCTATACTGTACACGAAAGGAGTGATTCTACGATGACCACTACAAATATCACGAATTTCCGTAAGAATGCCTTCGACTATGTAGAGCAGACCATTAAATACAACCAGCCCATCAACATCACCACCAAGGACGGCAATGCCGTGCTGCTGTCTGAAGAAGATTACAGCGGCATCATGGAAACGCTGTATCTGGTCTCTGCACCGGGTATGCGCGAAAAGATTATGGACGGAATCGCCACGCCGCTTGAGGACTGTGTGGACGAAACGGCGGTGGAGTGGTAAATGTACAAGGTCGTTTACACCAAAACCGCCGCAAAGGACGTGCCAAAACTGAGGTCTGCCCATCTGGACGAAAAGGCAAAGGCACTCATTGAAATCATCCGTGTTGATCCTTTCCAAAATCCGCCCCCGTACGAAAAGCTGGTGGGTGATCTGAACGGTGCATACAGCCGCCGCATCAACATCCAGCACCGCCTTGTTTATCAGGTCTATGAAAAAGAGCAGACCGTTAAGATCCTCAGTCTGTGGACGCACTATGAACGATAAATCTAATAGCACTTCTTCGGAAAATCCATCATACGATGAGGATATGCGTGCAGAGTACGATTTTTCTGATGCCAGAAGGAACCCTTATCCGCACGACATACAAAAATAACAAGCAAAAGCCGCCTTTCGTGCCAACCAGCACAAAAAGCGGCTTTTTATTGTCTTATTTCAGGAGCAAAGAGACTTGCGGAAGCTTATTCCGGCAGGTCCTCTTCGTTCTCGAGAGAGTGCCAGACGTTCTGGACGTCATCGTTATCCTCCAGAGAATCCAGCAGCTTGCCCATCAGCTTCAGCTGATCGGGGTCGGTCAGGCGGGTGGTGGTCATGGGCACCATGGCCAGATCGTCGGACAGGATCTCGTAGCCCTTCTCCTCCAGAGCCTTGACAACAGCGGAGTAGTTCTCGGGATCGGTGGTGACCTCGGCTGCGTCCTCGCTGGCATCAAAGTCCTCAGCACCGGCATCCAGAGCGTCCATCATGGCCTCGTCGGCGTCCTTATCCTCCAGAGAGATGTCGATGACGCCCTTCTGGTTGAACAGGAAGGCCACGCAGCCCATAGCGCCCAGATTGCCGCCGTTCTTATCGAAGTAGTGGCGCAGGTCGGCAGCGGTACGGTTGCGGTTGTCGGTCAGGGTCTCCACCATGACAGCCACGCCGCCGGGGCCGTAGCCTTCGTAGGTGATGGCCTCGAACTCGGTCTTGTCGCCGCCCTCGGCCTTCTTGATGATACGCTGGATGTTATCGTTGGGCACGCTCATGCGCTTTGCCTTGGCGATCAGGTCTGCCAGCTTGCTGTTGGAAGCCGGGTTGGGGCCGCCGTCACGGACGGCAACGCTGATCTCGCGGCCGATCTTGGTAAAGACCTTGGCGCGGGCGCCGTCGGTCTTTTCCTTCTTGCGCTTAATATTGTTCCATTTGCTATGTCCAGACATGGGAAAGAGCCTCCTAAATTTATCGGTATCTCCGCCTGCGGGCAGACGGGCTGTGGTCGCCCGCTTGTGGCAGCACACAAAATCTAACTCTATTATTTTATCACAATCCACCGGCACGTTCAAGCCTGAAAAGCCCGATTTTCGCCCGGATGCGTGTAAATCTGCGGTTTACAGCAGCCGCAGCGCCTTGGGATAGTGGTTTTTCACCCGCCCGCCGGACACCTTGCCGCCGCCCAGCGGCCAGCCGTCCACGGTCACGCAGCACCAGCCGTCCGCTGCCGTGCGGGCTTCCACCTCGCGGCCGGAGAGGTACTCGGTGCAGCGGCAGTCGGCAAGGGTCAGCTGCTCGCAGTTCGTGCACAGGTTGCCAAAGGCCGTGAACAGGTGGTGCTCCGGCACAAAGCGGCCTTTCTGCACACTGCCCACGAACACCCCCGCCCGCAGCACATGGAGTCCCGTCTGCGGAAAGGCCACCGGCAGCAGCACACCGCCGCCGTGCACCACAGCCGGGCGCTGCGCCAGCGCAGGGAAATACTGCCGGGCAAACTCCTGCCATGCGGCAAGGCTCTGCGCCGGGGTGGCCTCCCCTGCCCCGGTATCCCGGGTGCGGCGGCTCGTGCCCTGCACGGCGTCCCGGCAGGCGCGGCTGTCTGCGCGGCGGGTGCTGCGGGCATCTGCGGCCTTGGCAGGCTTCGCCTTGCCCTTGCCCTTTTTGCCCGCCTCAGCAGCAGCGGCAAGCCAGAGCTGCTCCTCCGGGGTGTATTCCCCCTCCGGCGGCAGGGTGCGGGGCGTACCGGCCTTGACCAGCCGGGCCATAAAGTGCCCCTCGCCGCCCTGACAGGGCCAGATGCGGCGCACCTTGCTCACATCCAGCGGCAGACCGCCGGTGCGGTTCTCTTCGCCTACGCTGCCAAAAGTGTAGTCCACATTGCCCAACACATCAGCCAGTGCAAACTCCGGGTGGCGCTGCAAAAAGGCCGCCACCTGTCCTTCGTCCTCCTCCGGCGCAAAGGTGCAGGTGGAGTACACCAGCTGCCCGCCGGGAGCCAGTGCTGCTGCGGCGCAGTCCAGTATCTGCGCACCCAGCTCTGCGCACTGCTTTACCAGTGCCTCGCAGTGCTGCTGCAGCGCTACCGGCTCCTTGCGGAACATTCCCTCACCGGAGCAGGGCGCGTCCACCAGCACCCGGTCGAAAAACTCCGGCAGCGCCTCGGCAATGCGGGCGGGGGTCTCGTTGAGCACCACGGCGTTGGAAACGCCCATGCGCTCAAGGTTGCTTTTTAAAATTTCGGCGCGCGCGGCCACATACTCGTTGCTTACCAGCACACCGCGCCCCTGCAATGCCGCCGCCAGCTGGCTGCTTTTGCCGCCGGGCGCGGCGCACAGATCCAGCACCCGCATCCCCGGCTGTACCCCCAGCAGCGGTGCTGCCGAAGAAGCCGAGGGCTCCTGCGAATAGAACACCCCCGCATGGTGGTACGGATGCCGCCCGGGCTTAAAATCCGGCTGATGCACCACAAAAGCCGCCTTGCAGAAGGGCGATGGTTCCAGTGGAAAATCTGCCCTCTGCGCAAACTGCTCCGGTGTGGTGCGCAGCGCCGACACGGTAACGCCGCGCTCTGCCGTCTGCTGCAGGGCGGCATACAGCTGCTCGTATCGCTGGCCCAGCAGGGCACGTTCCCGCTGCTCAAAATATTCCGTAGGCATATTCTTTTCCTCCCATGGGATGTATAAAGCCGCCGGCTGCGGCCACACTATGGACTGTGAGGGCGGTCCCGCCCCCACAGCAACGACCGAAAGGAGCATTCACACCATGGAAAACCGCAGTGAGAACCGCAGTACCAATTGCAAGAACCAGACCTCCAACCGTACCAGCAGCAAGACCACCAACAGCGCTACCAACGAGCACAAGCACCCCAACCAGTACACCAAGGGTGCCGATGACGAGAGCGCCAAGAACTCCACCAACAGCCGTTCCACCAACGCAAAAAACAGCCGCTGATGGCGTAAGCAGCATCTGACGGACCACAGATGCCAACAAGCAAAGCCCGCTGCCCTCCACCACTGGTTTCCAGTGTGGAAAGCAGCGGGCTTTCGCATTCTTATTTCTGGTCAGGGTCAAACTGCTGCCACAGCACCTCAAACAGCTGGTGCACACGCTCCAGCTGTCCGTTCAGGTACAGCCAGCCCAACAGGCACTCGAAGCCGGTGGAGGCACGGTATTCCTCCGGGGAGGCGTGCTTGGCGACACTGGCCTTGCTGGCATTGCGGCCACGCTTGAACACAGCCAGCTCGTCCTCGGTGAACAGCGGCTCCAGCAGCTGCTGTTCCCGGAACTGCGCCTTGGCAGAGACATACTTGACCTTTTCGGCATTCAGCTTTCCGGCTGAAAGGCGGTGGTGCTCCACCAGACGCTGACGCACCAGCAGCTCCAGCACGCTGTCCCCCACAAAGGCCAGCGCCAGCGGGCTGAGCTCCCGCGGGTCGATCTTTTCTGATTCGTTCATGCTGCTTTATCCTTAGAAGATATAGTCGAACTGATAATCGCCGATGAGGATGGTATCGTTCTCTTCCACGCCCTTCTGCACCAGCGCGTCCAGAATGCCGCTCTCGCCCAGCTGACGCTGGAAGAACTGCAGGCTCTCGTAGTCGTCCACGTTGCTGCCGGCCAGAATATACTCCAGCCACGGGGCATCCACGCTCCACACATGGGCTTCCATGCGCTGGATGGTGAAGTCGCGGCCATTCTTCTTGGGCTCCTGCTTTTTGTACTCGGGGGTGAACACCGGCACCTGCGGGATATCCTTGAGGCGGTTGTACACGAGCCCCGGCAGCTGCTTGACGCCCTGCATGGTGGCGGCAGAGATGGGTACGAAGGTCAGCCCCTTGCCCTCCACATACTGGCGGAAGGTCTCGATCTGCTCCTCGGTGGCAAGGTCACACTTGTTGCCAACCACGATCTGCGGGCGCTCGGCCAGCACGGGGCTGAACTTTGCCAGCTCCTCGTTGATCTTCTCAAAGTCCTCGATGGGGTCGCGGCACTCGCTGCCGGAAACATCCACAACGTGCAGCAGCAGGCGGCAGCGCTCCACATGGCGCAGGAAATCGTGTCCCAGACCGACGCCCTCGCTGGCACCCTCGATCAGGCCAGGGATGTCGGCGCAGACAAAGCTTGCGCCCTCGCCCACCGACACAACGCCCAGCGTGGGCACAAGGGTGGTAAAGTGGTAGTTTGCGATCTTGGGCTTGGCGGCGCTGATGGTGGAGATGAGGGTGGACTTGCCCACGTTGGGGAAGCCGATCAGACCCACGTCCGCAATCAACTTCAGCTCCAAGGTCACCTGAAGATCCTCGCCGGGCATACCGGGCTTTGCAAACTTGGGGATCTGGCGGGTGGGGGTGGCAAAGTGTGCGTTGCCGTAGCCGCCGCGGCCGCCCTTAGCAATGGTGACCGGGGTGTGGTCGGACAGATCTGCGATGACAAGGCCGCTCTCTGCGTCCTTGATCACGGTGCCCAGCGGCACCTTGATGACCAGATTTTCGGCATTTTTGCCGTGGCACAGGCTTGCGCCGCCCTTGCCGCCCTCCGGGGCCACATACTTGCGTTTATAGCGGAAATCCATCAGGGTGGACAGATGATCGTCCGCCACAAAGATGATGTCGCCGCCCCGGCCGCCGTCGCCGCCGTCCGGGCCGCCTGCGGCCACGAATTTTTCGCGGTGGAAGCTCACCGCACCATCGCCGCCCTTGCCCGCATGGAGCCATATCGTGGCGATGTCGATAAAGTTAGTCTGTGCTGCCATACAGCCCCTCCTTAGCTTTATAGGCCTTTGCGTTTCAGCGCCCTCATCCGGCACTTCGTGCCACCTTCCCCCGACCGGGGGAAGGCTTGCAAACAGCTCTACACGAACGCATAGCCTTATTTCATCAAAAAGAGCCGGGCCACGAGGGTCCGGCTCTACGATTGCAGTTATTCAGAAAGAAGTTACTGCTTAACGCTGCACTTCTTGCCGCTCTTGCCCACGCGCTCGAAACGGACGGTGCCGTCCACCAGAGCAAACAGGGTATCATCGCTGCCCTTGCCAACGTTCTCACCCGGCATGATGTGGGTGCCACGCTGACGAACCAAGATGTTGCCGGCCAGAACGAACTGACCGTCTGCACGCTTAGTGCCCAGACGCTGTGCTGCGGAATCGCGGCCGTTCTTGGTGCTGCCTACGCCCTTTTTATGTGCCATTGTAATTTACCTCCTTAGCCGTTGATCGCAGTGATCTCAACCTTGGTGTAGGGCTGACGATGGCCCATACGGCGAGCACTGTGCTTCTTTGCGCGATAGGTGATGATGTTCAGCTTCTTGCCCTTGCCATTCTTGATGACCTTAGCAGAAACGGTAGCACCCTCAACAACAGGAGCGCCAACCTTCACAGAACCCTCCTCGCCAATAGCGAGAACCTGATCAAACTTCACTTCGGAGTCGGCCTCAACGTCCAGCTTTTCGATGTAGACGATGTCGCCCTGCTCCACGCGGTACTGCTTACCGCCGGTAACAATGATTGCGTACATTTTGTTCATTCCTTTTCGTTGTACTCGCTGGTCGTAAAGGCAGACCCTTACAGCGGGCCATTTCAGGCGCCCACACCATGCGGCTAGAGTATTATAGCAAAAAACCAACCGGATTGCAAGAGGAAATTTCCCTTTTGCGCAAATTTTTTACGCTTTTTTCTGCCCGGCCTGTTCTATGGCGGCTTTTACCTGCGCATTGTAGGCCTCGGTCTTTTCCAAAAACAGCTTGCGCGGGCTGGAAGCCAGCAGCTGGGTATCCTTACCTGCAAAGGCAATGGGACCGTCCAGCTTCTTTTGAGCCGCCTTGTTCTCGGCGTTCAGCGCCAGCGGCACCAGCAGGGACTTGCCCTTGAACTTGCGGGTAAAATACACCTCTGCCGCAATGCCAGCCACCACGGCGATGCCTGCCACCAGCTGGGATGCCCGCAGCCCGATGGAGGGCACCAGCATCAGGCTGTCGGTGCGCAGGCCCTCGATCCAGAAACGGCCTGCACCGTACCAGATCAGATACCGCAGGGTGATGTCGCCGTTGAACTTGCGCTTTTTGATGTAGCGGAACAGCAGGAAAAAGCCCACAAAGCACCAGATGCTCTCGTACAAAAAGGTGGGATGCACCGGCAGGTTGGGGTCGATGACCACACCCTTGGGCACCGTGACCGTGCTGCTCATCAGGTAAGCACGGGTAGACTCGCTGTACATCCCCCACGGCAGGGTGGTGTTGCAGCCAAAGGCCTCCTGATTGAAAAAGTTGCCCCAGCGGCCGCAGCCCTGCCCGAGGAGAAAGCCCATAGCGGTAAGGTCGAACATGGGCAGCACCGGCACGCCCCGCCACTTGCAGGCCAGGCCGCCGAACAGAAAGCCGCCGATGATGCCGCCGTAGATGGCAAGGCCGCCATCGCGGATGGCGATCATCTCCCAGATGCTCTCATATTTAAAAGGTGCCATAGCTACATAGTAGGCGCGGGCGCTGATGATGCCCAGCACTACGCCAATAAGGATGACGTCCACCATGCTGTCCGGGTCTACGCCAAATTCCAGACTGTGCCGGAAGGCAAAGACCAGCGCCAGACACAGACCCACCGCAATGCACACGCCGTACCAGTAGATGCTGACCCCGCCGATGGTAAAGGCCACGCGGTTCAGCTGAAAACTCAGTCCCAGACCCGGAAACTGTACCAGATTTGTCATTCTTCTTCCTCCTCGTCCTCTTCTGCCGCCTGCGCCGTGCCATCTGGCAGGATGTACATAGTAGCCATGCGGTCGGTGCACAGGATGTGCTGCAGGGCAGCGTCTGCATCCTCTGCGGTCAGCCCGGCCAGCATGGAGATCTGCTGCGCCACCGTTTGGCCGCTGAGGGCAAAGTCTGCCATCTGGCTGGCCGAGTCTTCCACGTTTTCCAGATTTTCGATCAGCTGGCCGTATTTTTCGTTCTTGCACAGGGTAAACACTTCCCTGTCCACACCGGCGGCGCGCACCCGGGCGATCTCGTCCAGCAGCAGCTGCCGCACAGTATCCGGTACATCGCTCTCTCCGGTGAACAGGATGCAGCAGCAGCCGTCCACCCGCAGCACCTCGCCGCCAAAGCCGGGGTTCACAAGGCCTTCGTCATACAGGCGGCGGTACAGCGGCGACATCCCGCCCACGATGCAGCTAAGCACAAGGTCGTACAGCGCCTCGGTGCGCAGATCGTCCGCAGACAGCGGCTCTTCCTTAAAGCCTACGCCGAAGCAGGGCTTGGAGACCGGCATGGTCAGCGTTTTTTCCGTAGCGGCAAGGGTCATAGGCTCCGTGGCCCACAGCCGCTGCACCTTCTGTGCCGGGCGGGGCTCCATCAGGCCGTGCCGCTTGCAGGCGGCAAGGATCTGTTCCATGGTGGTGTTGCCGGCCGCAGCCAGCACCATATTGCCCGGAGCATAAAAGGCCTTGCAGCTGTCGTACAGCATGGCTGGCGTGATCTCGGCAATGCTCTCCACCGTGCCCGCGATGTCGCTGCGGATGGGGTGGCTGTGGTACAGGCACTCGAACAGGCCGGTGATGAGCCGCCAATCCGGGCTGTCATCGTACATTTTGATCTCCTGCCCGATGATGCCCTGCTCCTTGGCGATGGTCTGCTCGGTAAAGTAGGGGTGGCCTACCATGCCCAGCAGCACGTCCAAGCTTTCGTCCAACTGCTGGGTAGCGGTGAACAGGTAGCAGGTGCGGTCAAAGCTGGTAAAGGCGTTGGCGTTGGCACCGGTCTTTGCGTACTTGGCAAAGGCATCGCCGTCCTCGTCCTCGAACATCTTGTGCTCCAGAAAATGCGCTACACCCGCCGGCAGATGCACCGTTTGGCCGTTCAGGCAGAAATCCCGGTCGATGGAGCCGAACTTTGTGGCATAGATCACATGAGTGCTGGAATAGCCCGGCATGGGGCGCACCAGCACCGTCAGGCCGGAGGGCAGGGTCTGCCACTGGTCGGCCACGGTCTTTTCCAGCAGGGTCTGGTTATTCTGCGGCATGGGCAGTATCCTCCTTTGTAAGCAGATAGCTGACCGAGAGGGTCAGGCGGCGCAGGATATCCCGCACCTCGTCTTTGGTCACGGCGCGTAGAGCATTCCGCGCCTGCTCCGGGCTCTGGATGGGTGCAGCGCTGTTGGCACCGGCACGCAACACCTCGATGTAGTACCAGCTTTCGATGCCGCCAAGGCTGTCCTCTACCCCGTTCATACCGCTGAGCAAGCCCCGGCGGCAGTCCTCAAATTCCTCGTCGGTGATAGGGCCGGTGCACAGGTCGGCAAGTTCCTTCAAAATTGCCTGCTCTGCGCGGGCGGCATCGGCGTGCTCCACACCGCTGTTCACCGCCATGCTGCCGGTAAAGCTTTGGAAGGAGGAGGAGCAGTAGTAGCACAGATGGTCCCGCTCCCGCACGTTGAGGAACAGGCGGCTGGTCACGCTGCCGCCGTACAGTGCCATGGCAAGGCGCACCGCTGCCAGCTGCTGCGGCTGCATGGGCTGCCCCAGCGTGAACAGCATACACAGCTTTGCCTGCACCATATCGTAGTTTTCGGTCTTGTGCACCGGTGCAATGGTGGGCATGGCCATGTTTTCCACCAGCGGCAGCGGGGCGCGGTCGATGCAGGCAAGCTCTGCCAGCAAAGCATCCCGGATGGCGGCGGTCTGGGCAGTATCACAGCCCAGCACCAGCAGCTCGATGTTGGCGGTGCGCAGCATCTGCTGATAAGCGGCGGTCAGCATGGCCGGGGTAAGACCGTCCACCTCTTCCAGATAGCCCTCCTGCCGCACGCCTGCCGGGCTGTCACCAAAAAACTCCCGGTTGGCCTGATGCAGACAGTAGATGCGTTTATCGTTGATTTCATCCTCAAGGCCCTTTTTCAGCATCTGCTTTTCAATGCTGACGGCCTGCGGGTCAAAGCAGCCGTCCACAAAATACGGATGGAAGGCCGCACCCAGCGCGATTTTGGTATACTCGGCGGTCAGTGCCTCGCCCTCCAGCGCAAAGGCATCCTTGATGCCGGTCACGCTGACGCAGAGGTTGTGGTTGCAGCCCATGGGGCGGGCGTCCACGGTCAGGTCTGCGCCGTAGAGCTTTGCCAGCTTTTTGGTGAGGCGGGTCATATCCGGGCAGTCCGCATAGCCGCGCTCCATCACCAGCGGCAACAGCGCATGGGCAGTGGCCGTTTTACGCTGGGCCGGGAAAGCGAAATGGATGCTGATGCGGCAGCGGTTGAATTTAGAAGCCGGGTCGCAGGAAAGATGCACACCCGGTGCAATGAGAGTACGTTCCAATGATAGTTCCCTTCTCTCTGTGCCGCAGCACAGAGCATTTGATTCAGTCTGCCCTCTGCAGGGCGATGAACTCTTCCAGGCTCAGGCCGCTGGCGCGGATGGCAAGGGCGTTTTCCACCCCCACATAGCGCCAGTGCCACGGCTCGAACACGATGCCGGTGGCGGCCTGCCGGTCCTGCGGGTAGCGCAGGATAAAGCCGTATTCCGCCGCGTAGGCCGTAAGCCACTCGTAGGCGCGGGTCTCGGCAAAACCGGTGTCCTGCTGCGGATTGTCCGCGCTGAGGATATCTGCCGCGTAGCCGGTGCCGTGCTCGTTGGCGTTGGCGGCGGGCTGGATGGTAGCCGCCAGACGGGCGGCTTCCTCCTCGGACTTGCGCTTATCGCGGTAGGTCTGCACCCGGGCCTCGTAGGCGGCCTGACGGGTGTCGGCGTCCTGATAACCGGCCACAAGGGTCAGGCTGACGCCGTCCGCCTGCGCGGCGGCAGCCATGCTGCGATACTGCATGGCTGCTTCGGCTTCCAGCTGCTGGCCGGTGGCCTCGTCGGCGGTATCCAGCAGCGGAGCAGGCTCAGCGGTATAGGGCAGGTTGGCGTTCACCAGTACCAGCCGGGCATCTGCGGCGTTAAATACATAGTCTGTGCCGTCGTACACGCTGGCTGCAAATACCTTTGGCCCGGCCAGCAGACCGTGCACCTTGGGCAGCAGCCACAGGATGCCGCCGGTCAGCAGCGCTACCACCGCCGCGCAGCCGGCCAGAAACAGCACCCAGTTGCGGGCCAGCCGCAGCATTTTGCGGCGCTTCCATTGTTGATAGGTCAGGCGCTTCTCAGCAGGCGCTCTGGAGGTACGGGTGGATTCACTCATGCGGCGGGGCTCCTTTTCGGCATTGTTGCAGCGCCGGTGCGCCGCACAGATTCAAACTATATTATACACCCCTTTGCAATTTGTGTAAACGCCGCTGTGTGTAAAAAAATTATGACCCGCCCGCCCCCCAGCAGGGAGCAGACAGGCCATAACTGAAAATTTTACGCAGATCAGTCAAACAGCATATCGTGGATGGCACCGACAGCCTTATCGGCGTCTGCACGGTCGATGATGCAGGAGATCTTGATCTCGCTGGTGGAGATCATTTTGATGTTGATATTGTTGTTGGACATTGCCTCGAACATCTTGGAGGCAACGCCGCTGTGGCTCTGCATACCGGCACCCACGATGGAGACCTTGGCGCAGGTGGTGTCCACACTGACATCGTTGAAGTGTGCACTTTCCTTCAGCACACGCATGGCCAGCTCGGCTTCGCCTTCGGCACAGGTAAAGCTGATGTCCTTCTTGCCGTCGCGGCCGGTGGACTGCAGAATGATGTCCACGTTGATGTTCTTCTGTGCCAGCAGACCGAAGATTCTAAAGCTCATGCCCGGCTCATCGGGAACGTTGAGAATCGTGATAACGGCAACATCGGTGTCCTTGGCGACACCCTTGATCAGCATACCTTCCATGTCCTTTGTAACCTCCTTAACCACCGTACCCGGGATGGGGTTCAGGCTGGAGAGCACCTCCAGCTCCACATTGTACTTTTTAGCCAGCTCCACGCTGCGGTTGTTCAGCACCTGTGCGCCCAGAGATGCCAGTTCCAGCATCTCGTCAAAGGTGATCTCTTCCAGCTTACGGGTGTTGCTCACTTTGCGCGGGTCGGCGGTATAAACGCCCTCCACATCCGTGTAGATCTGGCAGCGGTCAGCGTGCAGGGCAGCGGCAATTGCCACAGCACTGGTGTCGGAGCCGCCGCGTCCCAGAGTGGTGATGTCATCCAGCTTGTTCAAGCCCTGGAAGCCTGCCACCACCACCACGCGGTTGCGCTCCAGCTCGGAGGAGATCCGCTCGGTCTCCAGCCGGGTGATGCGCGCCTTGGTGTAGGCACGGTCGGTACGGAAGCCCGCCTGCCAGCCGGTCAGGCTGATGGCATGGCAGCCCAGCTCGTTCAGCGCCATGGCCAGCAGTGCGATGCTGATCTGCTCGCCGGAGGCCAGCAGCATATCCATCTCACGCGCCGAGGGGTTATGGGTGATCTCCCCTGCCTTGGCGATCAGGTCATCGGTGGTGTCGCCCTGTGCGGAGACTACCACCACTACGTCATTGCCCGCGTTGTGGGTGTTGGCCACGATCCGCGCAACGTTGAAGATACGGTCACGGTCCTTTACGGAAGAACCGCCGAATTTCTGTACGATCAACGCCATATCTTGTCACTCTCCTCTTTAACGCCCCGCGCTTGCGGGGGGCTTGCCGGGCGGAAGCGTTCTTGCACTTCCCTTACCCATTTATCATTCCACGGTTGCGCCGGTGTTATCGGCATCCAGCTGCAACAGTGTAAATGCTTCACATCCGTCCAGACCTTCCAGCAGCTCCAGACCTTTTTCCAGCTTGGAATAGAACTTTTCGGCCTCGGCCTTTTCTGCCACAGCCATGACCGTGCTGCCTGCACCGGACACATACACGGCCTTTGCGCCGCACAGCCGCGCCATATCGAACACCTCGCGGGAGCCGGGCATCAAGGGCATGCGATACTGCTGGTGCAGCTTATCCTCGGTGGCAATGGCCAGCAGGTCGTGCCGCCCCTCGCAGAAGGCTGCGGGCACCAGCGCCGCACGGGACAGGTTATACACCGCGTCCTTATGGGATACCTCTTTAGGCAGGGCTGCGCGGGCTGCCTCGGTCAGCAGCTTGTAGTCCGGCACGATGGCAGCAAAGCAGAGGCTTTCGTCCACATTCCGCTTGACCGAATACACCTTGCCGTCCTCGAACACGCTGCTGGTCAGGCCGCCCAGTAGTGCCGGAGCCACGTTATCGGGGTGTCCCTCAATGGCAGTTGCCAGCGTGAGCAGCTCCTGCGTGTTGAGCACATCGCCCAGCATCCGGTTTGCGCCCAGCAGACCCGCGATAATGCAGGCCGAAGAAGAGCCCAGACCCCGTGCCATGGGGATGGGGTTCGTCTGGGTGATCTTGAGGGGCGGGATCTGCTTGCCAACCTTTTCGAACAGGCCCTTGGCGGAGCGGTACACGAGATTCGACTCGCCCCGGGGGATGCGGGTGCCGTCCGATGCCGAGATCTCCAGCACCTCGCTGTCCTCAAAGGTGACCGTGTTGTACAACGTAACTGCCAGACCCAGCGCATCGAAGCCGGAGCCCACATTGGCGCTGGTGGCAGGGACCGAAACCTTGATCTTCATTGCCGCAGTTCCTTTCCGTTACACTTCCTCGGGCAGACGCTTGAGCACCAGCTTCACGCTGCCGCCCACGGCCTCCACCTTGCGCGCGGCCTCTGCCAGCGCACGCTCATCGGCGCGCTTCACAAAGTAGGCGCAGCCCTCGTACCGCTCATCCACCACCTTGCCGTAGCCGTAGATGGCCTCCACCACAGCGGGTGCAATGCCCGCCACACGCACATAATATGCAGCGGGAGCCGGGTCGGTGAGCATGCCGTCCACTGGGTCCGCAGGCTGCCAGAACAGGCTGTCGTGCACCTGTGCGCCGTTTTTCAGCGCATCCACCACGTCTGCCACCACAGCGCTGGCGGTGGGCAGCTTGCCTGCGCCCTTGCCGTAGAACACCACATCGCCCAGCATATCGCCCTTGACCAGCACCGCGTTGAACACATCGTCCACGCTGGCCAGCTGGTTTGCCTTGGGCACCAGACACGGCTCTACACCGGCGGCCACGCTGCCGTCCTTGCCAAGCTTCATCCATGCGATCAGCTTGATAACGCAGCCCAGCTTTTCGGCGCTGGCCACATCGGCGGCGGTAATGGCGCGGATGCCCCGGGTGGGGATGTTCTGGGGGTAGATCTGGTGGCCGCACACCATGGAGGACAGGATGGCGATCTTGCGGCAGGCGTCGCGGCCGTCCACGTCATCGCTGGGGTCCTTGGTCTCTGCGTAACCCAGCTCCTGCGCAATTTGCAGCGCATCCTCAAAGCCCAGTCCCTCCCGCACCATCTTGGTGAGCATGAAGTTGGTGGTACCGTTCACGATGCCCTCCACCTCGGTGATGACGTTGGCCGCCAGGCACTGGTGCATGGGGGTGATGATGGGCGTACCGCCGCCCACAGAGGCCTCGAACAGGAAGGCGCAGCCGTGCTCCTTGGCCAGTGCCAGCAACTCTGCGCCGTAGGTGGCCACCATCTCCTTGTTGGAGGTGCACACGCTGCGGCCGCTCTCCAGACACGCCTTGACGTAGGGGTAAGCAAAGCGGGTACCGCCGATGGTCTCCACCACCACCTGGATCTCCGGGTCCTGCAGGATCACGTCGATATTCTTGACCACCAAAGGCTCCACCGGGTTGCCGGTAAAATCCTTCGGGTCCAGAATGTATTTTACCTCCACCGGTTCGCCAGCCCGGCGGGAGACGCTTGCAGCATTGTGGCACAGCACCTCGTATACGCCGCTGCCCACCGTGCCAAAGCCCAGAATTGCAATTTTAGCCATACTCTCTTTCCCTCGTTTCCTGTTTTGTTACAGGTTATACCCACAGCGCACACCCACGACCATGCGCTGGCGCGAAAGCTTTTCGGTCAGTTCCTCCGGGGACATCTGCATGGTATCGGTGCGGATGGTGACCGCCACCAGCGCAGCCCCATTCTCCGGGGTGGACTGGTTGATGGTCACAATACTGGCGCCTGCGGCGCTGATACCGGCCAGAAGGCTTTGCAGCGCACCGGTCTCGTCCCGCAGGGTGGCCATGACCGTGATGACCTCACGGCCGTTCTCTGAATCAAAAATACAATCCTTATACTTATAAAATGCACTGCGCGAAAGCTCTACGGCGCGGGTCGCAGCCGAAATGCTGCGGGCTTCGCCGCTGGCCAGCAGCTCCTTGGCGCGTACCACCTTGAGAAAAACCTCCGGCAGCACCTGCGCATCCACCAGATAAAAACGGCGTTCCAACTTGTTCACCTCTCAAACACAAGTGTTCTTGCAGAGAATATAATAGCATCCGAACCCCTGCAATGCAAGAGCCCGGATGCTATTTTGTCACTTTGTCCAGTTTTGTCTTGTGAAGTGCGCCCTGTCCTTGCCGGATTTTTCAGCAAAGGGGGTGAAAAAGTACGATTTTTGTCCTTATTCCGTGTCCAGTGCGCTGGTATCGGTGGGGGTGACCGGCTGGGTGGGCACAGCATCGTCTGTGTTCTCGGCAGGGGCAGCAGCCTGCGGTGCGGCATGGGAATAGGTGCAGGTATCGGGCAGGTCATCGGCACGGTAGTAGCCCACGGCAGTGCTCGGGCAGCCTGCACCGGCCAGCAATCCGCTCTGGGTGCAGTAGCGGCGCTCCACCACGCCTGCGGAGGTGGGGAATGCCTTATAGGGCAGGTCTGCCTGTGCCTGCTCCATCAGTGCCTTCCACGCGGTCACACAGGTACGGGTCTTGGCCTGCTGCTTGGACAGGGTCTTGGTCATATCGTAAGGTGCATCGTAGCCCCACCACACAGCGGTGACATAGTAGGGCGTACCGCCCACGAACCACAGATCCTTTTCGTCGCTGGCAGTACCAGTCTTACCAAAGGCCTCCATGCCGTTGGAGTTGGGGTAGCGGCCGCTGGCAGTACCTACGCTGGAGAACAGAACGTTCTTCAGCAGACGGTTCATGACATAAGCGGTATCGGGGGTCAGTGCCTGATAGCTGGTGGCGTTGTTTTCCAGATAGATGTTGCCTTCCCGGTCCAGCACACGGGTGTACAGGTGCGGGGTGGTGTACTCGCCGTCATAGAAGATCTGGAAGGCTGCGGCCAGCGCCATGGGCGTAACGCCCTTGGTCTGGCTGCCCATAACCATCTGCGCCAGACCCACGTCGTTGGTGGGGTCCAGCGTATTCAGTTGCAGAGTGTTGTAGACGAAGTTGAAGATATTGCTTGCGCCCACAAGGTCGCCCACGCGGACTGCGATGGTATTCAGCGAGCGGGCAAGGCCGTTCCACAGCGGGAGATCGCTGCCGTCGCCATAGTTGCCGCCGTAGTTGCGCGGCCAGCTGCGCCATGCGTTGGGGTAAGCGCGGAGCTGCTTGTCGGAGAGTCCCATCAGGCCATTCTTGCGGCAGTAGTCCTCGTCCCGGATGATCATATCCTGCTTCTGATACAGGGGGGAGTTGTTGAGCATGGTGGACCAGTTGACCAGACCGTACTCAATGCCCAGCGCATAGGCACCGATGGGCTTGATGGTAGAACCGGTCTGCCGCTCCACATTATAGGCGCGGTTCAGGGAAAGGCTCTTGGTCTTTTCGCCCAGGCCGCCCGCAATGGCCAGCACGTTGCCGTCATAGTCCAGCGTGACCATAGCAGCCTGCGTGCGCACGTTGCGGTAATAGTAGACGGTGCCATCTTCGCCGGTGCGGGTCTTGGGGGTGCCGTCCTCGTTGAACACCTGCACATCATCGTCCGAAATGGAGGTGACCTCTTCCTCATGCCAGCCCGCCGGGAAGTAGGCATCGTCGGTGTTCAGCATCAGGTTTTCCATCTGGGACTGCAGCTTGGTGTTGACAGTGGCTTCGATGGTAAAGCCGCCGGTGTAGAGCAGCTTCTGTGCCTCGGACTCGCTGATGCCCTCCTTGGTCATGATGTCCTGCACGACCTCATTGAACAGTGCATCGGTGAAGTAGGAGTTGTTGGCGGTGCTGACCACGGCGGGCTTTTCGTCCTCCTCCTGGGGCCCCACATAGTTGCCCAGGTTGGTGTAGCCGTTGGTGAATACCACCTCCTCGGCTTTGGCGGCGTCATAGGTGGCCTGGTCGATCTTTTCCTGGGCCAGCATGGCGTCCAGCACGTCCAGCTGCCGGTTGCGGTTCTGCTCCCGGGTCCAGTCGCTGCGCAGGGGGTCATACTGGGAGGGGTTGTTGGTGATGCTGATGAGACACGCGCACTCAGCCAGGGTCAGCTCGGACACGTCCTTGTGGAAGTATGTCCGGGAGGCGGTCTGCACACCGTAGCACTGGTTGCCCAGGTAGATGGTGTTCAGGTACATCTCCAGAATCTCGTCCTTGGAATAGTCCTTTTCCAGGGCCAGAGCCCGGTACACCTCCGTCACCTTGCGCTTGACGGTGTTCTCGTTGTTGCCGGTGACGTTCTTGATGAGCTGCTGGGTGATAGTGGAGCCGCCCTGGGTATTGCCGTTGGTGAGGGTGCGGAACACGGCCCGGACAGTGCCGTGCCAGTCCACGCCGTGGTGGCTCTCGAAGCGCTTGTCCTCGATGGCGATGGTGGCATTGCGGAGGTTCTTGGGGATGGAATCAAAATCCACCCAGATGCGGTTTTCGTCGCCGAACAGGGTCTGGTACATGACCAGCTCCTTGGTATCCGGATCCTGATAGTACAGCTCCGTGGACACCTTCTGGTCGTACTCGGACATGTCCACCTCCACATGCCCCTTCAGGGACGTGTTGACGTAGGTCATGAAGATCCCCACGAAGATGGCGGAGGTCAGCACGGTGACCAGGAGGATGGTACCAAGGACGATGCCGATGGTCTGCCCCACACGGCGGCCCTTTCCGGACTTTTTCCCTGTTTTGGCGCTCTGCTCTGTCTTTTTCGGCTGGTTGTCTTTGTTCATAGACAGGGCACCTTCCTTTCTCTGTTACTGGTGTATGCGCCGCACCGATCGCGGCATGGATGAGAAAACATTCTATTCCATAATAAAAACCATTGTACCATACCTGTCAACTGCTGAAAATTGTCATTTGATAAATATTTCGAATTATTACATGGATTTTACGCGGAAAAACCGAAAAAATCCTCCTGTTCTCTCACCATTTGGCCGCAAATTCACCTCTCCGTTCCCTCCAAACCCCTCCCCCGGCGGACTCTTGACGGATCCCCTCCCCTGTCGTATAATCAGTGGGCCGCCGAAGGGCGGTCAATTCTCAGAAAGCCTGGTGCAAGCTGTG
>ENA-UEPV01000366-UEPV01000366.1-human-gut-metagenome-genome-assembly--contig:-NODE-366-length-30387-cov-9.836655_pt1 | contig 30387 bp, 22 predicted proteins | sample MGYA00242942_ERZ507925 | MGnify/ENA primary metagenome ERZ507925 (study PRJEB26167, sample SAMN06115453) | human gut metagenome | host: Homo sapiens | place: China:Fujian | collected 2015-08-26... | reverse complement strand
AATTCCTTGAGGGCGCTCTATTCCATGTTGTGATACTATGCCAGTATACCAGCCAAAAAGCTGATTGTCAAGGGCTCTTTTGGCATTTTGCGTGTTTTTTTATCAGGCAATTGAACGCCCGGCTGTGTGTCACATTTCTTTTGGCAAAGTGCTATTTTTGCATTTCTTTTGCCACTTGACAAATCCTTGAAATGCCGCTAATTGGCACAATGCCCAATTACCTTGTGTGTTTTTTGTATGGGTTGCAGCCTGCGCTTTTTCTGCATTTTCCCGGTTTTTACGTTTTGCAAACAAAAAGTGCCCTTCCCGCCGTTATCCGTGTGCAGGGTGGGCACTCGTCTGTTTTTGGTGTTATGCGTTTGATGCCGGGCCCGCCACACGGGTATTTACACCAGCTCCACCCGGTATTTTTGCAGCCAGTAATTCAGCTGCACAAACCAGGCAATGGTCTGCGGGGTGGTCATCAGCTGGCCATACCAGGGGGTCGCAGTCTCGGCAGCGGTCAACAGCTGTTCCAGCGCTGCCCTCTTGGCAATACGCAGCAGCGGGGCATCCGGGTCCTGCATCGCACTGCGCAGCATGGCGCTGACAGCGTTCAAATACGCCGGGTTCCACGTTTTAGGGTAAGGGCTCTTTTTTCGCCACAACACTTCCGTGGGCAGCACGCCCTGCATCGCCTGGCGCAGCAGGCCTTTTTCGTGGCCCTCGTAATCCTTATATTCCCACGGCACGCTGTACAGGTATTCCGCAATGCGGTAATCGCAGAACGGCACGCGCACTTCCAGCCCGCTGTACATACTCATTCGGTCCTTGCGGTCCAAAAGGGTCTGCATAAACCAGTTAAAGTTCAGGGCAAACATCTGGCGCATCCGTTGTTCCAGGGGATCCAGACCGGGGCGGATGGAAGTTTGCTCCAGCGTGGCGCGGTAGCCTTCATCAATATACGCCGCCGGGTCAATGCCGCCGAACACCTCCGGCTTAAAAAAGCTGACCCTGTATGCCGTGCTCTGCGCCCAAGGAAAGCCATACCGCTCCCGCACGGTCTTATCCCTGTACCAGGGGTAACCGCCAAATATCTCGTCCGCGCACTCGCCGGAAAGTGCCACGGTGGCTGTTTTACGGATCTCACGGCAGAACAGCAGCAGCGAGGAGTCCACATCCGCCATACCGGGCAGGTCGCGGGCGTCCACCGCTTCCAGCAGGGCGGCGGCCAGTGCTTCGCTGTCCAGCGTTACCCAGGTATGCTGCGCATTCAAGAACTGGTTCATGGTGCGGATATACGGCGCATCCGGACTGGGCTGGAAATGGGTGGCGTGGAAGTACTTTTTGTTATCCTGATAACCGACCGAGAAAGTCTGCAGCGTTTTGCCCCGCGCCGTAAAGTGGGAATCCGCGATTGCCGAAATCAGGCTGGAATCCAGCCCGCCGGAAAGGAAGGTTGCCACCGGCACATCCGATACCAGCTGCCGCGTGACGGCATCCATCACCAGGTCCCGCACTTTGGCTGCGGTGTGGGTAAAATCATCGGGGTGTTCGTGGTCGGTCAGCTGCCAGTAGCGGCGCACGGTGAGGCGCGGCGCACCAACCTGTGGCACAGTGTATTCTGCGCAGCAGCCGGGCTTCAATTCCTGCACATTGCGGAACACCCCGCACCCCGGCGTGCGGCCGGGGCCGAGCAGCAGCACATCGGCCAGCCCATGGGCATCCACCTGCGGCGGGATCTCCGGGTGGCAGAGCAGCGTTTTCAGCTCGGAAGCAAAGATCAGGCTGTCCCCGCGCAGGGCATAGAACAGCGGCTTGACCCCGACGCGGTCCCGCGCCAGAAAGAGCTTTTGCGCCCGCTGCTGCCACACAGCAAATGCAAAAATACCGTTCAGCTTTTCCAGACAGTCCGGCCCCCACTGGGCAAAAGCATGTAACAAAACCTCAGTATCGGAATGGCTTACAAAGCGATGGCCCAGAGCCGCAAGCTGGGCGTGCAGCTCCGGCGTGTTGTACAGCTCGCCGTTGTACACCAGAATGTATTTCTCCCCGCCCTGCTCCAGCACCATGGGCTGGCAGCCGTTTTCCAGATCCACCACAGCCAGCCGCGCATGGATCAGCGCCGCATGGCCGTGCAGGTATATTCCCCGCTGGTCCGGCCCGCGGCGTGCAAGGCTTTTCTGCATTCGGCAGTAAGCTGGGTAGTTGGCTGCAATCTTATTTGGGTCCGCGCTGATCTGTCCGGCAATTCCACACATCGTTATCCCCTCCCCTGTATCATCAGGGTAATCGTATGCTGTGGCTTTGTCATTTATGCCTGCTGCACACAAAAATACACCCGCACCGCCGGGCAAACAGCAGTACGGGTGCAGATGATTTTAATTTGCTATTTCTAGAATCACGGCATCAATCCAGGAAGTCGCGCAGCTTTTTGCTGCGGCTGGGGTGACGCAGCTTGCGCAGGGCTTTTGCTTCGATCTGGCGGATACGTTCACGGGTAACGTTGAACTCCTTGCCCACCTCTTCCAGCGTGCGGGGGCGGCCATCGTCCAGACCAAAACGCAGGCGGATGACCTTTTCCTCACGGGGGGTCAGGCTCTTGAGCGCCAGATTGATCTGCTGTGCCACCATAGCGCGGTCTGCGGCTTTGCCGGGGGCTTCGGCATTTTCGTCTGCGACGAAATCGCCCAGAGAGGAATCCTCTTCCTCACCCACGGGGCTTTCCAGACTTGCCGGCTCCTGTGCCATGCGCTGGATCTCGCGCACGCGCTCCACGCTCATATCCATGGCCTTTGCCAGCTCTTCCGGGGTGGGCTCGTGGCCGTTCTGGTACACCAGCTGGTTGGTGGCCTGACGCATCCGGTTGATGGTCTCCACCATGTGCACCGGGATGCGGATGGTACGGGCCTGATCCGCGATGGCGCGGGTGATGGCCTGACGGATCCACCAGGTAGCGTAGGTAGAGAAGCGGAAGCCGCGGTCGCAGTCGAACTTCTCGGCGGCCTTGATCAGACCGATATTGCCCTCCTGAATGAGGTCAAGAAAGGCCAGATTATGGCCGACATGCTTCTTGGCGATGGACACCACCAGACGCAGATTTGCCTCGCTCAGGCTGCGGCGGGCGTTCAGGCCGTCGCGGCGGGTCTTGAGCAGCTCCTGACGGCGCTCCTCGCTCAGGGGACCGTTCTCCACGGCTTCCATGGCCTTTTCCTCGTCTGCCTTTTCCTCGGCATCCTCGGCAGACTTTTCGCCGTCCTCGTCCAGATCCTCGGTGTAACTGCGGCTGTTCTCGTCCTCCTCAAAGGAGAAGCGGGCGCTGTTCTTCTTGATGTACTCCGGTGCGCCGTACTTCTGGCGGTCTGCCTGCAAAATGTGTGCAGCCTCGGCACCGGCATGGATGCGGCGGCTCAGCTCCACCTCCTGCTCGGCGCTCAGCAGCGGGATCTGACCGATCTGCTTGAGGTAGTTCTTCACCGGGTCGTCCAGCAGCTCGTCCATGGCAGCCTTCAGGTCTGCCGGGTTCTCCTCGGCATCCTCTTCGTTTTCATCGGCAAGGCCCATGTCATCGTTGTTGTTCTCGGCGTTCTCCACCTCAGCAATGATGCTGTCCACGTCCAGACTCGGCTCGTTTTCTTCCTCCAGGATCTTGATGCCGCGCTCCTCCAGCAGGGTGTAGAGGGTGTCTACATCCATGCGGCATTGTGCCGCCAGCGCCTTGGCCTCCTGTGCAGAGAGGGTGCCCTCGCCCTTAGTCAACAGTTCCTTCAAAGTCATGCCCATTTTTTCTCTCCTTCCCACTCCGGGGAAAATCGTGTAATATTGCCCTGTGCATCAGATCACAAGGCCGCCGTTCACCCCGAACACCTGTCCGGTGATGTATCCGGCATCCTCGCTGGCCAAAAAGACCAGCAGCTTTGCAACTTCTTCCGGGGTGCCCAGCCGCCCCACAGGGGTCTCCTCGGCCAGCGCCGCCTTGTCCTCGGCGGTAAAGGCCGCCATCATGTCGGTCTCGATGACCCCCGGCGCTACGCAGTTCACCGTGATGCCGCTGGGGCCCTCTTCCTTCGCCAGAGCCTTGGTCAGGCCGATGAGCCCGGCCTTCGCGGCAGAATAGTGCACCTCGCAGCTGCCGCCGGTCTGGCCCCACATACTGCTCACGGTCAGAATGCGGCCCTGCTTGCGGCGGATCATGCCGGGCAGTGCCAGCTGGCACAGGTGGAACGCGCCGCTCAGGTTCACGTCCAGCATCCGCTGCCACTCCTCCGGGGTGATATCGGTAAACAGCTTCTGCTGCGCGATGCCGGCGTTGCACACCAGCACATCCACCCTGCCCATGGCCTGCTCCACCGCATGGAACGCCAGCTCACAGCTGGCGCGGCTGGCTACATCGCACTGGATGGCGATGCACCCGGGCAGCTGCTGTTCCAGCGCAGCGGCAGCGGCGGCGTTCTGATGGTAGAGCACCGCCACCTGATACCCTGCTGCCGCAAAGGCGCGGGCAGCGGCAGCACCGATGCCCCGGTCGCCGCCGGAGATCAGCACCCGGCGCGCCGCAGCGGGTGCGGCAGGGGCAGGCCGCTCTTTTACAGGCTGCGGCACAGGCTCTGCGGGCTGCTCCACCGCAGGCGGCTCTGCGGGCTTTTCCAGCGTGATCACCCGGGTGGGCTCGTCCACCGCAGGCGCTGCCGTTTTTTCCAGTGTCATGATGCGGGTGGGTTCATCCACCACCGGTTCCACCGGCGCAGCCGGCTTTGCAGCTGGTGCGGCAAGGGGCTCCGGTGCGCTCTCTTCCTCCGGCACCTGAAAGGTCAGTTCAAACTCGTCCTCGTACAAGAGTGTATCCCTCCTGTTCGGTATTCTCGGCCGGGCGCAGTGCCCAAGTCGGAAAAACCCTGTGCCCATCCCCAGACAGTGCAGCGTTCCGTTTGTGTGTCCGGCAAAGGTCCGGTGCTTTGGCGTGCCTGCCTGCAGTTGCGATGGGTTTCGACAAGATTCCATTGAATAATATACCACAATCCAGTTCAAAAAGAAAGTGGGAACTGCAATTTTTTACGCAGTTCCCACTATTTTTCCTTATTTTCCCCTGTTTTCGGGCACCGGGGGCTTCCAGCGGGGTCTGCCCGCCCGCTTTTCCCGCAGGGAAACAAAAAACGCCTGCAAAAGCTGCTGTGCCTCGGCCTCCCGCAGCCCCTTTTCCACCACCGGATGATGGTTGAAGGGCAGCGCAAATAGGTCGGTCACCGAGCCGCAGCACCCGGCCTTGGTATCGGCAGCGCCGTACACCACCCGGCGCAGACGGCTGTTGATGATGCCGCCCGCACACATGGGGCAGGGTTCTAAGGTAACGAACAGCTCGCACTCCCACAGCCGCCAGCCGCTCAGCGCCTTGCAGGCGGCATCAATGGCCAGCAGCTCCGCGTGGTGCAGGGCGTTTTTCTCGGTTTCCCGGGTGTTGTGCGCCGTAGCCACCACCTCGCCGTGCCGCGCTACCACCGCGCCCACCGGCACCTCGCCCAAGGCGGCGGCTTTGGCGGCTTCTTCCAGCGCAAGACCCATCAGTTCAAAATCGGTCATGTATCCCATCCTCTCATCCCATCGCCAGCACCAGCAGATTGTTCGCACTGTGCAGCAGCATTCCCGGCCAGAGATGCCCAGTGCGGTCGGCCAGCCACCCCAGACCCAGCCCGCACACCAGCGCATAGGCCATGGCGGCAGCGCTGCCGTGCTGCAAGGCAAACAGCACCGCCTGCAAAAGAATGGCCTGTCCCCTGCCCAGCGGCTGCGCCCGGCGCTGCACTGCGCCCCGGAACACCCCTTCCTCCGCCAGCGGAGCCAGCAGGCAGACCCGGAAAAACCGCGCCGCGCCGCCGGGCGGCATGGGCAGCAGCACCGCCAGCGCCTTGCCCGCCAGCAGATACCCCACCGCCCAGCCAAAGGCCGAAAACAGCGCGGCGGTGCGGGGGTTCAGCTTGTGCATGGTCGGTCTCCTCCTGCTATGGTTCGTTCCCGGTTATAGTACCATATCTGCCGCCGGGTGCGCAAGGTTTGGGCGTTCTGTCGCGGCAAATTTATGCAAATCATTGACACATCGCCCTAAATGGTGGTATAATGATTTCCAACCTTTTTGATAAAAGCGTCGTATATACTGTATTTTACCGGTAGACCGGAGGTATTATTATGATCCGTATCCTCACCGATTCCGCGTGCGACATCCTGCCCGCCGAGGCGCAGCAGCTGGGCGTGACCGTGATCCCCCTGAACGTGACGCTGGAGGACGGCACCGTCCTGCGGGACGGCATCGACATGACCCCCAGCGAATACTATACCCATCTGGCAGCCTGCCGCAAGCTGCCCACCACCAGCCAGCCCAGCCCGGAGCAGTTCGAGCAGCTGTATCTGGACGCCGCTGCCGCCGGAGACGAGGTGCTGGGCATCTTTTTGTCCGATGCGTTGTCCGGCACCGGTCAGTGCGCCAGACTGGCCGCCGACCTTGTCAACGTGGATAATGTGGTGTTCGTGAACACCGAGAACGTCTGTCTGGGGCAGTCCTTACTGGTGCGGCTGGCTGTGCAGCTGCGGGACGCCGGCAAGACGATCACCCAGATCGCCGCCGATCTGGAAAAGGCCAAGCAGCACCTGCATCTGGTAGCTGCCGTGGACGATCTGAAGTACCTGCGCAAGGGCGGCAGACTGTCCGCTGCCGCAGCTGTGGCGGGCGGTATGCTGGGCATCAAGCCCATCCTCGCCGTCATGGAGGGTAAGGTGGCGCTGGCCGGTAAGGCACGCGGTCTGCCCGGCGTGTATGTGGCGCTGTTCAAAAAGATCGACGAGATGGGCGGCATCCACCCGGGCTACACCCCGCTGCTGGGCTACACCGTCAACCACCGGGAGCTGCAGCCGCTGCTGACCTACCTGCAGGACAACCTGCATCTGGACGCACCGCTGGTGCGCCAGATCGGCTGCGTCATCGGCACCCACACCGGCCCCGGCGCATTCGGCATCGCGTTCTTTGATAAAGAGCTGGTGCTGGATGTATAAACATTTCCCGCAAAAATTCGGCAGTTTTGTCAATTGAAAATAACCTTCTGTACGCTACACTTAACTTGGGGTTCAAATCCATGCTTTGAGGTAGAATACAGGAGGTTTTTTGTTATGAAATTGCGGCACTCTCTTTTGCCCCGGCGCGCCGTCAGCCTGCTGGTGAGCACAGCGTTGTGCACCAGTCTGCTGGCATTTCCCGCCCATGCGGAGGTTTATACCACCAACCCTGACGACAGCCTTCAATACGACAGCAAGACGCAGACGTTTGTACAGCGTGCAGAAAGTACTGCCATTAAGAAAGAACTTGAGCGCATCGGGAAACTGTCCACAGTAGAAGAGCAATACAGCGTCTGTTCTGCACTCTGTGAACAGCATCCAGACGTTCCAAGCGCAAACTATATGCTGGCGTTTCTTATGCGGTATTCTGAACCAGATAAAAATAAAACATTACAACAGTTGGAGCATGTCATCCAGATTTCAGAAACCTATCAGAACTGGGCAGCAGAAAATCCTGATAAACTTGATTATACACCTTCTGGACCCGTGGCATCTTCGTCCGCTTACACAAAAACCAACATTCAAAAAGCCGCCTATGAAATGGAAGCGGATATTTATCTGCACGACCTTCGTCATCAGTAAAGTTATGTAACCGCTATGCGGCACTCACTGCGCGTGCAGAAAGCAGATTGCCTTCGCTATTTCAGCGATGATCTCGATGAGCAGATAGAAGTCACCCCTGAAGGCGAACTGGCATTCGCCTCTTATGATGCTGCTTTAACTACTCGCGAATGGCCCTTTGCCATTGGCACTTTACGAAACATTGACGCCAAGGAAAAAGAGCTTGATGCCATTGAAGCCTGGTATCAGTCCGGCAGTTCCAAAGATTTTACAGCTTGGAACGGCCGGGTACAGGTTTCTGCCAGCAACCCCCGAAATATGACCGTTTATGTACAATGTACCGGAAACAATGTTGCAGCAGTACAGGATGAATTTCACAAAGATACACCGGTGTCACGGATCCTGCGTGGATTGGACGGTGTCTGTTTCATGTTACGACCGGAAAGTTCTTCTACCGATTCTAACAAACAAACAACCTGGTATACAGATGGAACCACAAAACAGTCCATCAATTCTGGGAGTTCTGTTTCCTTCGGTGACACCTTTGAGTTCTGTTCTTTGCAGGATTTAGACCTTCCGCCAATCGTAACTGAGGTTTTGAAAGCCAAATATGGCGATGAATATCAAACCGCATATCAGTATCCTGAAACTCTTCAATACTTTTCCATTTCTGCCACAGAAGGGCCGCAGGGAAACACCCTTATTTCCTCAAGTCATTTTTCCGATGAATTGTGGCAATTGTATTAACTTAGCACTATCACAAAGAAACCGGGCAGGAGCACATTCCAAATCGACCCGCCTTACCCTTACAGCACCGCGTCCGAGATGAGCTTGCCCAGCAGCAGCACCAGCACCACCAGCATCATGGGGCGGATGAAGCGGGCACCCTTTTTCAGGGCGAAATGGGAGCCCAGCAGGTTGCCCAGAATGTTGCTGATGGCGCAGGGGATGCCGATGTGGAACACTACCAGACCGTTCATCAGGTAGGTGAACAGGCTGGCGTAGTTGCTGGCCAGATTGAGCACCTTGCCGTTGCCGTTGGCGGTGCGCAGGTCAAAGCCCATCAGGGTGGTAAAGGCAATGATGGCAAAGGTGCCGGTGCCCGGGCCCATAATGCCGTCGTACAGGCCGATGCCCAAACCGATGGCCAGCGCCAGTAAAATCTTTTTCAGGTCCAGCGTGCCGTCGTCCCGGTTCTCATCCGGCAGGTTGCGCTGCCATAGGATGATGACCGCCGCCACCGGCAGGATGATGAACATCATGGTGCGCAGCATCTCATCGCTGAGCAGCAGCACGATGTGCGCGCCCAGCGCACTGCCTGCAAAGCTGCCGATGGCTGCAAGAACACCCACCTTCACGTTCATGGCACCGCTTTTGAAAAAGCTTGCCGTGGCAAAGGTGGTGCCGCAGGCAGCGCTGAACTTGTTGGTGGCATAGGTGTAGTGGGGCGGCAGCCCGGCGAACAGATAGGCAGGCAGGCTGATCAGCCCGCCGCCGCCAGCTGCCGAATCCACAAAGCCTGCAAAGCCGGTCATCAGCATGAGAAACGCCATCATCCACGGCGAGATCGTGATACCCATTGTTATAATTCCTCTTATCTTTCCAAGTCGTTTGTTCTTTTTCAGGGGACGCGCGCCTCAGACCATATAAAACCTCCCCTCGCATGGCAATACACAGCCCGGGATACCCGCACACAGCAGGGCATCTCCGGGCACTTTTTGCAATTTTAGAAGTTATTATTACAAATTGTTTTTAAAGAAGCGGTATGCGTTGCGCCAGTAGATGGCCTCTACCTCATCCTCGGTAAAGCCCTCGCGGCGCAGTGCCTCGGCCAGCAGCGGCATATCTGCCGCCGTTTCCAACTCATGCTGACCGCCGATGCCGTCAAAGTCGCTGCCAAGGCTGATGACCTCAATGCCGCCCACCTGCTTGAAGTGTGCGGCGTGCTTTGCCAGCCGCTCCACCGTGCTGCGGCAGAGCTTGGGGTGTGCCGAGTCTGCGTCCACAAAGGAAGCGCAGTAATTCAGCCCCGCAATGCCGCCCTTTTCTGCCAATGCGCGGATCATCTCATCGGTCAGGTTGCGGTTGTGGGGTGACAGGGCACGGCAGTTGGAGTGGCTTGCCGCAAAGGGGCGGGTGCTGTGATTTGCAATGTCCCAGAAGCCCTTATCGGAAAGGTGGCTCACGTCTGCGGTGATGTGCAGCTTTTCCATCTCCTCCAAAAAGGCAAAGCCCCGCTCGGTCAGGCCTGTCTCGGTATTGGCCACCAGCGGCCCGCCGGGGTTTGCGTTGGGGGCTGCCAGTTCGTTGGGATAGTTCCATGTCAGGGTCATCATGCGCACGCCCAGCTCCTGCAGCCGCCGTAGCACGCCCAGACTGCCCTTGCAGCAGCCGCCCTCTTCCACCGTCAGCATGGCGCTGAACTTGCCCTCGGCGCGGTTGCGCTCAAGGTCGGCGGCGGTGTACACCGGGGCGATTTTTTCCGGGTAAGCGGCCATGAGCCGCTTGAAGATGTCGATCTCCTCCAGCACGCTTACCAGCGGGTCGGCCCCGGGTGCGGGGTCGGCCAGATCCACATAGGCCGCAAAGCATTGCAGCAGATAATCCCCCTGCTGCAATTTTTCAAGGTCGATATGCAGGTCGTTGTGCAAAAAGCTTTTGGGTGCGCCCGCCTTTTCGGCGCGGCGCAGTTCGTACAGGGTATCGCAATGCAGATCCCAAACTTTCATAATGGATACACTCCTTTATGCTTCTTCTCCCAGCAGCTGCAGCAGCTGTTCGGGGTTCATGGACAAAATCGCGCCGTCTGCCCCACCGGTAACGGTGTCGGCCAGCGACTGCTTGGCCTGTTGCAGCTCCACGATCTTTTCCTCAATAGTGTCCTGCGCGATCAGCCGATACACCTGCACCGGGTTGCGCTGACCGATGCGGTAGGCGCGGTCAGTGGCCTGATTCTGCGCGGCAAGGTTCCACCACGGGTCGTAGTGGATGACGATATCGGCGGCGGTCAGGTTGAGGCCCGTGCCGCCCGCCCGCAGCGAAATGAGAAAGACGTCTGCCTCACCCTGATTGAACCGGCGCACCTGCTCGGCACGCACCGGCTTCGGGGTAGAGCCTTGCAGGGTGAAGTGGCTCACCCCGGCCTCGTCCAGCCGCTTTGCCAGCAGTTCCAGCATGGAGGTAAACTGGCTGAACAGCAGAATGCGGTGCCCGCCTGCCACCGCCTCGGTGACAAGCTCCAGACAGGCTTCCAGCTTGGCGCTGCTGCCGGTCCAGTTGTCCGCTACGAGGCGCGGATCGCAGCAGATCTCCCGCAGCCGCATCAGCACGGCAAACACGGTCATCTTGTCCTCCGGCTTTGCCGCCCGCAGCTTTTCCCGGGCGTCCACCACCGCTGCCAGATACAGCTTGCGCTGCTCGGTCTCCAACTCAACGCGGCGCACATTCTCCGTTTTGGGCGGCAGCTCCCGCAGCACCTCGGACTTCATGCGCCGCAGGATGAAGGGGCCGGTGAACTGGTTCAGCCGCCGCACGGCGTTGGCATCCTCGTCCTGCACGATGGGCTTTTCAAACCGGGCGCAGAAGGTCTTGTAGGGGGGCAGATACCCGGGCATCAAAAAGGAGAAGATGCTCCACAGTTCGCCCAAGCGGTTCTCCACCGGGGTGCCGGTCAGGGCAAAGCGCACCCGGCTGTTCACCCGGCACACCGCCTTGTATTTCTGGGTGGTGTGGTTTTTGATGGCCTGCGCTTCGTCCAGAATGCAGGCGTAGAAGCTTTGCCCGGCATACAGTTTTTCGTCCCGGCGCAGCAGGTCGTAGCTGGTGATGACGAGATCCGCCTGTGCCCACCCATCGACCAGCGCAGCGCGGTGGGCGGCATCGCCGTCCATGGCAACACTTTGCAGCTGCGGGGTGAACTTCTGGCATTCCTCCTGCCAGTTCAGCACCAGCGACGCCGGGCAGACGATGAGGCTGGGCAGCTGCTGCCCGCCCTCCTTCATGGCCAGCAGGTAGCTGAGCACCTGCACGGTCTTGCCCAGACCCATATCATCGGCCAGAATGCCGCCCATGCCGTAGCCATCCAGTGTGCGCAGCCAGCGGTAGCCATCCCGCTGGTATTTGCGCAGGGTCTTTTGCAGGGAGAGCGGCGGGGTATACTCGCTGTCCCGCACGGCGTGGAAGCTGCGGCTGATGCGCCGGAAAGCATCGTCCCGGTCGAACCGCAGACCGTTCTGCCCCGAAAGCGCCCAGTCCAGCGTGGGGGCGCGGTAGAGCGGCAGAGCGGCGTGGCCGTCCTTCAGCTTTGCGCCGGAAAGCTCCAGCGTGTCGTTAAGCTCGTCCAGCCCTTCCAGACTGTCATCCAGCCGCAGCAGACTGCCGTCCCGCAGGCGGTGGTAGCGTTTTTTCTGGTGCAGGGACTGCAAAAGTTCCCGCAGTTCCTCCACCGGGAAGGCACCGGTGTCCACTTCCAGATCCAGCACGCTGCCGTGCACCGATACCCCTACCGAAATTTTAGGCGGGGCGGCTTGTAAGTTGCGGAAAGCATCGGTCTGGTACACCTCGCCCATGGCCAGCAGGGCGGGAATGCCCTCTTCCAGCAGCTGGAAAAGTGCCTCCTCCCCGGAAATGCTGTAATGCCCCGGCTTGCCGGTCTCGGGTTCCAGATAGGTTTCCAGCAGGCGCTTTGCCCGGTTCTCGGTGCGGGCATCCCGCAAAAGGTCGGGCGGCACCGGCTCGCCGGGGGCCACCCTGTCCTCTCCGTACAGAAAGACCGGGTACGCCGTGACGGTAAGCCCCCGGTCGGCATCCAGATAAAACTGCACCACCGGTTCCAGCGGGATCTGGTTCAGCAGCAGCCGGTCGGGGTCCACGATGTTGACCCGGTTGCCCAATTCCGGCAGCACATAGCTGCAAAAGGCGGCGGCGTCTGCGCTGGTAAAGAACAAACTGCGCCCGCCAAAGGTGTCCAGTACCGGCAAAACCCGGCGGCATTCCTCCCGCTGCATCCGCCAGAGGGTGCTTTCGCCCAGCAGATAGGCATAGTCCAGCCCCTGCACCCCGCTGAGCGCCGGGGTACAGCTCAGCTGCACGCCGCCCTTGCGGCGCTCCACTTTCAGGCTGATGACCGGCAGGCCCTCTTTAAGGGTATAACCGCCCACAACGCCCTCGGCAGCGTAAAGCTCCACAAGGGCATCCAGCCCCTCGCCGGTCAGCGGCAGACCGCCCGCCGGGCCTTTCTCCCAGCCGGAGCGCATGGTGCCCTCGGCTTCAAACGCCTGCCGGGCGCTCACCTGACGGCGCAGCAGCCGCAGCAATTGCTGCGCATCCGGGGCAAAGGCGTCCCACCGGTGCACAAAGGCCAGCGATTTCCCGTAGCTGACGCTTTCGCCCCGCTCGATCGCATCCAGAAACTGCGGGATGCTTTTTACCAGATACTGTCGCCCGCCGATGCCGTCCGAGACCCGCAGCCGCAGCCAGATACGGCCATTGTGCGGCGTAAGCTCCGGTTCCAGCAGAGCAAAGCCGGTGCGCTGGGCGGCGTTCTGGGGCTGGGGCTGCGCATCCTCCCGCTGGTAGCGCTTCAGCAGCAACTGGGCCTCATAGTCGGTTTCCGGCTCCTCGCCCCGCCACTTGCGGCCGAACAGCATATCCAGCCCGGCGCTGTAACTGTCCTTGCGGGGCTCGGTGCTCAAGCCTGCCACGCCCCGCTGCACCCCGGGGATGCTCTCCGGCTTTTTTTCCGGGGCAGGCGGGTTCTTTTCCGCGTCCTGTAATAGCAGCGCACCGATATGCTTGCAGTAGGTGCCGTCGCCGTTCTGGTTATAGGGGCAGTCGCAGGAGGCACTGACAAAGCTGCCGTTTTCCCGCAGCCAGACCTGCGTATAATAGCAGTCCGGCCCGCTGCCCTGCACCAGCGCTGTCAGGTGCCGCACCCCGTCCTCGTTGGTGGTGCAGCTGCTTTGCAGGATACGCTTGCGGTACTTCTGCGCCCGCTCAAAGATGCTTTTGCCCAGCAATGTGCGGATCTCCTGTGCGTCCATGTAGTCTCCCTCCCCTGTGCTGTCGCGGTTCCGGTCTATTCTATAAGAATACCGCGTTCCACCCCGGGATGCAAGGGCAGAAGGGTAAAAAACGTTTAGAAAGCGCGGGCGGGACGATTTTGAATGGCCTCCGCTTTGCTTTGGCCATCTTCAGCGGAAAAATTATTTTTATATAGAGCAATACCGGAGCGTCTGCGGACGCTCCGGTATTGCATTTTTCACGGGAAAGGCCGTAAAGGCAAACGGCATTTATCGTGTTATAGTAAGTTCACAACCGTTCAGCCCTGTTTTTCTGCGGGGGCTGTGCCGCGCTTGCGAGTCTTGAGGTGGTACATCTCCTGATCGGCCTTATCGATCAGGTCGTGCACGGTGGCAATGTCCGGCTCAAGGCGGGCGCAGCCGATGCTGATCTCGATCTGGTAGGGCTTGCCGGAGGCGGCGTTGGCGGCGTCCAGCTCCCGCTGGATGGAGGCGATCAGGGTGCGCACCTCCACGCTGTTGCAGCCGCAGGCGATGCAAAATTCATCGCCGCCGTAGCGCGCCAGCACGCCGTTATAGTTGGCGCACACCTTTTTCAAAATGCCCGCCAGCAGCACCAGCGCGGCATCGCCCTCCAGGTGGCCGTACTCATCGTTGATGTGCTTGAAGTGATCCATGTCCATCATGAGGAAGTGCAGCGAGCGGTTGGGGTGACGGCGGTAGTAGGGCAGTTCGCTTTCCAGATACCGCAGCGCCACGATGCGGTTGCTGACGCCGGTCAGGGTGTCCACCGTGAACTTGGTCTGCAACACCAGCACATACACGCACACCAGCCCCAACGTAATGCCGCAGCACAGCAGCCCGCGCCCGGGCAGCCAGCCTTGCAGCAAAAAGCCTGCCGCCGGCGCAAGCGCGAGCAACAGCAGGGTTTTCAGTTCCTCCTTGGGTGTTTCCTGCTTCCAGTGGCTCAGCGTCCAGCTGCAACGGAGAAAGGCCGCTGCCAGATAGGCAAGCCCCACCAGCTTCGCCCCCCAGAACAGGGTGCTGCCCCGCAGCCCTTCTGCGTTCAGATAGCAGAAGCCGTTTTCGTCCCGCGCTGTCAGCAGCGCCAGCAAAAGCAACGCCACCGGTGCGGCGCTGAGCGCCAGCTTGCGACCGTCCTCCATCCATGTACGCCCCAGCTCTGCCTCTACATACAAAAACACCAGCAAGCAGCAGCACGCCGCCAGCAGATAAAACAGAATACTGCCCCCGGCGTTCAGCCGGTAGGTCAGGGGGATGCCCAACTCCTGCCACGCGCCCAGCTGCGCCAGCGCACTGCCATGATCTACGATCGTCAGCGCCCCGGCAGACCACAGCAGCGCCGTGAACAGCCGCCCGGGCAGGCTTTTATCCCGCATTTTCTGCTGCGCCCGCAGCAAGACCGCCAGCGTGACCAGACAGAACCCACTGACCTGAGTATGGGCAATCGCATCCATGCCGCAACGCTCTCCTTTACCCTAGGGCGGCTTTGCGCCGTCCCGGCCCTTTTTCGCTCTTCCAACGTTCCTTTTCCGCACAGATTTATTGTACCAAATCCGTAACAGATATGCAACACAAACCGAAAATTTCATACAAAAAAAGACACCGGAACGTCTTTCGGCGTTCCGGTGTCTTTTGAACTCAAATCACTTTGCCTGCGGATGGGCGGCATCGTTGCGCAGGGCGCTTTCGCGGATCTTTTCCAGCGTCTGCTCGCTGAGGATGTGCTCTGCCTTGCAGGCGTCCTCGGCGGCGGTCTGCTCGTCCACGCCCAGCTGCACAAAGAAGTGGGTCAGCAGCTGGTGGCGGCTGTAAATGCGCTGAGCGATCTCCAGCCCGGGCTCCAGCAGGGTCAGGTTGCCTTCGCCGTCCACCGCGATATAGCCGTTCTCCCGCAGCTTTTTCATGGCGATGCTCACGCTGGCTTTGGTAAAGCCCAACTCATTGACTACGTCAATGGAGCGCACTTTGCCCATACGCTGGCTCAGCATCAGGATCGTTTCAAGATAATCTTCTGCGGACTGGTGGATCTGCATGGTTTGTCCGGCCTCCTGCCTTATTCCCTCTGGGGGATTTTTCCGACAGGGGATGTGTACCCTCTGTCGTATGTTAAAGGATATCACATTTTTGCGGTTGATGCAAGTAATTCGCAGCAAGTTTTGTTAAACTAACCATATTTTTCTGCACAGAACTGCTGTTTTGCCGGTTTTGCACCACCCTTGTTTTGTGCAAAGGGTGCAATTCTCGGCGTTTTGGCCTTACCGTGTGGCCAGATAGGCCGCAGGGCCTGCCTCGTACAGATCGCCGCCGTGGGCGTCCAGCACAACGGTCAGGGGCATATCCTGCACGGTCAGGCGGCGCACCGCCTCACAGCCCAAGTCCGGCCATGCGATCACTTCCAGCGTCTGCACGCTTTTTGCCATCAGCGCACCGGCACCGCCCAGCGCGGCCAGATATACCGCGCCGTTGCGCACCACAGCTGCCTTGACGGCGGCATCCCGCTTGCCCTTGCCGATCATGATCTTGTTGCCAAGATCCAGCAGCCGAGGGCTCATGGCGTCCATGCGCCCGCTGGTGGTAGGCCCTGCCGAGCCGATGACCTCGCCCGGGCGCTCCGGGGTGGGACCTACATAATAGATGGCGCTGCCTTCCAGATCAAAAGGCAGGGTCTCGCCCTTGTCCAGTGCCTCCATCATCCGCTTGTGTGCCTGATCCCGGGCGGTGTACACCACGCCGGAAAGCAGCACGGTATCCCCCGCCTTCAGCGGGGCAAGATCCTGCGCGGTGCAGGGGGTAGTCAGTCTGTATTCCATCGTTCTCCCCTCCTTACAGCTCCGCGCTGGCGCGGCGTGTCACATGGCAGGAAACATTCACAGCCACCGGCAGACCCGCCACATGGGTGGGCATCTGCTCAATGGCAAGGCCAAGGCAGGTGGTCTTGCCGCCAAAGCCCTGCGGGCCGATGCCCAGTGCATTGATGGCGGCAAGCAGCTCCTGCTCCAGCTGGGCGTAGTAGGGGTCGGGGTTGGGGACATCCAGCGGGCGCAGCAGCGCCTTTTTGGCAAGATACGCCACCTTGTCAAAGCTGCCGCCCACGCCGATACCCAGCACGATGGGCGGGCAGGGGTTGGAGCCCGCCAGCTTTACGGTATCCACCACGAACTTTTTAAAGCCCTCCACGCCATCGGCGGGCTTGAGCATCTGGATGCGGCTCATGTTCTCGCTACCAAAGCCCTTGGGTGCTACCGTGATGCGGCAGCCCTCGCCATCCACCAGATGCACCGTGATAGCCGCCGGGGTGTTATCGCCGGTGTTGCCCCGGCGCAGCGGGTCGGCCACGATGCTCTTGCGCAGATAGCCATCCGTATAGCCCCGGCGCACGCCCTCGTGGATGGCAGCCTCAAAGCTGCCGTCAATGTGCACATCCGTGCCCAGCTCCACGAACACGCAGGCCATGCCGGTATCCTGACAGATGGGCAGGTCTTTCTCCTTTGCGGCGCCAAGGTTCGACCACAGCAGGTCTAATGTGTTCTTTGCCAGCGGCCACGGCTCTTCTTCCCGCGCCTTTTCCAGCGCTGCCTGCACGTCCTGCGGCAGCTGGGTGTTGGCTTTAATGCAGAGCTGCGCCACCGTATCCGTAATGCTCTGTGCGGAGATCGTTCTCATGCCTGTGTCCTCCGCTTACAGCCGTGCCACGCCGGTCTCGCGGGCAGCCTTTGCCACGGCATTTGCCACAGCCTCGGCCACGCGGGGGTCGAACGCGCCGGGGATGATGTTCTCCTCGCTGCGGTCTGCATCGGTGATGAGGTCTGCAATGGCGTAGGCAGCGGCCAGCTTCATCTCATTATTGATATCCCGGGCGCGGACGCTGAGCGCGCCCTTGAACAGGCCGGGGAAGCACAACACGTTGTTGACCTGATTGGGGAAGTCGCTGCGGCCGGTAGCCATCACGCGCACGCCGCCCGCCTTGGCTTCATCCGGCATGATCTCCGGGGTGGGATTGGCCATGGCAAAGACGATGGCGTCCTTGTTCATAGTCTTGCACAGCTCAGTGGTCAGGATGCCGGGGCGGGACACGCCGATGAACACGTCAGCGCCCTCCAGCGCCTCCTTCAGGCCGCCCTTGATCTGGCGGGGGTTGGTCACCTCGCCCAGCCAGTTCTTGTGTGCTTCGGCGCTGTTGCAGCCCTTGTACAGGGTGCCAAACTGATCCACCGCCACGATGTCCTTGGCACCGGCGGTCATGAGCATCTTGATGATGGCGGTACCAGCAGCGCCGGGGCCGTTCAGGACGATGTGCACGTCCTCCATCTTCTTATTCACCACCCGCAGGGCGTTGATGAGGGCAGCGGTGACCACGATGGCGGTGCCGTGCTGATCATCGTGGAACACAGGGATGTCCAGCTCCCGCTCCAAGGTCTCCTCGATCTCGAAGCACTCGGGGCTCTTGATATCCTCCAGATTGATGCCGCCAAAGGTGGGCGCGATGGCCTTGCAGGCTGCAATAACGCTGGCAGCGTCGTGGGCGTCGATGCAGATGGGGAAGGCGTCCACGCCGCCAAACTCCTTGAACAGCACGGCCTTGCCCTCCATGACCGGCAGACCGGCCTCCGGGCCGATATCGCCCAGACCCAGCACGGCGGTACCGTTGGAGACAACGGCTACCATGTTGCCCTTGAAGGTGTACTTATACACATCCTCGGGGTTTTCCTTGATCTTGCGGCAGGGCTCGGCCACACCGGGGGTGTAGGCGGTGGACAGGTCGTCACGGGTGGCGACCTCCACCTTGCTCACGATGCCCACCTTTCCCTTGTGGGTCTCGTGCATTTCCAGAGCTGCTTTATTGTAATCCATGGTTTTATCCTCCAATTTCAGCAAAAGGCTTTCCCCCGCAGGGAAAGGCTCATACAGTTTTATTGTAACAGAACCGTCCGGGTATTTCCACCGGTTTTGCGGCATTTCCCGCCTCAAAGCGGGCAAAAGTGATACCTGTGCCGGGCGATATTTGTGGAATTTTCGCCAAAATCTTTTCTTTTCGCATTTTTCCGTTATAATAGGATGGTATGATATTTGCATTCTCCGTGAAAACGGTCTGCTATTTTTAGGAGGTATCTCTTTTGAAACGCATTACCAAGATCCTGTTGTGTGTGCTGTGCGCGGTGGCTGCTGTGCTGTGCGTAGCTGCGGCCTGCTTTATGCTGCTCAAAAAGCAGAGCGGCACCACGGCAAACTCTGCCGCATCCGGCGCAAGCGTGTCCACCTACGGCAAGGTGTCGGATTTCGACTACGCCAGCTTCGATTATTCTGAGGGGCTGGACGATAACGGCCACTGGACCGGCATCCGCGCACTGGACTATGTGACCCTGCCGGAGGATGTATCCGCGCTGCCGCTTTCCAAGGCCGATATCGAGCCCACCGAGGCCGAGATCCAGACCCAGATCGACACTTTGCTGAACCAGTACGCCACCACCCAGAACATCACCGACCGGGCAGCCCAGAGCGGCGACACCGTAAACATCGACTATTCCGGCGCGGTGGATGGCGTAGCCTTTACCGGCGGCACCGCCACCGGCTACGACCTGACGCTGGGCAGCCACTCCTTCATTGACGGCTTCGAGGATCAGATCATCGGCCACAACATCGGCGACACCTTTGATGTGACCGTTACCTTCCCGGAGGGCTACGGCGACTCCACCGACGCCGAGGGCAACACCATCCCCCTCAGCGGCAAGGAGGCCGTGTTCAGCGTGACCCTGAACGCCATCACCCAGAGCGTTGTCCCCACCCTGACCGATGAGTGGGTGGAGACCAATTTTGCCGCCAGCGACGACCTGCACACCGCAGACGCCCTGCGCCAGTACTTTGACAGCGCCCTGTACGCCAACAATCTGGACAACGCCGCGATGGACTATCTGCTCACGAACTCCACCTTTAAAGAAGTCCCCACCCAGATCACCAGCTACTACATCCGTATGTTCCTGAACTACCACTCTCAGCTGGCTACCCAGTACGGCATGGAGCTGGACGCCTACGCACAGGCCAAGGGCTACGCTGATGCCGACGCGATGCTGGCGGATTCCGACGCCTACTTTGAGCATCTGGCCAAGCAGGATCTGGTCTTTCAGGCCATTGCGGAGCAGCTGGACATCACCCCCACACAGGAGCAGATCGACAGCGCCAACAGCTCCTACGCCGACACCTACGGCGCACAGCGCAGTATGCTGAATGCTTTGCAGCTGGCGGTGCTGGACAAGGTGGAGGAAAGCGCAGTGCTTTCCTGACAATGCACCTGCCGGAGCGTGAACGATTTTAATGCGCTCCGCTAACGGGTTGCGGCTCCCAGCATCCGCTTCGTGCCTTGAGCGGCACTCGCGTCTTGCTGGCCGCTGCCCCAACAACTCCTCCCTGTTTCCGCCACTGGCGGCGGTCGTCGTCGTTGCAGCGGAAGAATTATTTTAATTTTGGAGTTCTGAAAAGGCTGCGGTTGCGCAGCCTTTTCAGAACCCCTTTTTCACGAGTGGGGCAATGCAACAAGGCCGTCCGGCGAATGCCGGACGGCCTTGCTGCACTTATTGGAAAGGATCGATCAGGAGATGGCAATTGTTATTTCGCCAGACCCAGCTTTTTCAGCCGGTTCCATGCGCGGATGACCTGTACCTTGGTCACACGCTTGCCGGGCGTAAAGGCGCCCTCGCCCATGTCGGGCAGCAGCCCGGACTCCACAACCCAGCGGGCTGCCTTGGCGGTATCCGGCTCAGCTACATCGCTGTAAACAGCGGGTGCAGCGGGTTCGGGCTTGCCTGCGGTGCTCCACAGCAGCACGGCCAGCTGTTCCCGGGTGCGCGGGATGGGCGTGCCCTTGGGCAGCAGGTCTGCAATGATGCTGTAAGTAACAGCCTCATAGCCCATTACTGCGCTGCCTGCAAACCACGCCGTTGTACCGGCTACGATGGCCACCGTTTGCAGCGGGCTGAACTCGGTGCTGTCCTCCTGCGGCGGCTGCTCTGGCGGCTCCTCCGGGGTGGTCTCGGCGATGATGCGGAACGAGCCTGTTTTAACAGTTCCACCCGCATACTGTGCACTGCCTGCGACGGTTACAGTATAGCTGTAATCGCCCGGCTCAATGGGAGCGCCGTCCAGCACTTTGCCATTCTGCATGTAGGTCACGGTAACATCACCGTAGTCCTTATTGCTGGTGTTCTTAACAGTTACTTCCTTGGGACTGCCGTCATAGGTCAGGTTGTTGGGCAGGACAAAGGCAAAGTCTGCGGGGTCTGCCGACGGCAGAGTTGCCGCGCCCTCACCGGTGGCGCTCAGGTTGAGGGTATGGGTCTGCGGGATGTTATACTTGCGCAGGTCGATGGTGCTGTTGTAACGCTCTCCATCGGCTACAGAGCCGCTATAAGCTACGCCGTTCACACTCTTGATGGGGGCATGCGTGATGACCGAGATGGTGTTCAGATCGGTGTCAACGTAGAGGGTGGAGGTTTCTGCGTCCCAAACACCCTCCATCATGCCATTGATGCCGTTGATGTATTTTTTAGCGTACTCGGCACCTTCCGGTGCAGTATAGTTCAGGGTGTAGTAATCCGTAGCACCGTTCAGGTCTTTGGTATCCTTTGCCACCAGTGCATGGATGGTGGGGTTATTCTGAATGATGCCGCCCTCGTTATAGACAACGGTGTACTCGCCGCCGTCAATGATGGGCTGGTAGGGCTCTGCATTGCCGTCATAGCCGGCCGTATTTTCCACCGGCAGCTTCAGGGTGTTCTGGCTGTTTTCGACCGTGCCGCCGTTTTCCTCTGCCAGTGCGGCGGCGCTGGCGGTGTCGGGCGGGGCGCTCTGGGCAAGGGCGGGCAGCGGCATTGCGGTCAGTGCCATGCTCAGCGCCAGAACCATGCTGATGAGCCGTTTTTGCATAAGATCCTCTCCTTTTCAAGCGCCCTCCAAGCCGGGCGCTTTTGTTGTACCCAGTGTACCACGTTTTGCCCGCTTTGGACGGTTTTGGGCACGAATCGCCCCGCAAATGCGCTGAAACGACCCGGTGCACCACACGCACCCGCAAAAAACAGAAAACCGCCCGGTTTGCGGTTACCGGACGGTTTTCTGCTCTATAGGAATTACGGGAATGGCATATTGAACAGAGCACTGCTCTGTGCTTGTAGTATACCACGAACGGCGGCAAAAGTAGAGCAATTCTGCGTGAATGGCCCCTGAAATGCATCGAATCGCCCTGAAAAGCCCTAAAAAAGCCCTTGCGCACCCTTTTGGGGCGCAAAAAAAGGGTTGCAAACGAATGTGCGCCTGAGAGGCTTTCCACCGCAATCTCTCCCATAAAAAAGCAGTTCCGAAACGTCCGCAGGCGTTTCGGAACTGCAAATAAAAAATACTCTTTCCGCTCTTGATGCCCAAAGTGCAACGACGACGACCGCCGCCAGCGGCGGAAACAGGGAGGAGTTGTTGGGGCAGCGGCCAGCAAGACGCGCGTGCCGCCCAAGGCACGATGCGGATGCTGGGTGCCGCAACCCGATAGCGGCGGGCATTCAAAACCGTTTTACTTGCCCGCCAGCAGCACCGCCAGCACGGCTTTCTGGACGTGCAGACGGTTCTCTGCCTCGTCAAAGATCTCGTCCGCGTGCTGCTCGAACAGGGCGGTGGAGATCTCCTCGCCCCGGTGGGCGGGCAGACAGTGCAGCACCAGCGCGTTGGGCTTTGCGTTTTCCAGCAGACGGCCGGTGAGCTGGAAGCCCACAAAATCCCGCAGACGCTGCTCGCTCTCGGCAGTGCCGGGGGCGGTGGTGTTCCATGCGGCGGTAGCTACAATGTCCGCATCCCGCAGACCCTCGGCGGGGTCGGTGGTCAGGTGGAAGGCATCGCCGTATTTGTGGGCAAACATCAGCACATCCGCTGCCGGGCGGTAGCCCGGAGGACAGACGCAGGATACCTGCATCCCTGCCAAAAGGCCGCCCACGATCAGGCTGTTGGCCATGTTGCTGCCGTCGCCCACAAAGCAGAGCTTCAGCCCTGCCAGCGTGCCCCGGCGCTCCCGAATGGTCATCAGGTCTGCCAGCACCTGACAGGGGTGGGCGTAGTCGGTAAGGCCGTTGATCACCGGAATGCCGGAAAGCTCGGCCAGCTCCTCCAAGTCCCGCTGGCGGTAGGTGCGCCAGACGGCACAGTCGTAGTAGCGCCCCAGCACCCGGGCGGTGTCCCGCAAAGGCTCGCCCCGCCCGGCCTGCAGCTCGGCGGTGTTCATATAGTTGCCAAGACCCCCCATCTGGTACACGCCCACCTCAAAGCTGGTGCGGGTGCGGGTGGACGCTTTGGAAAACAGGAGCGCCACGCTTTTGCCCGCCAGCAGCGGGGCGGTGCGGCCCGCCTTGCAGTCCGCTTTCAGCTGGTCTGCCACATCCAGAATGTGGGTCAGCTCGGCGGGGGAAAGGTCGCTCATTTTCAGCAGATTTTTCATGCCTGCTCCTTCGGAGCCGTCGGCTCCATCGTGCCCAGCACCTCGGCCAGCACCTCCAGCGCCATGTCTACCTCGTGCTCCGAGACGGTCAGCGGCGGCAGCAGACGCAGCCGGGTCTTGGCGGTAAGCACCAGCAAGCCTTTTTCGCGGCAGGCAGCCAGCACATCCGCAGCCTGCACGTCAAAAAACTCGATGCCCACCATCAGGCCGATGCCGGAAATGTTCTTGACGTGGGGCAGCTTTGCCAAGCCGGTGCGCAGCTGCACGGCGCGCTCGCTGACCTGTGCAAGGAAGCTCTGATCCAGACGGTCTACCACCACGTTGGCACCGGCGCAGACCACCGGGTTGCCGCCAAAGGTAGAGCCGTGGGTGCCGGGGCCCATACCCTCGGCTACCTTTTCATTCATCAGCACCGCGCCGATGGGCAGGCCGCCGCCCAGCCCCTTGGCAAGGGTGACGATGTCCGGCTTGAGGTTATAGTGCTCACAGCACAGGAAGGTGCCGGTGCGGCCTACGCCGGTCTGCACTTCGTCCACGATGAGCACAAGGTCTTTTTCGTTGCACAAAGCGCGCACGGCCTGTACATAGTCCGGGTCCAGCGCCATCACGCCGCCCTCGCCCTGAATCAGTTCCATCATCACGGCGCAGGTGTGGCGGTCTACCAGTTCCTGCAGCGCTTCGATATCCCCCGCCGGGACGTACTGGAAGCCTTCGTTGAAGGGGCCGAAGTAGTTGTGGAACACCTCCTGCCCGGTGGCGGTCAGGGTGGCAAGGGTGCGGCCATGGAAGCTGTTGACCAGCGTGATGACGTTGTAGCGGTCCTTGCCGTAATGGTCTACGCTGTACTTGCGGGCGGCCTTGATGGCGCCCTCGTTGGCTTCAGCACCGGAATTGCCAAAGAAAACCTTGCTCATGCCGGTGCGCTTGCACAGCTTTTTCGCCAGCTTGCCGCAGGGCGCAGTATAGTACAGGTTGGAGGTGTGCTGCAATTTGTGTGCCTGCTGGGACACGGCTTCTGCCCATGCAAGGTCGCAGTAGCCAAGGCTGTTCACCCCGATGCCGCTGGTGAAGTCCAGATACTTCTGTCCCTCCGGGCCCTCGGCGTACAGCCCGTGGCCTTTTTCCAGCACGATGGGATTGCGGTTATAGGTGTGCAGGACGTACTCGTTGTCCCGCTTGATGACTTTTTCAGAATCCATAGGTGTACCTCCTGTGAATAGAAGTTCCGCGCATGCGCCGCTCCCCCGGAGGGAGCGTTTTTTCTATTATAATACTGCTTTTTCGCTTGCGCAATCTTTTTATTCGCGGTGGCTGCGGCGGTAGAAGCGGGTACCGGAGCCGCGGTCGGAGAACAGTTCCAGCAGGATGGAGTGCGGCACACGGCCATCAATGATAACAGCCTCGTGCACGCCCTGATAGATGGCGTCCGCCATGCCGCCGATCTTGGGGATCATGCCGCCCGCAATGATACCGGCGGACTTGTAGCCCTCGATCTCGGTCACCTCCACCTCGGGGATGAGGGTGGTCTCGTCCTTCTTATCCCGCAGCAGACCCGCGATATCGGTCATGGACACCAGCTTTTCCGCCTTGAGGGCAATGGCGATCTGGGCCGCGGCAGTGTCCGCGTTGACGTTGTACGCCTGCCCGAGGTCGTCCATGCCCACGGTGGCGATCACCGGGATAAAGCCGCCGTCCAGCAGGCTTTCGATCAGGGTCGCATCCACATGGACGATCTCGCCCACATGACCCAGCTGCGGGTCCAGCTCGGTGCAGCGGAGCATCTGTCCGTCCATGCCGCACAGACCCACGCCGCGCCCGCGCAGCTTTGCCACAAGGTCCTTGTTCACCTTACCGGCCAGCACCTGCTGCACGATCTCCATGGTGGCATCGTCCGTCACCCGCAGACCGTTGGCAAAGTGGCTCTCCACGCCCACCTTCTTGAGCATCTCGTTGATGGCGGGGCCGCCGCCGTGCACCAGCACCACCCGCACGCCCAGCAGCGTCAGGGTGACAAGGTCGTTCATCACGGCGTTTTTCAGCGTCTCGTTGATCATGGCGTTGCCGCCGTATTTGATGACCATGGTTCTGCCATGGTATTTCTGGATATAAGGGGTGGCCTCCGAAAAAAGCCGCGCCATTTCTTCGTTTTTCATCTGTTCCGCGCTCCTGTCAGGTTCTGTAATCGCCGTTGATCTTCACATAGTCGTAGGTCAGGTCACAGCCCCACGCCTTGGCGCTTGCCTCGCCGGTGCCCATATCCACCTTGACCAGAATATCGTGCTCTGCCAGCACCTTGGCGGCTTCATCCTCGCTGTACGGGTGGTAGGCGGCGTTCTCGCACACATACACCTCGCCCGCCTTGCTGGAAAGCCAGACGCAGACCTTATCAATGGAGAAGTCCCCGGGGGTGTAGCCGATGGCGCACAGGATGCGTCCCCAGTTGGCATCGCGGCCAAAGACCGCTGCCTTGAACAGGTTGGAGCAGACCACGCTGCGGCTGACGGCGCGGGCGGTCTTCAGGTCGGGCGCGTGGGTCACTTCGCAGGTGATCAGGTGGGTAGCGCCCTCGCCGTCTCCGGCGTGCTCGGCGCACATGTGCTCTGCAATGGCGGTCAGCGCTGCCACAAAAGCGGCGTAATCAGCGTTTTCCTCGCAGATCTCCGGGTTGCCCGCCAGACCGGACGCCATAATGATCAGGGTATCGTTGGTGGAGGTATCCAAATCCACGCTCATCTGGTTATAGGTGCCGGGCACTACCGTCTTGAGCGCCTTTTCCAGCAGCGCGGGCGAGACGGCGGCGTCGGTGGTGTAGAACGCCAGCATGGTAGCCATGTTGGGGGCGATCATGCCGCTGCCCTTGCCGATGGCACCCACAGTGCATACCTTGCCGCCCAGCTCGAACTGGATGGCGTATTCTTTTTTATGGGTGTCGGTGGTCATGATGGCGGTGGCAGCGTCCGTGCTGCCCTGCGCGGTGGCGGCCAGCTTTTCCGCTGCCGCCGGGATGCCCCGGGCAAAGGGGTCGATGACCATAGGCTGACCAATGACGCCGGTGGAGGCGGGCAGAACGTCCTTTTCGTCAATGTTCAGCGCTTTGCCCACCAGCGCGCAGCACTCCTCGGCCAGCGCCACGCCGTTGGCGGCGCAGGTATTGGCGTTGCCGCTGTTGACCACAATGGCCTGTGCATAACCATCGGCCAAATGGGCGCGGTCCACCTTGATGGGCGCACCGCAGACCTTGTTGGTGGTGTACACGCCCGCAGCAGCGCAGCGCACCTCGGCCTTGATGAGCGCCAGATCGTATTTTTCGCTGTGATTTGCCCGGATGCCGCAATGGACACCGGCGGCGGCAAAACCCTTGGGCGCGCAGATGCCGCCCGCAATTTCCTTATACTGCATAACGATTTTCCTTTCCCACAAAGAAAAACAAGTTTATTCCAACCCTTTGGTCTCTTCCAGACCCAGCATCAGGTTCATGCACTGGACGGCGGCACCGGAGGAGCCTTTGCCCAGATTATCAAACAGCGAGACCAGCATCATCTGGTCTCCGGCGGTGTTCACGGTCAGGTACAGTTCCATGCGGTCGGTGCCCGCCATGGCGTTGGAGTACAGGCCGTTTTCCGGCAGCGGCTCGTTCAGGCCGTGCACCTTCACGGTGGCGGCGTCCTTGTAGTAGTCCGCAAGGGCGGCAGCCACGGCCTCGGCGGTAGTGCCCGCAAGGGTAAGATCCAGCGGCACCAGCACCTGCATCCCGCAGTAGTAGTCGCATACCACCGGCACGAACATCGGCGTGTGCGCAAGGCCGCTGATCTTCTGCATCTCCGGCAGGTGCTTGTGACCAAGGCTCAGGCCGTAGCTTTTGGGCGCATCCAGCTTGCTGTGCGCCGGGCGGTCGGGGCTTTCGTAGTCCGCGATCATCTTTTTGCCGCCGCCGGAGTAGCCGGAGATGCCGGTGCAGCTGAAGGGGTAGCTTTGCGGCACCAGCCCCAGCTCCACCAGCGGGCGGGCGATGCTGATAAAGCCGCTGGCATAGCAGCCGGGCACCGCCACGCGGTAGGAGTTCTGGACCTTTGCCTTCTGTCCCTTCAGCTCCGGGAAGCCGTAGTCCCATGCGGCATCGGTGCGGAAGGCGGTGGAGGTGTCCAGCACCTTCACATCCGGGCGCAGCAGGGGCATGACTTCTTTAGAAGCCGCATCCGGCAGGCAGAGGAAGGCAAGGTCGGCAGAATTGATGACCTTTGCACGCTCGTGCACGTCCTTGCGCCCTTCGGCAGAGATGGACAGCAGCTCGATCTCCGGGCGGGATGCCAGACGGTCGGCGATGCGCAGGCCGGTGGTGCCGGAAGAGCCATCAATAAATACCTTTACCTTCATGCGTTTTCCTCCTCCCATGCGTCCAGCCGCGCCGTTGCCAGCGCGATCTGCTTTTCTACGCTGGCGGCGCTGGGGCCGCCGTAGCTGGTGCGTCCCTCGCAGCAATGCACAAGGTCGATGGCATCATAGATATCGGCCCCGAACAGCGGGCTGTAACTCTGGAACTGGGTCAGGGTCAGCTCTTCCAGCGTTTTGTCGGCGGCAATGCAGTCCGACACCATGCAGCCGGTCAGCTTGTAGGCATCCCGGAAAGGCATTCCCTTCTTGGTCAGGTAGTCGGCGCAGTCAGTGGCGTTGATAAAGCCCTTTGCGGCGGCGCGGCGCATATTGGCGGGCAGAGTCTTCATGGTGTCCAGCATGGGGGTGATGGTCTTGAGGCAGAGTTCCAAGGTATCCACCGCGTCAAAGATGGCTTCCTTGTCCTCCTGCATATCCTTGTTGTAGGCCAGCGGCAGTCCCTTCATCATCACCAGCAGGGTGTTCAGGTCGCCGTACACCCGGCCAGTCTTGCCGCGGATCAGCTCCGTGACATCAGGGTTCTTCTTCTGGGGCATGATGGACGAGCCGGTGGTAAAGGCATCGTCCAGCTCAATGAACTTGAACTCCCAGCTGCACCACAGGATGATTTCCTCCGAAAGGCGGGACAGGTGCATCATGCAGATGGAGATGGCGCTTGCCAGCTCGATGCAGAAATCACGGTCGGACACGCCGTCCAGACTGTTGGCGCAGGGGGCAGCGAAGCCCAGCTTTTCGGCGGTGAAATCCCGGTCCAGCGGGTAGGTGGTGCCTGCCAGAGCGCCAGAGCCCAGCGGGCACTGGCTGTCCATGCGGGCGGTGGCGTCCGCAAAGCGGTCGAGGTCGCGCAGCAGCATGGAGGCGTAGGCCATCAGCGCGTGGCCGAAGGTGATGGGCTGGGCGCGCTGCAGATGGGTGTAGCCGGGCATGACGGAGGCAGTGTTCTCCGCCGCCTTTTTGCACAGCACCCGCACCAGCTCCACGATGTAGGCCTGCAAAGTCTTGCTGTAATCCCGCAAAGTCAGGCGGATATCCAGCGCCACCTGATCGTTGCGGCTGCGGCCGGTGTGCAGCCGCTTGCCCGCATCCCCGATACGGGCGGTCAGGGTCTGCTCCACAAAGGTGTGCACGTCCTCGGCGGCGGGGTCGATGGTCAGCGCACCGCTGGACAGGTCGTCCGCGATGGAAGCCAGGCCGCTGAGGATATCCGCACAGTCCTGCTCCGAGATGATGCCCTGCCGTGCCAGCATGGCGGCATGGACGCCGCTGCCGCGCATATCCTGCGCGATCATCCGCTGGTCGAAGCGGATGGAGGAGTTGAAGTCGTTGACGCGGCTGTCCACCGCCTTGGAAAACCGACCCTTCCAGAGTTGTTCTGCCATAATAAGCTCCTTAACCGTAAACAGGCAGCCATCCCGCGCCCTCATCAGTCAGCTGACGCTGACAGCTTCCCCCAGACGGGGGAAGGTGTCATGACGCGGAGCGGCATGACGGATGAGGGTGCAATTTCTGCCGATAATATATTTCTTATAAAAACGGCAAAGCCGCCGCAGGGGAAAACGCTCCTGCGGCGGTGCCGCCGGCAACGATGCCGGTGTGAGAACCCGCGTGTGAAAGTGTGAAAACACACGCAGTCGAAAATGTTGCGATTACTTGACCTCCGGCCAGTTCTTGGACAGCTTTGCGCGCTCCTTGATGGACAGACCGAACAGGTTGATGAAACCTGCGGCATCGGCCTGATTGTAGTCCTCGTCCTCACCGAAGGAAGCGGTCTGCTCGTCGTACAGGGTGTACGGAGAGGTGACGCCGGCGTTGATCATGTTGCCCTTGTAGAGCTTCAGCTTCACATCGCCGGTCACAGTCTTTTCCAAACTATTGGCAAAGGCATCCAGTGCCTCGCGCAGCGGGGTGAACCACTGGCCGTTGTACACGATGTCGGCGTACTTCTGTGCCAGCTGTGCCTTGAAATGAGAGCTTTCCTTGTCCAGCGTGATGGTCTCCAGCACGTCGATGGCCTTGTACAGGATGGCGCCGCCGGGAGTCTCGTACACGCCGCGGCTCTTCATGCCCACCAGACGGTTCTCCACGATGTCCAGCAGACCAATGCCGTTTGCGCCGCCCAGCTTATTCAGGTACTCCACCAGCTCCACAGCGCCCATCTCCTTGCCGTCCACAGCGGTGGGAACGCCCTTTTCAAAGTGGATGGTCACATAGGTGGGCACATCGGGTGCCTGCTCGGGGCTGACGCCCAGTTCCAGGAAGCCGGGCTTATTGTACTGGGGCTCGTTGGCGGGGTTCTCCAGATCCAGACCCTCGTGGCTCAGATGCCACAGGTTCTTGTCCTTGGAGTAGTTGGTCTCGCGGTTGATCTTCAGGGGGATGTGGTGCGCCTCGGCGTAGTCGATCTCCTCGCCACGGCTCTTGATGTCCCACTCACGCCACGGAGCGATGATGGCCATATCCGGGCACAGTGCCTTGAGGGTCAGCTCAAAACGCACCTGATCGTTGCCCTTGCCGGTGCAGCCGTGGCAGATGGCATCTGCACCCTCCTTGATGGCGATGTCTGCCAGTGCCTTGGCGATGCACGGACGTGCAAAGCTGGTGCCCAGCAGGTAGTCCTCGTACTTCGCGCCGAACTTCAGGGTGGGGAAGATGTAGTTCTCCACAAAGTCCTTCTTCAGGTCCAGCACGTACAGCTTGGAAGCGCCGGTAGCCTTGGCCTTTTCTTCCAGACCGTCCAGCTCGGTGCCCTGACCCACGTCACCGGAGACAGCAACGACCTCGCAGTTGTTGTAGTTTTCCTTCAGCCAGGGAATGATGATGGAGGTATCCAGACCGCCGGAGTAT
>ENA-UEPV01000358-UEPV01000358.1-human-gut-metagenome-genome-assembly--contig:-NODE-358-length-30640-cov-7.119262_pt1 | contig 30640 bp, 26 predicted proteins | sample MGYA00242942_ERZ507925 | MGnify/ENA primary metagenome ERZ507925 (study PRJEB26167, sample SAMN06115453) | human gut metagenome | host: Homo sapiens | place: China:Fujian | collected 2015-08-26... | reverse complement strand
ATAATCCGCAGTAGATTCCAAAATACCACCATTTACAGTAATATTACCATCATGATTTATCATATTCCCATTGCCCGATACTGCATACCAACCAGCTTTGATCTTGCCACCCTCAATAGTAACAGAAGCATTGGCAGTTTCATTCTGAACACCTACACCGAACTGACCATCAGTAGAATTATCTGTAATGCCAGTTGCAGTATCAATCAAACCGCTCTGCATTACAAAATCACCATTTACAGCATAGATAATCGGCTGATCTGCCTGATTATAGATATAAGTCTTGGTAACCGTTGTAATCTTACCCTGACCCTCACCATTTGCAGAAGTATCGGTGTTGTCCTTCAAGGTCAGCTTACCATATACTTTAATATTGCCTGCACCGGTATTAGCCGCTTTCACTTCATGACCATTCAGGTCGAGCGTAATATCTTTGTCCGATGCAATGCTAAGACCAGTTTCACTAATGTCCGTATCCGCCGTCATAACGATTGTATCGCCAGTTTTTGCATTTTTAACAGCCTCGGCCAGCGTGTCATATTTCACATCGCCGATCTGAGCAACCTTGGTCTCCACAGGTGTTTCCACCGGCATGGATTCGCCGCCCTCGCTCGGCGTCTCGTCCGCCATTGCCGCTGTCGGCAGCAGCGTCAAGGCCATTGCCAGCGTCAGCAAAATTGATAGAAATTTGCGTTTCATACTGTATCCTCCCATAAGTATAAAGTATATGCCCCGCTACCGCTGCAGGGCCGATAGATATCTATAGCATACTCCCCCCGCCCGGAATATGCAAGTACCCTACCGGGTAAATATAGGAAAATTCCTGTGAAGCTGTCCGAAAAAGCAGAAAAACAGCGGGAGTGCTGACCGGAAGTCACCTCCGCGGCAAAGTCCCGTCGATTTTCATTGCCATACCGATGGAACCGTGGTATACTATTCCCGTTGAAAAAACAAAACGAAGGAGAGATGACCATGGATCCCATCAACGAGATCGAACTGGAGGACTGCCCCGTATGCCGCGGCGCCGGTTATATTGAGGACGAGCAGGGCTGGTGCATGTATGCGTGCTGCCTGAACTGCGGCACGGAGACCGCCCACGTCAGCTACAAGACGCCGGAGGAGCGGCTGGAGGCCGCCCGTCAGGCTGCCTACCTGTGGAACATCGGCAAGGTGATCCACAACGGCATGTGTGACTGATTCCCACGCAAAGAACGCGCAAGTGAGAGCACTTGCGCGTTTTTCCTTTGGCTGATACAATACAGAAAAAGCTTCCGGGAGGAACACAGTATGATTCGTGAGATCTGCAGGGATGAGACGTTTCTCGCCCAGAAGGCCGCCCCCGCCACGGCGGACGATCTGGCCACGGCCCAGGACCTGCTGGACACCCTGACCGCCCATAAGGACGGCTGCGTGGGCATGGCGGCCAATATGATCGGCGTGAACAAGCGCATCATCGCCTTCGACAACGAGGGGACGTACATGGTGATGTTCAACCCCGTCATCGTGAAGCAGTCCGGGCCGTATGAGGCCCAGGAGGGCTGTCTCTCCCTCACCGGCGTCCGGAAAACGAAACGCTTTCAGACCGTCAAGGTCCAGTGGCAGAACGAAAAATTCCAGACCCGGCTGAAAACCTTCACCGGCTGGACGGCGGAGATCATCCAGCACGAGATCGACCACTGCGAGGGGATTTTGATATGATTCTTTACTTTTCCGGCACCGGGAACAGCGGTCATGCGGCCCGGCGCATCGCCGCCGCACTGGACGAGCCGCTGCTGTGCCTGAATGACCGCATCAAGGCCGGGGGCATCGCCCCGGTGGAGACTGGGGAGCGGCTGGTGATCGTCACGCCCACCTACGCCTGGCGGATCCCCCGCATCGTGGAGGACTGGCTGCTGCACACGGAGCTGACCGGAGCGAAGCGGGCGTGGTTCGTCATGACCTGCGGCAGCGAGATCGGCGATGCCGACCGGTACAACCGCCGTCTCTGTCAGGAAAAAGATCTTGCCTGCATGGGCACGGCGCAGATCGTCATGCCGGAGAACTACATTGCCATGTTCAACGCCCCTCAGGTGGAGGAAGCCCGGCAGATCGTGGCCAGAGCGGAGCCGGACATAGACGGCGCGATCGCCGCCGTCCGGGAAAACCGGGCCTTTCCCCCGCCCCGGAGGAAGTTCTATGACCGCTTCATGAGCGGGCCGGTGAATCCCATCTTCTATTCCTGCTTCGTGAAAGCAAACGCCTTCACCGCTGGAGACGCCTGCACCGGCTGCGGGCAGTGCGTCCGGCGATGCCCCCTCAACAACATCACCCTGCAAACCGGGAAGCCCGTTTGGGGGCAGAACTGCACCCACTGCATGGCCTGCATCTGCTACTGTCCCGCAGAGGCCATCGAGTACGGCAAAAAGAGCCTTGGCAAGCCACGGTATCATTTTGAAGCGCTGTGAGGGGCTTCTGGACACGCAATTGCAGACTATGTGCAGGGCAGCCGCCCTGCGCATAGTTTTTGTTGGAACGAAGATGCTATATTTAAGAGGTTTTGATCTCGCTTTTTCGTGCACTGCCGCCTCCGGTGCGAGCGGAGAAAATCGCGACAGCTTCTCCCGGCAGCCAAACTTTTTTCTTGCATTTTTCCTCATTTTTTGTATCATAAAACCGTACACCATACACCGATATACAGCAGGAGAACTCTTTTGACTCCGAGGTTTTTTATGAAACGCGATGACAAGCTGTTTTCCATTGGCGAGATCGCCAAGGCATTGGGCGTGACCCGCCGCATCATCCTCCACTATGAGGAACGGGGGCTGATCGAGCCGGATAAGCGGGATGACGCCACCAACAACCGCTACTACACCATTGACACCTTTACCAAGCTGCGAAGCATCCGCAGTCTGCAGAATCTGGGACTGACGCTGGATGAGATCCGGGACTACTACAACGATTCCACGGATCTGATGCCGCTCATTCGCCGGATGGAGGAAATGCGGGACCAGCTGAATCTCAATATCGAAAAGCTGTACGAGCGGGCCAAGGTATCCTCCGCTCAGGTCAAGGAGCTGGAGCTGCCGCAGCAGCTCATATACCGCCGCGCCTACCGCAGCAATAACGTGGCGGACAAAACCGTTCTGCTCCGCAACACAGCTTTGGAGGCCATGCGGGCCCACGGTACGGATATCACCCGGCGGATGTACTTCATCCAGTTCCCTATCGACCGCCCGGCCGAGGTGTCCTTCTGCGTGGCCGTTCCCCCGGGCAGTGAGGGAGAATATGTGGAGACCGCAGCGCCTATGCGGGCCATCTGCATCTATCACCACGGTGCGTATGAGGAGCTCCCCGCCGTGGGCCGCCAGCTTCTAGACTACGCCAAGGAGCACGGCCTGACGCCGCAGGGCATCCTGCGCCATACCTATCTGGAGGGGCCGCCCCAGCATAAGGACCCCGCAAAGTTCATCACTCAGGTCATCCTGCCAATCGTGTAATGGTATTTCGCACAGCGCCTATCTCCATACCCGCCAGAGTTGTCTTCGGCGGGCACCGTAAAATCAGGCTTCCGCAAGGGCCGGCGGTTTTGAACCGCCGGCCCTTGTATCGGATCTGCGCAAAAAAGTGCGGCTCCCGCTGGCTGTGATCCCGCATTTTTGCATATCCGAACGTCCGATCCGGTCGGGGCAGGGCGGAGCATTTTCCGCGTATTTATTTTGCACGAAATTGAAAAACCTCCCGCTCTTTTTTCTGCTGCAACTTTTACAAAAGATGAAATGCGGGCAAAAAAGCTGTTGACATTTGGCGTTCACCTTGCTATGATTCAACCAACAAAAACGCAATGACACAGAGTAGTAAGCAGGGCGATCCTCTCAGAGAAGTGCCGGTTGGTGCGAGGCACAGCGCGATCAAGCTGCTGAACTGGCTGTATAGCGGCTGCGTCGAATTGAAAGTAGATGCAGACGGGAGCTCCCGTTACAGTAGCAGGGATATGATGGTATCCCGTTGAGTGTGTTTCCAATACAGGAAACAAAGAAGAGTGGTACCGCGGAGGGTTTTCTACCTTTCGTCTCTTCTGCCAACCGGCAGGAGCGACGAAAGGTTTTTTGTTTTTCCTGCCAACCATCGGACAACATTTGCAGGAGGAAGAAATCATGAAAACCAACACCAAAGTTCCCAAGACACCCTTCTTTGCCGCTTTTTCCGTGGGCGCGGTCCTGTTCTCTGCTCACGCAGGCGGCGGTTTCGCCACCGGCAACCAGGCCAACACCTATTACGTGGGTCTGGGCTGGACCGGCATCATCTCCGCCATCGCGGCCATGCTGCTTTTGACCCTTACCATGCGGGAGGCCATGATCATGTACAACTCCCGTGGCCTGACGAGCTACAAGCAGCTTTTTGAAACGCTGTACCATCCCTTTGACAAGATCGAATGGGCCTTCGAGGTATTCTTCTACATCATGGTGCTGATGGCCGTCGCCGCCGCCATCTCCGGCGCAGCCTCCGCCCTGAACAACTACTTCACCATCAACTACTACATCGGCGTTGCCATCGTCGGCGTCATCGTCCTGATGCTCACCATCTTCGGCGCAGGCATCGTCCGGGCCGCCTCCACCTACATGGGCATGGCCATTCTGGTCACCGCCATCAGCATCTATGTCATCGGCATCTTCAAGAGCGACAGCAGCATCTTCTCCGTCCTCGCCGCCGACTTTGAGACCACCGGCTTCATGAATATGCCCAAGGCCATCCTCAACGCCTTTACCTACGCCGGTTTCCAGTGCGTGACCCTCCCCACCATGATCGCCTGCGGCACCACCATGAAGAACAAGGCTGGCTGCGCCAAGGCCATGTGGATCTCCTTCGTGATGAACGCCGTCGCTCTGGTCCTCTCCGTGTTCATGCTCATGAGCTGGCAGAGCGTTTACACCGCCGTGGAGGGCGGCTCCACCATCCCCACCCTCACCGTCTGCAAGATCATCGGCATCCCCGCTATGGTGGCCGTTTACGGCACCTGCCTGCTCCTCTGCCTCATCTCCACCGGCGTGACCACCATCTTCGGCTTCGTGGCCCGGTTTGAAAAGCTCCCCGTGTTCAGCGGCATCCAGTCCGCCCCCGTCCGCAGCGCCATCGTTTCCGCGTTCATCATCGTCCTCTCCATGACCATCTCCATGGCCGGCCTCACCAACATCATCAAGTACGGCTACGGCTACTGCGGCTATCTGGGCATCGCCGTTGTGGTGGTCCCCTTCCTGACCGTTGGCGTATACAAGAACCGTAAATACTGCAAGGAGCACGCCTTCGCCAATGCCAACGCCGAGGAGGAAGCCGCTCCCGCCGTTCGCAGCAGCATCCGCGCCAATCCGGTGACCGCCGACTGAACCCGTCCCCACCAACCAAGCGTTTTTTAAGAGGTGTTTATTATGCAAAAAGCTCTTTTTCCGGGATATACCGTAGGCCCTGACGCCTATGACGATATTGTCAATATCTGCTCTGCCTATGGCAAAAAGGCCGCCATCATCGGCGGCAAGAAGGCGCTGGCCGCCGCGGAGCCTCAGATCCGCAAGGCGGTGGAAGGCTCCGGCATCGAGATCACCGGCACCTTCTGGTACGGCGGCGAGGCCTCCCGCGAAAACATGGATATGCTCCGGCCTCAGGTGGCGGACGCCGACATGATCTTCGCGGTGGGCGGCGGCAAGGCCATCGACACCTGCAAGGTGCTGGCTCACGAGACCAACCGGCCCTTCTTCACCTTCCCCACCATCGCCTCCACCTGCGCCTCCTGCACCAGCCTTGGCATCGTGTACCATCCCGATGGCAGCCTGCGGGAATACTCCTTCTCCAAGATCCCGCCCAACCACATTTTCATCAACACGGAGATCATCGCCAACGCCCCGGCCCGCTACCTGTGGGCCGGCATGGGGGATACCATGGCCAAGCACTATGAGTGCACCATCTCCTCCCGCAACGACGTCCCCGCCCACTCCGACGCTATGGGCATCGCCCTCAGCTCCATGTGCGCCGCTCCCATCCTCCGCTGGGGCAAGCAGGCCATGGCGGACTGCGAGGCCCACAGGGTCACCCCGGAGCTGACGGAGATCATCGAGGCCATCATCATCTCCACCGGCTATGTCTCCAACTTCGTTCAGGTGGACTACACCACCGGCATGGCCCACGCCATGTACAACGGCTTCACGATCCTGCCCACCACGGAAGAATACCACCATCTCCACGGTGAGGTAGTCTCCTACGGCATTCTGGTCATGCTCACCGCCGACAAGCAGTACGCGGAGCGGGACCGGCTGCTGGCCTTCAACCGCTCCATCGGCCTGCCCACCCATCTGGCGGACATCCACGCCAGACCGGAGGACCTGCCCGCCGTTACGGAAAAGGCGCTGGCGGGCATCGACGTCCGGGTCTGGCCCTACCCCGTCGCCCAGCAAATGCTGATCGACGCGGTAATGGAGCTGGAGCAGGTCGGCTGACCCGGCAGGGCGAACCGTTTCCGCCAGAAAAAGTCAGAAAAACCCCCGGAGCAACCGGTCTTGATCGACCTGTTGCTCCGGGGGTCATCCTTTCATTTGGGGAGAGAAACAGCAGACTGAGGGAAGCGGCATGGGAGATCCCCCCTGCCCGCCACGAGAAAAAGCCCCGTCCGGCGCAACTACACAGATTCCTGCTTCTCCCGCTCGCTGATTTTACATTCAAAGCGGTCCTTGTTGGAATCCTGCGGGATGGAGGTGGGATAGCCGCCGCCGAAGCAGGCGGTGCAAAAGCCGCTTTCCGTATGGTCGGCCAGCTTCACCACATCGCTGAGGCTGAGATAGCCGAGAGAATCCACGCCGATGATCCCGGCGATCTCCGCAATCGTGTGGTGGTTGGCGATGAGCTTGTTTTTGTCGTCAATATCCGTGCCGTAGTAGCATTCGGACACAAAGGGCGGCGCGCTGACCCGCATGTGGATCTCCTTCGCGCCGGCCTTGCGCAGCAGGTCGATGGTACGGCGGCAGGTGGTGCCCCGGACGATGGAGTCATCGATCAGCACCACGCGCTTGCCCTCCACCACGGAGCGGATGGGGTTCAGCTTGATATTGACCTCATTTTCCCGCATATCCTGCGTGGGAGAAATGAAGGTACGGCCGATGTATTTGTTCTTGATAAAGCCCATGCCGTAGGGAATTCCGGACTGCCGGGCGTAGCCCATGGCGGCGTCCAGACCGGAGTCCGGCACGCCGATGACGATGTCCGCCTGCACGGGATGCTCCAGCGCGAGGAACGCACCGGCCCGCTGACGGGCCACATGAACGCTGCTGCCGTCGATCACGGAGTCGGGGCGGGCAAAGTAGATGAACTCAAAAACGCACAGTCTCCGGGGCGCGATGCCGCAGTGGGATCTGTCGGACTTGACGCCGTTTTTGTCCGCCACCACGATCTCTCCGGGCAGAATATCCCGCTCAAAGCTGGCGCCCACGGCGTCCAGTCCGCAGCTTTCAGAGGCGAACACCACGCTGCCGTCCTTCAGCCTCCCCATGCACAGGGGACGGAAGCCGTGAGGGTCCCGGACGGCGATCAGCTTGCTGGGGGACGAAATGACCAGAGAATACGCCCCCACCAGACGGTCCATGGCGGCGGAAACCGCCTCCTCGATGGAACCGTGCTTCAGCCGCTCCTGCACAATGATGTAGGCGATGACCTCGGAATCAGTGGTGGTATGGAAGATCGACCCCTGACTCTCCAGCTGGAGACGCAGCTCCTGGGAGTTGGTCAGGTTGCCGTTGTGGGCCAGCGCCATGCGGCCCTTATAGTGGTTGACCAGAATGGGCTGGACGTTGCGCTTGTTGTCCGAACCGGTGGTGCCATAGCGCACATGGCCGACGGCGATGTTGCCAAGCCCCAGAGAGCGGAGCCGCTCCTTGGGAAACACATCGCTGACCAGCCCCACATCCCGCCAGGAGCGGAACAGGCCGTCATCGTTGACAACGATACCGGCACTTTCCTGCCCGCGGTGCTGAAGGGCGTACAGAGCGTAATAGGCTAACGAGGCCACATCGGCGGTGACATTGGAGCATACGCCGAATACGCCGCATTCCTCGTGGAGGTGGCGGTCATCGCCGGCAGCCGGAGCCGCCTTATCAAGATCCGTGCACGCCATAGATTTACTGGGCATCGTGATCCAGCAGACGCTTCATGATCTCGGCGTAGGCGTCCTCAACGCCGCCCAGATCCCGGCGGAAACGGTCCTTATCCAGCTTTTCATGGGTCTTGGCGTCCCACAGGCGGCAGGTGTCGGGGCTGATCTCGTCAGCCAGCACGATGGACCCGTCGGCCACCTTGCCGAATTCCAGCTTGAAGTCCACCAGCGTCACGCCGCACTCGGCCCAGAACGCCTTCAGCACCTCGTTGACAGCGAAGGCATAGTTCTTGATGGTCTCGATCTCCTCTGCCGTGGCCAATTTCAATGCCAGCGCGTGATAGGTGTTCAGCAGAGGATCGCCCAGCGCGTCATTCTTATAGGAAAACTCGATGGTGGGCTGATCGAACACGATGCCCTCCTCCACGCCGTAGCGCTTGGCGAAGGAACCGGCGGAGATATTGCGGACAATGACCTCCAGAGGGACGATGGAGACCCGCTTCACCAGCGTTTCCCGCTGGCTCAGCTCCTTGACGAAATGGGTGGGGATGCCGGCCTTTTCCATTTTGGCCATCAGGCGGTTGGTCATCTGGTTGTTGATGACGCCCTTGCCGAGGATGGTGCCTTTTTTCAGGCCGTTGAACGCGGTGGCATCATCCTTGTAATCCACGATGAGCAGCTCGGGATCATCGGTTTTGAATACTTTTTTTGCTTTGCCCTCGTAGATCTGTTCTAACTTCTGCATGTTCTGCTCCTCCTGCGCATCTGCGCATAAAAATGATCAAAAATGTCAATTGGCCGCGTACATCTGCCGGTACGGGTTTTTGCTGTCCGGCGTCACCACGGTGAAGGGCCCGTCCATCAGCACTTCCGCGTCGCCGCCGAACAGGGCGCACCAGCGCTCCACCAGCGGCCGCAGAAGGGCGGTCTCCTCCTCCGTGGGGGGATGGGGCGTCACCTGATCCGGGAAACGGATGGCGGAAACATCGCCTCTGAAAATCACGCGCCCGCCGTGCTGTCCCGTGCAGGGGAAATAACCGGCGGCGGGCTTTCCGTCCGTATGCAGCCCCAGCACCAGGATCGTGCCGCCTGCCTGATATTCCCCAAGAAAGCTCCCCGCCCGGCCGCCAATGACGATCACCGGCTGCTGGTCCTGATAGGCCTTCATGTGGATGCCTGCCCGATAGCCCGCGTTGCCCTGGACATAGATCTCGCCGCCCCGCATGGCATAGCCTGCCGTGTCGCCCACGCTGCCGCGGACCACGATGGAGCCGCCGTTCATCGTATCGCCTACGGCGTCCTGCGCGTTGCCGTTAACGGTAAGGGAGCCGCCCCCCAGATACGCGCCCAGGGCGTTGCCGGGGATGCCGTCGATCTCCACCCGGCGTCCGCTCATGCCCGCGCCGATAAACCGCTGCCCAAGGCAGCCGGTGATGCGGCACGACGGCCCGGCAGCCCGGATCGCCTCATTTAAGGCCCGGTAATCCAGACCCTTTGCTTGAATATCCATGAACTATCACACCTCCGCTGTTTTTCCGGTGGATCGGGATTTTTTGCCGCTTACTCTCCGGCATGGGCCACGCCCAGAATGGACAGCTCCTTTTCCGTCAGTCCCACGGCCCGCAGCATCAGCCGGTTGCCCCGCAGGGCCTCGATGGAATTGATCCCCATGCCGCCCATGATCTCCATGATCTCGTGCTTCCACGCCGTCATCAGATTGATGAGGCGTTCCGTGCCCTCGTTGGGGTCCAGCCGCTTGACCAGCTCCGGGCGCTGCGTGGCGATGCCCCACGCGCATCTGCCGCTCTGACAGGTGCGGCAGAGGTGGCAGCCCATGGCGATCAGCGCCGCCGTGCCGATATAGCAGGCGTCCGCCCCCAGAGCCACGGCCTTGACCACGTCGGCAGAGGAACGGATGCTGCCGCCTGCGATCAGGGACACCTGATTGCGGATGCCCTCCTCCCGCAGCCGCTGGTCCACGGCTGCCAGTGCCAGCTCAATGGGAATGCCCACATTGTCGCGAATCCGGGTGGGCGCGGCGCCGGTGCCGCCCCGGAAGCCGTCGATGGCAATGATGTCCGCGCCGCCCCGCGCAATGCCGCTGGCGATAGCCGCGATGTTGTGGACCGCGGCTACCTTGACGATCACCGGTTTCCGGTACTGCGTCGCTTCCTTTAAGGAGCAGATCAGCTGCCGGAGATCCTCGATGGAATAAATATCGTGGTGGGGTGCCGGGGAAATCGCGTCGGACCCCTCCGGGATCATGCGGGTGCGGGAAACATCGCCTACGATCTTCGCCCCCGGCAGGTGTCCGCCGATGCCCGGCTTGGCCCCCTGCCCCATCTTGATCTCAATGGCCGCGCCAGCCATCAGGTAGTCCTCGTGAACGCCGAACCGTCCGGACGCCACCTGGGTGATGGTGTTGCGCCCATAGCGGTAAAGGTCCTCGTGGAGGCCGCCCTCACCGGTGTTGTAGCAGATTCCCAACGCCTCCGCCGCTCTTGCCAGACTTTCGTGGGCGTTGAAGCTGATGGAGCCGTAGCTCATGGCGGAGAACAGCACCGGCATGGACAGCTCCAGCTGGGGCGGCAGCTCCGTGATGAGGTTTCCCTGAGCGTCCCGCCGGATCCGCTCCGGCTTTTTCCCCAGGAACACCCGGGTCTCCATGGGCTCCCGCAGGGGATCGATGGGCGGGTTCGTCACCTGGGAGGCGTTGAGCAGCAGGCGGTCCCAGTAGACCGGCAGTTCCTTGGGGCTGCCCATGGAGGACAGCAGCACGCCGCCGGTGGCGGCCTGCTTCCAGATCTCCTCCACGGCATCGGAGGACCAGTTGGCGCTCTCCCGCAGGGTGCAGCGGTTTTTCTCGATCTTCAAAGCGTGGGTGGGACAGTACGCCACGCACCGCTGGCAGTCCACACATTTGCTCTCATCCGCCAGCATCCGGCCGTGGGTCTCGTCAAAGCGGTGAACACCGTTGGGACATTGCTCCACGCAGACCTTGCAGTTGACGCAGCGCTGCGGATCCCGCACCACCTCAAATTGCGGCGGCACATAGAAATTTTTCATCAGTAAGTCCCTTCTTTCAACCGGACGATGACCGGCTCACCGCCCATGGGCGCCCATATATTCTCCGCGTCAGGCTCCATGACCAGGATGGCCGCCTCCTCGCTGGAAATGAACACCCGGTCATCCTTTTCGCCTACCACCATGCTCCGCAGCTTCAACCGGTCGTTCAGCGCCATCAGCCCGCCGGAAAAGCCGAGGATGATGGAGAACGGTCCCGTCAGCAACAGGCTGGGAAACACCTTGCGGAGATACGTCAGCCGTTCCGCCTCCTGCGGCTCCATGTGCTCGATGGTGCTCCAGAAGGGAGCCGCCATCACGGAGGCCGTCTCCTCCAGCGTCAGTCCCTGCCGCCGCAGCAGGTAATCCGCAATGTACGCCATGACCTCCGTATCCGTTTGCAGCGTGCACTGGTAGCCGAACATCTCCACGCAGCGGCGGTTGGCGTCGTAGGAGGAGATCTCGCCGTTGTGCACCACAGACCATTCCAGTAGGGAGAATGGATGTGCGCCGCCCCACCAACCGGGGGTGTTGGTGGGATAGCGGCCGTGGGCCGTCCAGCAGTACGCCTCGTACTCCTCAAGGCGATAGAACCGGCCCACGTCCTCCGGATAGCCAACCGCCTTGAAGGTCCCCATATTTTTGCCGCTGGAAAACACATATGCACCCCGAAGCTCCGCGTTGATCTTCGTTACGATGCGGGCCACGTATTCCTCCGCGTCCAGCTGCAGCCGGTTCAGCACCGACTGCATAGGCGCCAGAAAATACCGCCAGATCAAGGGCACATCGGTGATCTCCGGGATCTGCCGGATGGGAATGTGCTCCGCCTTGACGATCTCAAAGCCTTCCTTCAGCAGCGCCTCGCAGGTCTTGCGGGTATCCCGGCTGTCAAAGAAGATGTGGAAGGCATAGTAGTCCCGGTATTCCGGATAAATGCCGTATGCGGCGAAGCCGCCGCCCAGACCGTTGGAGCGGTCGTGCATGGGGATCATGCTCTCCACGATTTTCTCTCCCGTCATCCGGCGTCCCTCCCGGGAGATCACAGCGGAGATCGCGCATCCGGACGGGATGCGGACCTGCCCTTCTCTTTTCATGATGTTCACCTTCCTCAAAACGGCGTTTTTCCCGTTACGAAAAAAGACGTCCATTTTTCAGCAGAGGGCTGTGCCTTTTGCTGAAAAATGAACGTCATTGCTCATCAAATATACAAATGATTTGTTATCATACTATAAGTGTTCTGTCTTGTCAATCCTTTTGAACTACCCACAACTGAAGTCGCAGACTTCCGGCAGCGGCAAAGCCGCCCGGTCATGGCGACAGTTGAGCAAGCACTTTCCCTGTGACAACGCGCATCCCCGGCTTTTATCACTATACATTCAAGTTCAGACGTGCTATCATGTGCAAAATGGGCGAATGTCGAAGTGAAAATGAAGCAGAAAATTTCAAGCAACTAATTTGAAGCGATTGAGGGACGCGTTATGAAAATCAGAAAGTACAGTGAAAATGATGTACCCGCCATGGTACATATTTGGAACGAAGTTGTTGAAGAGGGCGTTGCCTTTCCGCAGTTGGAACTTCTCGACGAGGAAAGCGGCAGGGCATTCTTTGCCGCGCAGACGTACTGTGGTGTGGCAGATGACAACGGAACGGTTGTCGGGCTTTATATTCTCCACCCGAACAATGTCGGCCGGTGCGGGCACATTGCCAATGCAAGCTATGCGGTCGACTCCGCCTGCCGGGGAAAGCACATCGGAGAACAGCTGGTTTCCGATTGCCTTGTACAGGCCAGAAACAACGGCTTCAAGCTAATGCAGTTCAATGCCGTGGTTGAAAACAATACCCACGCCCGACACTTATATGAACGTCTTGGCTTTGTGCAGGTAGGAATGATCCCAAACGGATTTCTTATCACGCGTGGCGTAATACCCCTGCCTTTAGGCATGGGGATATAAGCCACACATTGTTCCCTCGTAACAAGACTTCCGAGGATTGTGTTAGATGCCGTTGAGTGGTATAATAAATCCATGGAATATAAAAGCAATCACAATGTGGTGTACTCCTGCAAGTATCATGTAGTCTGGTGTCCAAAATACCGCCGCAAGGTCTTGGTCAACGGTGTCGATATACGCTTGAAGAAACTCATAGAGGAAATCTGCGGCGAATACCACATCGACATCATAGAGATGGAAATCATGCCCGACCACATCCATTTGCTCATGGAGGTAGACCCGCAATTTGGCATACATAAAGCGGTAAAACTAATAAAAGGGCGAACGTCCCGTGTTTTGAGGCAAGAGTATGGATGGCTCCGCTCAAGGATTCCGTCTTTGTGGACAAATTCATATTTTGTTTCTACCGTTGGCGGAGCGCCTTTGTCGGTCATCAAGCAGTACATAGAGAACCAGAAGAATGTGTGAGGTATCGAGATGGAATACAGCTATAAATTCCGCGTCTACCCCACCGCGGCGCAAGCGCGGCAGATACAAAGGACGTTTGGCTGTTGTCGGTTCGTCTGGAATCACTATCTCGCGTTGCGGAAAGACCTCTATGAGCAAGATGGAAAGACAATGAACTATAGTACCTGCTCTGAGGATATGACACAGCTCAAGAAAACCCTTCCCTGGCTGAGAGAAGTAGATGCAACCGCTCTGCAATCTTCTCTGCGTGATTTAGACACGGCATATCAAAACTTCTTCCGGCGTGTGAAACAGGGCCAGAAACCCGGCTATCCAAAATTCAAGAGCAAGCACCATAGCAAGAAAAGCTATAAGAGCAAGTGCGTGGGGACGAATATCAAGGTGCTGGACAAGGCGGTGCAGCTCCCAAAACTCGGCTTTGTAAAGTGCCGTATCTCCAAAGATGTCAAGGGGCGTATCCTGTCCGCTACTGTCAGCCAGAATCCAAGCGGGGAATACTTCGTTGCCCTCTGTTGCACCGATGTAGAAATAGTGCCGCTGACCTCTACCGGGGCGGTAGCCGGTATCGACATGGGCCTGAAAGCATTTGCAATCACCTCCGATGGCGTAGAGTATCCGAACCATAAATACCTGACACGGAACCAGAAGAAACTTGCCAAACTCCAGCGGCAGTTGTCCCGAAAATCAAGGGGCAGTAACCGCCGGGAAAAGGCGAGGATACAAGTAGCCCGTCTCCACGAACACGTTTCCAACCAGCGGCAGGATATGCTCCATAAGCTGTCCACCAGCCTTGTGAGAACCTATGACCTGATTGCGATTGAGGATTTGGCTCCGTCCAATATGGTCAAGAACCACAAACTTGCCCGGTCTATTTCTGACGCAAGCTGGGGCGAGTTTCGGCGGCAGTTGGAGTACAAAGCGGCGTGGTACGGAAAACAGGTGGTCACGGTCGACCGCTTCTTTCCGTCCAGTCAGCTTTGCTCCACTTGCGGTGCTCAATGGCCAGGAACGAAAGACCTGTCCGTCCGGGAGTGGGCTTGCCCCAAGTGCGGCACTATCCATGACCGGGATGTAAACGCCGCAAAGAACATTTTGAATGAGGGCTTGCGCCTGTTGGCGTAGCAGAAACATACGGTAGGGCGGGACACGCCCAAACCTATACGCTCGGGGACACCGTGTAAGACCTCGCTGGTGCAGGCGGTGGTGGCTGAACCGAGAATCCCCCGGCTTTAGCCGTGGGGAGTGTCAAGTCCAATCGTCACCTGCCTGCGCTGCAATTCCTGACGGGTGGGTTAATCTGCAGCCCTCGGCGGATTTGACCGACCCTGTTTTCCGCATCCGAAGGCCCCTTGCATAAAGGCTACAAAAACATTGAAATTTTTGCTTAGTAATTTGGTAACGAATTACCACGCTAAAGCGTTGACAAATTAAATCGTCCCTGTTATGATAAATGCCATCAAAAGGGCGGCACCAACGTCCCGAAACCAACAGAAACGAGGGCAAGGATATGAAAAAGGCAATGGCAATTTTGTTGGCGGCTGTTCTGGCACTGGCCTGCACCGCCTGCGGCGGCAGCAAGAACGGGGAGACCAAGGACCGTCTGGCGCAGATCAAGGAAAAAGGCTATATCGAGCTGTGTACCGAGCCCTATTTCGCCCCCTATGAATATGTAGACCCCAACAAGAGCGGGGAGGACCAGTATCAGGGCATGGACATTGAGGTGGCCAGGTACATCGCCGACAAGATCGGCGTGGACCTGAAGATCACCGCTCTGGATTTCACCGCCGTGCTGGCCGGTGTGGCGGACGGCAAATATGATTTCGCCATCTCCGCCATCGCCTATGCCCCTTCCCGGGCGGAGGCCATGCGGCTCAGCGATGTGTACTACTCCTCCAATACCGGCTATGGCTTCATCGTCCGGACAGAGGACATTGACAAATATAACGACCTGGATTCTTTGAAGGATGCCGTGGTCATCACCCAGAGCGGCTCCGTTCAGGAAGCGCTGTATAACCAGTATATCAACGGCGCCTGCAAGGAATTCAAGCTGGTGGCCAACATGACTGACGGCTATCTGGCCGTGGCCGAGGGCAAGGCCGATGTGTGCATCTGCTCCACTGCCTCCGCCCAGCTGTATGCCGATGCCAACGGCGGCATGTCCATCCCCGACTACCGCTTTGAGGTGGACCCCAACATGAACGGCACCTGCGTGGCCATGCCCACGGACGGTACGGAGTCCTTGGCAGAGCTGGTGAACCAGTGCATCGCCGAGCTGAAGGAAAACGGCCAGACGGACATCTGGTACAGTGAATATGAAGAGCAGGCCGCGGCTCTTGGCATCGAATAAGCGGCAAAATCGGTTTTAGGAGCGGAATCCCATGGAAAAGGTCATCAAGGTTTGGTTGAAATATTATCCGGTGTACCTCTCAGGCCTGTGGGGCACCCTCTGGATCTCGGCAGTCACCGTGTTCCTGGGGGCCCTGCTGGGCATGGTGGTGGCTCTCATGCGGATGAGCCGCCTGAAGATCCTCCGGACCGTCTTCAATGTATATGTGGAGATCCTCCGGGGCACCCCCATCCTTCTCCAGCTGTATTTCTTCTGGATCGGCCTGCCCAAGCTGGTGCCCTTTGAACTGACGGATACCCAGTGCATCGTGGCGGCTCTGGTGGTAAACGCCTCCGCCTTCATCTCCGAGATCATCCGGGCCGGTATCGGTGCGGTGGACAAGGGGCAGTGGGAGGCCGCCCGGAGCATCGGCCTTTCCGAGACCCATGTGATGACCCGCATCATCCTGCCCCAGGCGGTAAAGAACATTCTCCCGGCCCTGTGCAACGAGTTCATCTCCACCGTGAAGGGCACCTCCCTGGCCTCCGTGTTCTTCGTGGGGGAGCTGATGACCAGCTTCAAGACCGTCCAGAGCGCCACCTTTCTGGCGCTCCAGTCCCTGACCATCGTGGGCATCATCTACTTCCTGCTGAACTTTATCCTCTCCCGGCTCCTGCGGGTCATTGAAAGGAGGCTGACCGTCAGTGACTGACGTGATTCTGGAAACCCGGAACCTGAAAAAGAGCTTTGGCAAGCTGGAGGTGCTGAAGGGCATCTCCACGGGAATCCGCCGGGGCGAGGTGGTGTCCATCATCGGCCCCTCCGGCGGCGGCAAGTCCACGTTTCTCCGTTGCCTGAACCTGCTGGAAACACCGGACGGCGGTCAGGTCCTCTTCAAGGGACAGGACATCACCGACAAAAAGCTGAACATCTCCCAATACCGCCAGAGCATCGGCATGGTGTTCCAGCATTTCAATGTGTTCCCCAACCTGACGGTGCTGGAAAATGTGACACTGGCCCCGGTTCTGGAAAAGAAGGTCCCCAAGGATCAGGCGAAAGAGGAGGCCATGGCCCTGCTGCGCCGGGTGGGTCTGGGGGACAAGGCCGATGAGTATCCCCGGAAGCTCTCCGGCGGCCAGAAGCAGCGGCTGGCCATCGTCCGGGCCATGGCCATGAAGCCGGAGGTCATGCTTTTTGACGAGCCAACCTCCGCTCTGGACCCGGAAATGGTCAAGGAGGTCCTGAACGTCATCCGGGAGCTGACCCGCAGCGGCATGACCATCCTCATCGTCACCCACGAGATGGGCTTCGCCCGGGAGATATCCGACCGGGTGCTCTTCATCTGTGACGGCGTTATCAAGGAGGAGGGCACCCCGGAGCGGATTTTTACCTGCCCCCACGAGCCCAGCACCATTAAATTCCTGAGCATGGTACTTTGACACTCCCCATGACTCATTCGGTAAAGGAGACTGATATCATGATCCAGACCATTAAAGATCTGGTTTCCGCCAAGGCGGATACCACCGTAGCCCTGGCCAGGGAGATCTGGGGCTGCGCCGAGCTTTCCTATGAGGAAACCAAGTCCGCCGCTGCCCTCGTCACCGCCCTGAAGCAGGAGGGCTTTACCATTGAGGAGGGCATCGCGGATATTCCCACCGCCTTTACCGCCACCTATCAATGCGGCAGCGGCAAGCCGGTGGTGGGCTTTCTGGCGGAGTACGACGCCCTGTCCGGCCTGAGCCAGAAGGCGGGCCGCCCGGTACAGGAGCCCGTCCGGGAGGGGGGCGCCGGGCACGGCTGCGGCCACAATCTGCTGGGTGCGGGGTGCTATGCCGCCGCCGTGGCCCTGAAGGACTACCTGGTCAAGGAAAAGAAGGACGGCACCGTGATCTTCTTCGGCTGTCCTGCCGAGGAGGGGGCCGGTTCCAAGCAGTTCATTGCCCGGGCCGGGTACTTTGACAATGTGGATTTTGCCTACACCTGGCACCCGGAGACCGTCAATGAGGTGGGCTCCCGGGGCAGCGTGGCTATCATGGGTGCCAACTTCACCTTTGACGGCGTCGCCGCCCACGCCGGCGGAGAGCCCCATTTGGGCCGCAGCGCTCTGGACGCCGTGGAGCTGATGAACGTGGGCTGCAACTACCTGCGGGAGCACATGATCGACGCCGCCCGTATCCACTACGCCTATTCCGATCCCGGCGGCACCGCCCCCAACGTGGTCCAGAGCCACGCCGTCATCAAATACGAGGTCCGGGCACCCAAGGTCAGTCAGGTTCAGGAGCTGTTCACCCGGGTGGTGGATGTGGCCAGGGGCGCGGCCCTGATGACCGGCACCAAGATGAAATATGAGATCACCATGGCCTTCTCCGACTACGTCCCCAACCGCACGTTGGGGGCCGTGGTGGACCAGTGCATGCGGGAGCTGGGTGCCCCGGAATGGACTGAGCCGGACTACCGGCTGGCGGCGGAGTTCCTCCGCACCTATCCCCGCACCACCATGGTGGGCATCCGGGAAAAGCTGGGCTACTACTTTGAACCGGAGGAGCTGGACGCCGCTCTGGAAAAGCCTCTGGACCGAGTTATCCATCCCTTTAACCCCAAGGAGACCGCCTACAGCTCCGGCTCTACCGATGTGGGCGATGTGGGCTACGCCACCCCCACCGTTATGTTCCATGTGGCCACCGCCTGCCTTGGCAACGTGGGCCACTCCTGGCAGAATACCGCCTTCGCCTGCTCCGACATCGGAATGAAAGGCATGCTGCGGGCGGCGGAGATCATGACCCTGGCCGCCATCCGCACCATGGACCAGCCGGCGGTCATTGCCAAAGCCCGGGAGGAACTGAAGCAGAAAAACGGCGGCAGCTACCACTGCCCGCTGCCGGACTATGTGACGCCTCCCATCGGCCGCTATTGAGCTTCACAGCTTTCAGCCGCCCGTGCCGGTCTGTCAAAGAACCGCTGCTTTCAAATACATCCGACCCATCCGCCGCCTGGAACGCATCTGACTACAAAAGCAAAAGGCCCGCTCTTTCGAGCAGGCCTTTTCATTTTTATAGCTCCAGCAGAAACCGGGCGGCGCTTTCCATGGCTGCCGCCGCTTTTTTGATGGGGAACATCTGAAATACGTGCCACATTCCCTCGCTGACCTCCAGCCGGCAGGGCACATGGGCCGCCCGCAGCGCCGCAGCCAGGGACGCGGAATCGGAATAGAGGATCTCATGGTCTCCCACCTGGATCAGGGTAGGCGGAAAGCTCCCCAGGTCCCCCAACAGGGGCGACAAATCCGGGTCATGGAGATCCCTGTCCCCGGCGTATGCCCTCCGGACGGCCTCGATGTACTCCGGTGTCAGCATGGGGTCGCTCTCCACCCGTTCCCGGTAGGATGCCCCGGACATGGTCATATCCGTCCAGGGGGACATCAGCAGCAGGGCCCGGGGCATCCGGCGCCCAGCGGCCTTCAGGCGGCGGCACAGCACCAGGGCCAGGTTGCCCCCGGCGGAATCTCCCGCCACCGTCACGTTTTCCGCCCCGTATCCCTGATACATCAGATAGTCCCAGGCCCGCATGGCATCCTCCACTGCCGCCGGGTAGGGATGCTCCGGCGCCAGCCGGTACTCAAAGCTCAGCACATCGTAGCCGGTGACGTGGGCCAGCTTGGAGGACAGCACCCGGGAATAACCCAGGTTGCCGCTGGTATAGCCGCCGCCGTGGCAGTAGAGGATCACCCGGCGGTCCCCATGGGGCGCTTTCAGCCGGGTCCAGGCAGCAGGCATGGTCCCGATGGAAAGCTCTTCATACTCCATCCCCGCCATAGGGGCGGTAAGGCGGCCCAGAATTTCCTGGTTCCGGCGCTGATGCTCCAGCTCCTCCGGGGTCATGGCCTCCGGGGAACCGGCGCTGTGCAGGGCTTTCAGCGCCCGCATCAGCGGGTCCATCCGGGGTTTTTCGGCATCCGTTTTCCGTTTTCTGCCTAATTGCAGCTTTTCCATAGGTCCTCCGCTCTTTCGTGTTAATTGCAGAATACCATAAATCGCGGAAAATGGGAAGTGGAAAATGGGCCAACTCTTGCCGCGCCTGTCCCTATGTGTTACAATGACCTGTAACTATTTTCGGGGAGGTGACGCGGATGGCAAAACCGGACAGTCAGTGGTACCGGCTGGACAATGCCGGTATTCTCTATTCCGCCCTGCAAAGGGAGGAGTATTCCGCCATCTACCGCTTCTCCGCCCTGATGACGGAGCCGGTGCGGCCCGCCGCCCTGCAAAACGCCATTGACCGGGTGCTGCCCCGGTTCCCCAGCTTTGCCGTCCGCATCCGCCGGGGTTTATTCTGGTACTATCTGGAACCCAACACCGCCCCCGGCCCCTTCCTGAAAGCCGACGTGGCCAATCCCTGCCAGCCGGTGCGGTTCCGGGAGGATAACGGCTGGCTGGTGCGGTTTTACTATTACCGGAACCGCATCTCTCTGGAGGTGTTCCACGCCCTGTCCGACGGGGCCGGGGCCCTGATCTTTTTCCGGACGCTGCTGGCGGAGTATCTGCGGCAGACCGGCATAAGCGTTCTGGCCGGAAACGGTGTGCTGGACCTGGAGGAACCGCCCCGGAAGGAGGAGCTGGAGGACGCTTACGCCCGCTATGCCGGGCGGCACGCCCTGGGCCTGCGGCGGATGCCTAAGGCCTATGCCAACACCGGCACCCCGGAGCCCTTTTACACCTTCCATGTCACCATGGGCTTCGTGCCCCTGAGGAAGCTCCGGGAGGCCGCACGGAGTTATGACGCCTCCATCACAGAGTACCTCTCCGCCGCGCTGATCCACGTGCTGCTGGAAAAGCAGCGCCGGGAGCATCCCCACAAGGAACGCCCGGTGGCCTTGGCGGTGCCCATCAATCTGCGGAGCTGGTTCCCCTCGGAAACGGTGCGGAACTTCATCACCACCGTCCGTCCCAGCATCGACCCTGCCTTGGGGGATTACACTTTTCCGGAAATCGTCTCCCAGGTGCGGCACTATATGAAGCTCCACATCCACCGCCAGGAGCTGCAGGCCTCCTTTACCGGCAACGTCCGCTTCACGAAGAATTTCTTTCTCCGGGCGGTACCGGTGTTTCTGAAAAACCCGGTGATGGCCCTCAACTACTATCTCTTGGGGGTGCGGCCCTACTCCTGCACCTATACCAATCCCGGTGCCTTCACCGTGCCGCCGGAGATGGCTCCCCATATTCAGGGCATGGAGGTGGTGCTGGGCCAGGCCACCGTGCCCCGGTGCCACTGCGCCTCCATCAGCTATGGAGACATCATGGAAATCACCTTTGCCGGCACCCAGGCCGAAACGGACACAGAGCGGGACTTTTTCCGCTTTCTGGTTCGGGAGGGCATTCCGGTGCGGATCGAGAGCAACCGATAAGAGGAGCATTTTATGTCTTACTGTGTCAACTGCGGCGTGGGGCTGGACCCCAGCGCCAAAACCTGTCCCCTGTGCGGGACGCCTGCCTGGCATCCGGAACTGGATGCGCCGCCCTATTTTCCCGCCAACTCCGCCGCCGTACAGCCCGCCTCCAGGCGAGAGGCCGCCATTCTGCTGACGGCTATGCTGGTGTCCGTGTCCCTGTGCTGCGGGCTTTTGAACCTGTTCCTGCCCACGGACCGTCCCTGGTCCCTGTACGTCATCGGGGCGGCGGTGATGCTGTGGGTCTGGTTTGCCCTGCCTATGGTGCTGCGGCGGCTGCCGGTCTTTTTCCGGCTCACCGCCGATGTGGCGGCCATTGGCATCTATGTCTGGCTCATCTCCATCGACCTGGGCGGCAGCCGCTGGTTCCGGGGGCTGGCCCTGCCCATGATCGGCTGGGCTGGGGTGCTGGTCTTTCTTTTGAGTTTTCTGCTCCGGGGCGGGCGGCGCTCCACCCTCTCCGCCATTGCCCTGATCATCGGGGCGGCTGGGCTTCTGGCGATGGGCATTGAATTCTGCATCGACCGGTATTTCCGTGGTGTGTGGCAGCCAGGGTGGTCCCTGATCGTGCTGGCGGTCTGCGTGGGACTCATCATCCCCCTGCGGATCGTCCGGCGGGTGCCCTCTCTCCGGGAGGAGGCCCGCCGCCGCTTCAACCTGTAATTTTAAGGAGGCTTTCTTTATGAACATCTCTCAGATCATGGAAAAAATGATCGCATTCTCCAACGGGAACCTGCGTGACATGAACCACCTTATGTGCGTGTGGACCTACGCCAAAACCATCGGCGAGCTGGAGGGGCTGGACCGGAAGATCCAGGAAACACTGGAGATCGCCGCCATCACCCATGACATCGCCTGCCCCCTGTGCCGGGAAAAATACGGCAATACAAACGGCAAGTGGCAGGAGGAAGAGGGCGGCCCCCTGGTACGGAGCTTTCTGGCGGATGCGGGCCTGTCTGCGGAGCAGGTGGACCGGGTGGCTTATCTGGTGAGCCACCACCATACCTACACGGATATTGACGGCATCGATTATCAAATTTTGATCGAGGCGGACTACATCGTAAACGCCTCCGAAAGCGGCTACAGCCCGGAAAACAGGAAGAACTTCCTGGAAGAGCACATGAAGACTGAAAGCGGCAAGCGGCTCCTCCGCTCCACTTTCTGTATGGAAACATAAAAAGACCGGTCCCATTACAATGGAACCGGATCTGAGACTGTCGATAAAGTGGTAAATTCTCCACGACGGTAAGGTAGGTCAGCCGTTAGCGGCTCCGCCACTTTACGGATGCCGCATACCCCTTGCGGGTGAAGGGTGTGCGCGGGACTACGCCCGCAGGCGTGTTTCGGAGCGCAACCGCCGCAAGGCGGCTCTTAGCGCGGAGATAACCCAAGAAGGGATACACCGTCGGCTCAAGCCAATCAGCGGATACTTTATATCCGCTGATTGGGAGCCTTCCTCGAAACAGACTCGCTTGATCCGCCACCGGCGGCACTTCGTCTGTTTCCCCGCGCCATTAAAATCCTAAGTTTTCAGAACTTTTATGAAGTTCTGAAAACTTGCTCAGCGGGGCAAAAAGACTTTTTTGACACGCTGAATCGCCGGTTCAATGAACCGGCGATTTTACTATAACCCAACGCTTTTCGGTATGCGTGGCGCTTTTTTCGGGACTTGAAGCTCGTCCGGCGTTTCTGAGGCTGCCTTATCGTGAAACCGCCAGCCTTACAGGCTGTTGACGGCAGCTTCCAGCTGACGCATGGCCTGTTCTAGAATGCTGCGGGGACAGGCAACATTGAGCCGCATATACCCGTTCAGGCTCCGGCCGAAGGCGCAGCCGTCATTGAGGCCCAGCTTTGCCTTCTGGATCATGAAGTCATGAAGCGCTTCGTTGCTCAGGCCCAGATCCCGGCAGTCCAGCCACATGAGGTAGGTGGCATCGGGGGCGTAGGTCCTGATCTTGGGGATGTGCTTTTCGCAGTAGTCCACCACAAAGTCGAAGTTGGCGGAAATGTAGGGCAAGAGCTGCTCCAGCCATTCCTCGCCTTCATTGAAGGCCACCTCCATGGCGGTGACGGAGAAGGCGTTGTTGCGGTGGATATCCATGTCGGTCCAGAATTTGTCGAACATGGCCTTCATGTGGGCATTGGGGAACACCGCGGTGCTGGCCTGAAGGCCCGCCAGATTGAAGGTCTTGGTGGCGGAAATGCCGGTGACCACATTGGCGGCGATCTCAGGGGAGAGGGAGGCGGTGGGGATGTGGCGCTTGCCGTGGAAGATGAGGTCGGAATGGATCTCGTCGCTGACCACCAGAACGTGGTGCTTTAGACACAGCTCCATCATCCGGCGCAGCTCCTCCTCCGTCCAGACGATGCCCAGAGGATTGTGGGGATTGCACAGCAGGAAGATGTCCGCGCTCCGGAGCTTTTCCTCGAAGTCGGCCCAGTCCACCGTCCATGCGCCGCCCTGCTCTACCAGCTGATTTTCAATGACGTGCCGGCCGGCCAGCTCGGTCATGTCATAGAACTCACCGTACACGGGGGTCTGGATCAGAACATTGCCGTTCTGGGGGGTATAGAGCCGGATCATGACGCTGAGGGTCTGGACCACGCCGGGACTGAAGCTCATGAGGGCCGTGTCGGTGTCCCAGCCGTTGCGGCGCTTCTGCCAGTTCTTCACGGCCTCGAAATAGCTGGCGGGCCGGGCGGTGTAGCCCCAGATGCCCTCCTCGGCCCGGGCCTTCAGCGCGTCAATGACGGGCTGGGCGGTCCGGAAGTCCATATCCGCGATCCACAGGGGGATCACATCGTCGGTGCCGAACTTCTTGACCCGTTCGTCATACTTGGCGGAGAGGTTTTTGGTGCGGTCTACCACTTGGTCGAAATCATATTGCATGACTCCCACATCCTTTCTTTGCGTGTTCAGTGGCACGTCTGTATGCTTTGACTGATTACTAAGCAAGAACTGTGCCAAACCGCCGGGGCGGCGTGACCGCGAGAGGAAACCCATTGGAAACCGGAAAAGCGTATGAAATATCCGGGAGGGATTTTGGCAAATCGCCAAAATCCCTCCCGGACACTGCGGCTGCCCCGGAAAACAGGGCTACGCACAATCGGTTTTTATTGGTTGAATTGGTATAAATGGTTATAGCTTTTCATCTTTGACCGATTTCCCACAGCTCCCGGCCCTTGGGTGTCAGCTGGCTGCCGCCCCGGCCCCGGCTGACGCGGGCCAGCCCCTGCTCCGCCATTTCGGAGAGGATGGTCCGGACCTCCTGCTGAGAGAGGGGGACATGGGACTCCCGGGCCTTTTGCAGCAGCTTGTCCCGGCCCATGGGCGTCCCCGCCTCGGAGGCAGCATACAGCTGGGCGAGCACGAACCGGAAGGAATCCGACATGGAGGGGACCGAAGCATCCTGCCGCGCCGCTGGGGCGGACGCCGGACGGGAGAGGGCGTCCCCGGAAAGCAGCAGGGTGGGGGGGAGGTCCTCCATGGTGATGTCCCGGTGGTCGGTATAGATGAAGTATTCCACCACGTTCCGCAGCTCCCGGATATTGCCGGGCCATGTGTGACGGCGGAAAAAGTCCTGCACCGGCTCCGTCAGGCGGAAGTCGCCGTTCAGCTCCCGGCGGAACTGATCCATCAGCAGAAACATATCGTCCCCCCGCTCCGTCAGGGGCGGGATGACCACCGGCAGGGTGTTCAACCGGTAATAGAGGTCCCGGCGGAAGGTGCCCTCCCGCACCTTCCGTTCCAGCGCCTCGTTGGTGGCGGCCACGATGCGGACGTCCACATGGATGATGCGGTTGCCGCCGACCCGCATGACCTCCCGCTCCTGTAAGGTCCGCAGCAGCTTGATCTGAAGAGCGGGGCTCATGCCCTCCACCTCGTCCAGAAACAGCGTGCCCCTGTGGGCCAGCTCAAAGAGGCCGGGACGACCGCCCTTTTTGGCTCCGGTGAAGGCCCCCTCCTCGTAGCCGAACAGCTCGCTTTCCAGCAGATTCTCCGGAAAAGCCGCCACGTTGATGGCCAGAAACGGCCCGGCCGCCCGGCGGGAGGCCTGGTGAACGGCGTGGGCGAACAGCTCTTTGCCGGTGCCGGTCTCGCCGATCAGAAGAATGGGACTTTCACTGTTGGCCATCCGGGTCAGGGTCTCCTTGGTCCTGCGGATGGCCGCCGACTGTCCGATCACATCGTCAAAGCTGTATTTGGCGTAGTAGCCCTTGTGGAGCAGCTGGCCCCGCAGTTCGTTCTGCCGGACCTCCACGTCGTTGAACCGCTGAAGCAGGGCGAAGGCGCCGATGCAGGCGTTCTGCCGGATGACCGGTACCACCTCCACGCTGAGGTTGACGCTGTTGACCTTGATGACCTTGGCGGGCAGCGTCTGCCGGGCGCGGAGACACGCGGCGAAGGGGATGTAGGGGAAGACCTCCTCGCACCGCTTTCCCTGGATCAGCGCCGCGCTGACGCAGGTCATATCCTCCGCCTGACGGCTGCAGGCGAAGATCTCGCCCTTTTCGTTGATGCCGATGACGCCGTCCTCCAGACTCTCCAATAAAATATGGAACAGGCTTTCCAGACGGACTGACCGGGCAAACATCTGGTCAAAGCTGTAGTTGCTGGTGGCGACGCTGCGGGCGTACTCCTGAAAAGCAGGCCCCTCCAGCAGGGACTCCAGTCCCAGCCGCAGGGCGATCTCGATCATCATGCCGGAGGTGCAGACCCGCTGGCCGATATCAATGACCGTTTCCATCTTCGGCGGGACATAGCGCATCTCGTCCGGGGTCACGGCGATATGGACGTCCTCCTCCAGCGACGCGCCGGGGTAGAAGGGGATCCAGTGGATGTGGGTGATGCCGAACTGTTCCAGCTGGGCAATGGCCTCCCGGGCCATGGTCTCGGTCATGTTGACAAACAGCACCTTGCTGCCTGCGGGCAGCTCCTTCAGCTTCCGCAGCTCGCTCCACCGGAAGGATGCCTCGATCGCCATGGTCTGGCTGTCCAGCGGGATGTGCTTGGCCAGCTCCTCCGGGGAACCGTAGGCATCCGTGGAGGCTACAAACAGATCCGCCCGTTCCAGAACGCCTGCGGCGCTGCCGTCCAGCATGGAAAAGACGGAAATATCCGCCACATCGGAAAACAGCCCGGCGATGTCCTCGCCGTAGGACTTGCCTGCCCGGGGGTCTAAGGCGATGACGGAGATCTTCTTTTTGGTCACCACAAAATCACTTCCTTTGACCAGTTTCTTTAACCATTTAATCATGGGCCGGGCGGTTTTACAAGGGAAATCGCAGAATTTGTCAAAAAAGAAGTTGGCACGGAATCTGCTTTCTATTGTGACGATCTGATATGTGGCATCTGAAAAACAAGAAGGAGGAGCGTTCCCATGATCACCAAAGAAGAACTGCTGACACTGCTGCGCCAGGAGGTAGTCCCGGCCCTTGGCTGCACGGAGCCGGTGTGCGTGGCTCTGGCCGCCGCAGACGCCCATCATGCCGTGGGGGGCAGCATCGTCTCCGTGAAGGTGGAGGTAAACCCCGGCATCTACAAAAACGGCATGAGCGTGGGAATTCCCGGTTTCCCCCGGGTGGGCCTGAACTATGCCGCCGCGCTGGGCGCCCGCCTGAGCAACCCGGAGAAGGGATTGCAGCTGCTGGCGGACATTGATGAGACCGTCACCGCTGACGCCATCGCTCTGGTGGAGGAGCGCCGTGTCACCGTTGCCATCAAGCATGACGAGGCGCAGCTCTATGTCCGGGCGGAGGTCACCACGGAGGCCGGTACCGGCATCAGCGAGATCCGGGGGACCCACTCCAATATCATCCTCACCCAGCGGAATGATGAAGTCCTGCTGGAGAAGGCATACAGCGCCGGTACACAGGACGACATCCACGCCCGCCTGATGCCCATGACGGTAGCGGAGATCCGGGCCGTGGTGGATCAGTGCAGCGAGGCGGAGCTGGCCCCTATGCTGGACGGCATGGAGATGAACGAAAAGCTGGCGGACTTCGGTCTGGAGCACCGGCTTGGCATCGGCATCGCCGCCGCGCTGCAAAAGCAGGTCACGGAGGGCGCTATGGGGGACAACCTGTTCAGCCGCACCATGATGCGGGTAGCCAGCAGTGCCGAGGGCCGCATGAGCGGCTGTCCCTACGCCGTTATGAGCAGCGCCGGCAGCGGCAACCACGGCATCACCGCCGTTATCCCCGTGGTGGAGATGGCCCATCATCTGGGGGCCTCCAACGAGATGCTGGAAAAGGCGCTGGCCTTCTCCCATGTGCTGAACGTCTACATCAAGTCCTTTACCGGGAAGCTGTCCGCCACCTGCGGCTGCGGTGTTTCCGCCGCTACGGCTGCTGCGGCCGCTATGGTGTGGCTCATGGGCGGCACGGACGAGCAGATCGGCAAGGCCATCATCAATATGAGCGGCAACCTCACCGGCATGATCTGCGACGGCGGCAAGATCGGCTGCGCGCTGAAGCTGGCCACCGCCACCAACGCCGCCATGATGTGCGCTTATCTGGCGATGAGCGATGTAGTCCTCCAGTCCACGGACGGCATCTGCGGCGCTACCCCCGAGCAGGCCATCCGCAATATGGGCCGGGTCAGCACCCCGGGCATGGTGGAGACCGACCGGACCATTCTGGAGATCATGATGGAAAAAAGTCAGGAGGACTGAACGCTGCCGCTGAAAAGCGGCTCCTGAAGATCGAACCGTGGTGCAGCAGAAACTCCCGGAGCTCTTGTGTACAAGGACTCCGGGAGTTCTTTGCGATATGTGGGGAGAATCGGCAGGGGAGGGGGTCACACCAGCAGCACGGTGATGTCGTTGACATTGGTGCCGGTAGGGCCGGTGACGATCAGCCCGCCGCAGGCTTTCAGAGCATGATAGGCGTCATTGTCCGCCAGCGTTTTGTCGATGGAAATGCCCAGCGCGTCCGCCGTGGCGCCGTCGGTGATGCCGCCGGCCGCGTCCGTGGGACCGTCGGTGCCGTCAGAGCCGACGGAGGCCACCACCGTTTCCAATCCTGCCAGTCCTTCCGCTGCTGCCAGCGCCAATTCCTGATTCCGTCCGCCCAGACCGTGGCCTGTCAGGTGAACTACCGTCTCGCCGCCTAAGATATAGGCGGTTTTTTCGCCCTTTCCGGCGTGGGTCCCCGCCATGGCGGACAGGAAGCGGCCCGCTTCCCTGGCCTCACATTGGAGCCGGTCCGTCAGAAGGCAGGTCCGGTAGCCCAGCGCTTCCGCCCGGGCCGCCGCGTCCCGGCAGAGCTGGGCCACGCTGCCGGTGATGACTGTGGTGACGTTATCCAGCACCTTGGGCGGTTCCTGCTCCAGCAAGTCCAGCGCCTGCGGGCTGAGGGTCAGACCGTACCGGCTCACAAGGGCCATGGCCTGCGCCGTTGTGGTGCTGTCGGGATAGGCGGGGCCGGAGGCGATCATATCCGGGGGATCTCCGATGACATCGGAGAGGAGGATGGCATACACATGGGCCGGGGCGCAGAGCTGGGCGAACCGCCCGCCCTTGACGCCGGAGAGCCGCTTGCGGATGGTGTTGATCTGGGTGATGTCCGCGCCGCAGGCCAGCATCTGGCCGGTGATGTCCTCCAGCTCCGCCAGAGGCACCAGAGGGCGCTCAAACAGGGCGGAGCCGCCTCCGGACACCAGAAACAGCACGCGGTCCCTTGCGCAGAGGCCGCTGACTGCCGCCAGCGCCGCTTCCGTGGCCCGGACGGAATGTTCATCCGGTACGGGATGGCCCGCCTCGTAAATGGACAGGCCGCCGATGGGGCCTTGGCTGTGGCCGTATTTCGTCACCACCACGCCCTGTTCGATGGCGCTGCCCAGCGCGTCGTAAGCGGCTTTTGCGGTCTGCCACCCGGCTTTGCCGATGGAGACCAGCACCGTCCGCCCCTGACAGGGGGGCAGCTGGGCCAGCGCCCGCTGAATGGCGGCGTCCGGCACCGAGGCTTCAATGGCGCTGCGGCAGATATCCTCCGCATCCCGGCGGAGGGTTTGCAGGGTTTTGCTGTCCATCGTCAGATTCCCCTTTCATAAATCGGCATTCTGCCGGAAAACTTACGGATTTACCACATTTTCCGGTGCTCCGCTCAGAAACGCCCTGATATTGTTCACGGTGCAGTCCATGATCCGCTGGCGGCTTCCCTGAGAGCCCCAGGACATGTGGGGGGTGATGATGCAGTTTTTCGCCGTCAGCAGGGGATTGTCGGCCCGGATGGGCTCCGTGGAGACCACGTCCAGCCCAGCGAAGGCCACCTTGCCGCTGTTCAGAGCGTCCGCCAGATCCTGTTCCACCACCATCTGTCCACGGCTGTTGTTGAGGATGATCACGCCGTCCTTCATCTTGGCGATGTTCTCCTTGTTGATGATGCCCACGTTGAAGTCCGCTAAGGGTATCTGGAGGGCCAGCACGTCGGACCGGGCAAACAGGCCGTCCAGATCCACGAATTCCACTCCCAGATCCTTAGCGGCCTGCGACTGTGAGCGGTTGTAGGCGATGACGTGCATCCCCAGTCCCTTGGCGGCCTCGGCGGTGTGGATGCCGATGCGGCCGCAGCCCAGCAGACCGAAGGTCTTGCCCGCCAGCTCGATGAGGGGATAGTCCCAGTAGCACCAGTCCGGGCTGTTCTGCCATTTGCCCTCATGGACGGTGCGGTCATGGTGGCCGATGTGCAGGCAGGCTTCCAGCATCAGGGCGATGGTGAACTGGCTGACGGAATAGCCGCCGTAGTTGGGCACGTTGCACACGGGGATGCCCCGCTCTCTGGCGGCAGCCAGATCCACCACGTTGAAACCAGTGGCCAGTACGGCGATCATTTTCACATTGGGACATTTTTCCAAGGTGGTCTTGGAAATGGGGGTTTTGTTCATCACCACGATCTCCGCGTCACCAATGCGCTCAGCAATGAGGGGAGATTCCTCATAGGAGGTGTGGTCATAAACCGTTACCTCGCCTAAGGCTTCCAGCGGAGCCCAGCTCAGATCGCCGGGATTCTCGGTATAGCCGTCCAATACTACGATTTTCATAATAGCAATCTCCTTTACAAAATTGAATTTCATTTATTGAAATTATAGATGGACGCTGGGGAAGAAGTGTGGTATCATGGAGTCAATCAATCAAGGAGGCCGACCATGTCTGAAACCACACCTGCCCGGGCTACATCCAATCAATCCACGGAAAAAGCGTTCGCTGTTCTGGAACTGCTCTCAGAGGCGCAGGGACCTATGCGCCTGCGGGACATCAGTACCGCTCTGGGACTGAATT
>ENA-UEPV01000353-UEPV01000353.1-human-gut-metagenome-genome-assembly--contig:-NODE-353-length-30870-cov-5.009872_pt1 | contig 30870 bp, 28 predicted proteins | sample MGYA00242942_ERZ507925 | MGnify/ENA primary metagenome ERZ507925 (study PRJEB26167, sample SAMN06115453) | human gut metagenome | host: Homo sapiens | place: China:Fujian | collected 2015-08-26... | reverse complement strand
TTGCGATTTTTGATATATATTTAAAATCAAATTTATATGAAAGATAATTTTATCGCGACACAGCTCAGGCGCCTCGGGCTCGCCTATGAAATCCAAAAGGTCGCCAACCCGATTCTGAAAAGAGGGGACACCTCGCAGACAAGCATCTATTACAATGAAATATTGAAGAAATTCGCCGTCTGCGAAAATACGTTCCGCAGTCTGGTGAAACTCAAAGAGGCCGAAAACTTCCCGACGTTGCTCGCCGAGTATCGCAACCGTCAGAAAGCACGGTATCAGGCACGTCTGGAACACCAGCGCAAAAAACGGATAAAGCAGAAATAACGCCCCGCTGCACGTCGGATCAGGGAACATGCTTCTCGAAAAAATATCTCTCCTATCCGGTGCCTCCATTTCGACATCGCTGGCGATGCCGGCAGGAAAATCGCAGCATGGAGAGGGTAGCCCCCTGACGCTGCCGCGAACGGCGAATGACACGACGAAAATCGGGATGCGTTTCCGGAGAAGCATTTCACGCAATGTCCCGAAACGCAACTCGCGCATCCCGACGATACGGACTGCACTCCGCCGGAACGTTTCTGCACGGAAACGCAGGTTCCGAAAAGAAGAGAGGGTCGGAATTTCAATCCGACCCTCTCCTTGCGTTTATTCCTCGGTCAGGAACCGCGCCAGCAGCTCCGGCAGCGCGACACGGCACGGTTGCAGCCTTTCGAGCTCCGCACGGCCCGCTTCGGTCAGCGAAAAGTACATCTGGCGTTTGTCCTCTTCGCCCAATTTTCGTATCACGAATCCCTTGCCCTCCACCGACCGGATCACCTTCGACGTATTCGAACAGGTCAGCCGGAGCATCTCCGCAATCTCGCCCGACGAGAGTTCCCCATGCCGTGCGAGGCAGCAGAGCAACACTCCCTCGTTCATCGACAGGCGATATTCCCGCTCGAAACACTGTTCGAACTCGGCGATCGCGCGCGACACTTCGCGTATGCGGCAGAGCGTATTCATCGGACTATTTCAACAGATACTCCTCGATCGCCTTTTTGAACGCATCCTTGGGCATCGCGCCCTGCAACATCTGCGGTTTGCCGCTCATCGGAATGAAGAGAATCGACGGGATGCTGCGGATGCCGAATGCCGCCGCCAGGTCGGGCTCCTTCTCGGTATTGACCTTATAGACGACGATCTTGCCTTCGTACTCACCGGCAAGCTCTTCGAGAATCGGAGCCACCATGCGACAGGGGCCGCACCACGAAGCGTAGAAATCGACGATCGCGGGTTTGTCGCCCAGATACGTCAGCGACGACGACGCATTGGCGTCGGACAGATTGTAGACTTTTTGCTGGAACTGATCCAGCGTTAATTCCTGTACCATAACTTTTTTCGATTTTGATTGTTCTCTCGGTTTCTCTGCATGCGCCGCACCCGCCATAAGGGTCAGTGCGGCCACCAAACTCATTGCTTTCAACATACTTTTCATTTTTTATCGATTCGCGGAGATCATCCTCTTTGCAGACGATCCCTGCCGATTCGTTGCAAAGAGAGTGCAAACTCGTACCTCCCGTTCTTGAAGGTGCATCTCTCCTCCTTTCCACTGCAAAGATACAACAATTTTCCAACAAAACAAATTTCCAATGGAAAATATATGCAAAATAAACGATACTCTTCGCCGCATCGATACAACGCGGCAATTTTTCGTACCCGCTGCAACCGAGAAATCGAGCCGGATCGAACCGGATGCGGACGGATTTTCAGTCTCCGCCGGATAATATATTTCTATCCCAAATACCTCTTAATATATTTTAACGGACGCTCCGAAGACGACAGCGTCCATCGGCGGCGGAACTCTACGAACTTCGGCGAGCGGCACTCCGCCGCGGAGTGGGGCTTGCCTGCCGGCATCGCACAGCTTGTCGAACCGCCGCCTCGAAACATCGTCGGGATAGGAATGCAGAGAAGCATTCGGACAAGATGCCTTGCAGCACAACCGCCGTCCGGACTGCGACGGTTCGGCAAAACGAAGCCTCGCACCCGCAACAGAAATCCGGGCCCGCCTTCTCCCCCAAGGAGGGGGGGGCAGCACGTATCCCCGCAATACGGCCAGAACGAAAAGGCTGCTTCCAAACGAAAAATCGCAGTCTCCCCGTACAACGGGTCGGGGCTGCCCGACGATTTGCAGGCAGCCCCTCCGATACGGCTTTCCGGCCGCAACCCCACCGAAATCCGGCGTCAACGGTTGCGGTACATCTCCTCATAGTATTTTTCGTACTCGCCGGAGGTGATGTTGTCCATCCACTCCTGGTTGTCGAGATACCAGCGTACCGTCTTCTTGATTCCCTCCTCGAATTGCAGCGAGGGTTCCCAGCCCAATTCATCCTTCAACTTGCGCGAGTCGATCGCATAGCGCAGATCGTGTCCCGCGCGGTCGGTCACGTAGGTAATCAAATGCTCCGACGCACCTTCCGAACGCCCCAGCAGCCGGTCGACCGTGCGGATCACCACGCGGATCAGGTCGATGTTGCGCCACTCGTTGAACCCTCCGATATTATAGGTGTCGCCGACCTTTCCGCGATGGAAAATCGTATCGATGGCACGTGCGTGGTCGACCACGTAAAGCCAGTCGCGGACGTTTTCACCCCTGCCGTAGACGGGCAGCGGCTTTCCGTGGCGGATATTGTTGATGAACAGCGGAATCAGTTTTTCGGGGAACTGGTAGGGCCCGTAGTTGTTGGAACAGTTCGTCACCAGCGTCGGCATTCCGTAGGTATCGTGGAACGCCCGCACGAAATGGTCGGACGAAGCTTTCGATGCCGAGTAGGGCGAATGCGGATCGTATTTGGTCGTCTCCGTAAAGAGCGTGCCGTCGAACTGCAATGCGCCGTAAACCTCGTCGGTCGAGATATGGTAGAAGAGTTTCCCCGCCCAATCGCCGTTCCAGCAGACCCGGGCCGCCTGCAACAGCGAGAGCGTACCCATGACGTTGGTGCGCGCGAAGGTAAAGGGATCCTTGATCGAACGGTCGACGTGCGACTCGGCGGCCAGATGGATCACGCCGTCGATCCGGTACTTGCGGAAAATGGCGAGCACCTGCTCGTAATCGCAGATGTCGCACCGCTCGAAACTGTAGTTCTCGGCCTGCTCGATGTCTTTCAGGTTGGCCAGATTCCCCGCATAAGTCAACTTATCGAGATTGACGATGCGGTAGTCGGGGTATTTGGTGACGAAAAGCCGCACGACATGGCTCCCGATAAAACCGGCGCCGCCCGTTATCAAAATGTTCCGTGACATAAAAATCCTGTTTTGTACGAGTCCGCCCGAAGAGATTCCCCATCGGCGGGAAATCTCTCCGGGCGAAATAGCACTCCGTTTACTTGCCGATCAGCGCTTTCAGCTCGACGGGATTGTTCGTCGTAATGAAATCCACGCCTAGGTCGAGCATCGCCTGCATATCCTCCTCCTTGTTGACGGTCCAGACGTTGACCTTCAACCCGAGGTCGTGCGCCTGCTTCACCCATTCGGGGTGCTTTTTGATGACTTTCAGGCTGTAATCCAATCCGTTCATGCCGGCCTTCTTCAACTCGGCGGGCGACTTTTCTCCGTTGAGGTAGTAGACTACGGCCTTGCGGTCGGCCTTGCGTATCTGCTCGCAGATGTTCCAGCTGAACGAGATGTACTCCACGCGTTTTTCCAGCCCCAGCTCCTCGACCATTGCCATCGTCTTGGCCACGATCTCGTTTTCGCGTTCGGGCGTGGGATGTTTCTTGATCTCCAAAATCAGCTGCGTCGACGGATCGCTCTTTCCGGCAAGCAGATATTCGCGCAGCGTCGGCACCTTCTCGCCGTTGCCCAGCAGCGTATTGCGCACCTTGTCGAAGGTCGATTCCTGGATGACGAGATCCTTCACCACGGGATGCTTCGAACCGTGTACCACCACGATCGAATCGTCGGCCGTAAAGTTGATGTCGAACTCGCTGCCGTAGATACCGAAATTCATGGCGTTGTCGATCGCCTTGATCGAGTTTTCGAACGCCCCCGGCGTATTCCAGTATCCGCGGTGCGCGATCACGATGTTCTTGGCCGTGCGGGGCGCAGGTTTGTACTTCTTGGCTTCGGCATTGCCGCCTGCCAGCAACAGCATCAGCAGGCTCATCATAACTACTTTCATGATCTATAAGTTTTTAAGGTTTTTCATACATACTTTGAGCGACTCCGTCCAATGGGGTATCCTCACCCCGAACGTCGCCTTGATCTTGCTCTTGTCAAGCACCGAATAGGCCGGGCGCTCGACTTTCGACGGATATTCCGACGAGTGGCAGGGTTCGATCGTGCATTGCGTGTGGCCCGCCTCGGCGGCAATGGCGTGGGCGAAGTCGTACCACGAGCAGACCCCCTCGTTCGAAAAGTGGTAGACGCCTTCGCGGCCGGCATAGGCCCCGCTCTCGACGATGTCGAAGATCGTCCGCGCCAGATCGCCGGCATAGGTCGGACTCCCCGTCTGATCGAACACCACCGTCAGACGGTCGCGTTCGGCCGTAAGGCGCAGCATCGTTTTGAGAAAGTTGTGTCCGAACTCCGAATAAAGCCATGATGTCCTGATAATAAGCGATTTGCACCCGCTGTGTTCGATCTCCGCTTCACCCGCCAGCTTCGTCCGGCCGTAAACGCCGAGCGGGTGCGTTTCGCACGTCTCGTCGTAGGGCCGGTTGGCGTCGCCCGAAAAGACGTAATCGGTCGAAACGTGGATCAGCGTGGCGTCCGCAGCCGCAGCCGCAGCCGCACGTGCCAGATTACCCACCGCCAGCCGGTTGATCCGATCGGCTGTCGCCTCGTCCTCCTCGGCCCGGTCGACGTTGGTGTAGGCGGCGCAGTTGACGATCACGTCGATCCGCCCGTCGCACACCGCCCGCCGGACGGCTTCCTCGTCGGTAATATCCAGCTCCGCCACATCCGTAAAACGATATTCGTTCCGCGATGTCGCTCCCAACAGCCGCATGGCGTTCCCCAACTGTCCGTTGGCACCCGTTACGAGAATCCTACGCATAATAGTCCGTATTATAATCGAACAACTCCTTGCACTCGGCCAGCGTCGGATGACGGCTGTCCTTCGGCGAGAGGATCACCTCCTCGGGGCGCAGCCGCCAGTCGATCCCGATCGCGGGGTCATTCCAAGCGATCGCCCCCTCGCTTTCGGGAGCATAGAGGTTGTCGCATTTGTATTGGAATACCGCCTCGTTGCTCAGCACCGAAAAACCGTGGGCGAACCCGCGCGGAACGAAGAACTGACGTTTGTTCTCTGCCGTCAGCTCCACGGCGACATGACGGCCGAAGGTGGGCGAGCCGCGGCGGATGTCGACCGCCACGTCCAGCACCTTACCCTTCACCACGCGCACCAGTTTCGACTGAGCGGCGCGGCCGCACTGGAAGTGCAGCCCCCGCAACACGCCGAATTTCGATTTCGATTCGTTGTCCTGTACGAAACGCACGGGACGCACGGCGGCGTCGAAGCGCGCCTGATTGTAACTTTCGAAAAAGTAACCCCGATCATCGCCGAATACGTCCGGCTCGATAATCACCACTCCTTCGATCTCTGTTTGAATGACTTTCACGTTCTATCTAAACTGACGATACGGCCGCAAGGGCCGCATCCGGTTCAACGGTCTATCTGTTCCAGCTGTTTCAGAAGATACTGCCCGTAGGGGTTTTTCGCCATGGGCTGCGCCAGCTCGCGCATCTTTTCGGCCGTGATCCACCCCTGGCGGAAGGCGATATCTTCCAGGCAGGCGATCTTCAATCCCTGCCGCTTCTCGATGACCTCCACGAAGATCGACGCCTCGGCCAGCGAGTCGTGCGTCCCCGTATCGAGCCATGCGAAGCCCTGCGAAAGCGTCTGCACTTTCAACTCGCCGGCTTGCAGGAACTCCTGGTTAACGGTAGTGATTTCCAACTCACCGCGCGCCGACGGCTTGATCCGCTTGGCGACGTCGACCACCTTGTTCGGATAGAAATAGAGCCCCACGACAGCATAGTTCGATTTCGGCTCCTTGGGCTTCTCCTCGATCGACAGGCAATTGCCCTCCCTGTCGAATTCGGCCACGCCGTAACGCTCGGGGTCTTTCACCCAATATCCGAACACCGTAGCCTTCCCCCCTTCGGCGGTGCGGACAGCCTCGCGGAGCATTTCGGAGAAGCCCGCGCCGTAGAAGATATTGTCTCCCAGCACCAGACAGGCCGTATCGTCGCCGATGAATCGTTCACCGATCAGGAACGCCTGCGCCAGCCCGTCGGGCGAGGGTTGTTCGGCATATTCCAAACGGATGCCGTAGTCCGAACCGTCGCCCAGCAACCGCCGGAATCCCGGCAGATCCTGCGGGGTGGAGATCACCAGAATATCCCTGATTCCGGCCAGCATCAGCACCGAAATAGGGTAGTAGACCATCGGTTTGTCGTAGATCGGCAGCAGTTGTTTGCTGACTCCTTTGGTAATGGGATACAATCGGGTGCCCGATCCTCCCGCCAATACGATTCCTTTCATTCAGGTATGGGTTTTACGTCTCTGTCAAGCTGTTCTCTCCTCTTCCAGTTCCCGGTCGTATACCTCGAAGCGGGAGTTCTGCGAATGATACTCCGGAACGATGCGTTTCATCAGCCGCACGACGTTCGGAATATCGAACTCGCGCGCCAGCCGTTCCAGCTCCTCGACGTCGCGGCACGCCTCCTCGTAATCGTATTCGCGCACCTTGGCGATGCGGATCTTCTCGTGTGCGGTCGGCAGGGTATTTTCCGTATTGCTCAGCACCTCTTCGTAGAGTTTCTCGCCCGGACGCAGTCCCGTGTAGACGATCCGGATGTCCTGATCGACCCGGAAACCCGCCAGTGCAATCATCCGCCGGGCCAGTTCGGCGATCTTGACGCACTCGCCCATATCGAAGACGAAGATCGTATTGCCGCGGCCGATCGTCGCGGCCTCCATCACCAGCCGGCACGCCTCGGGAATCGTCATGAAGTAGCGCCGGATCTCGGGATGCGTCACCGTCACGGGGCCGCCGTGTTCGATCTGCTCGCGGAAACGCGGGATGACCGACCCGTTCGACCCCAGCACGTTGCCGAAGCGGGTGGTGATGAACTGCGTGCGCCCTTCGATCCGCCCGCTTACGATCGCCTGTCCGAGACTCTGTACATAGATTTCGGCCAACCGTTTGGTACAGCCCATGACGTTGGTCGGATTCACGGCCTTGTCCGTCGAAATCATCACCATCTTCTCCACGCCGTAGCGAATGCAACGGTCCGCCACGTTGCGCGATCCGACGACGTTGACCAGCACCGCTTCGCAGGGATTCTCCTCCATGAGCGGCACGTGCTTGTAGGCCGCGGCATGGAATACCACCTGGGGCCGATAGGTACGGAAGACGAAATCCAGCCGTTTCGGAATCCGCACGTCGCCGATCACGGGGACGAATTTCAGATCGGGAAAACGATCCTCCATTTCGAGGCGTATCTCGTGCATCGGCGTCTCGGCGTTGTCGAACAGGATCAGCTGCCGGATGCCGAACGTCGCCAATTGGCGGCACAGCTCCGATCCGATCGAACCGGCAGCACCCGTCACCAGCACGGTTTTGTCGCGGAAATTGTCCATAATCTCGCCCAGCGAAATCTTTATCTCCTCGCGTCCCAGCAGGTCTTCGATCTTGATGTCGCGGATACCGCCCTGATGCGCCAGTTTCCCGTCGACGATCTCGTCGATCGGCGGGGCGATCAACACCTTGACGCCGTGCGTCACGCAATATTTGATCAGGCGGTCTGACTCGGCCTTCGCATTGGCGTAGTTGCCGAAAAGAATGGCTTCGATTCCGAACTTGTCGAGCACGTATTCGATATTCTCCTCCGTCTCGAAATAATAAACCGGCCGTTCGGCGATCTCGTAATATTTGAGCCGGCGGCCGTAGGTGATGAATCCGCACATGTCGTAATGCGGCGAGTTCTGCAACCGCATGACGAGCGCCACCTCCTTCGACTCGACACCGTATACCAGCGTGCGGATACGGTTCGTCCGCCGGATGTGCGAGAGGATGATCGCATCGTAAAGCAGAATCATCAGCACGCGCACCGTAATGAGCATACAAACCGTCACGAACAGATCCAGCACCACGCAGAGGCCGATCGCCTTGAAGGTCATCCCGTCGGGCCAGAACCATAGTATGAGGAGCATCAGCAGCTCTTTGAGCAGGGTAGCGGCCCCGAGCTTCCATACTTCGCGCAGCGACGAATGGCGGATGACGGTACGGTAGGTACGGAAAATATAGAATGCGACGGCGCTGCAAAAGAACGCCGACACCAGCAAAAACAGATAATGAAGCAGGGAAAAGCCGGAATTCCTGACGAAATAATCGATACCCAGAAAAGCGACCAACGTCGCCGTGGCGGATACCGCGAGATCAATGGCCAAAATCAACCACGACCGGATATAACTGCCGTCCAGATGCAGCCTTTTAACCAAAGAGAAAAACATGAATATGAATCGGTTTCGCTGTCGTTTGCAACTTAACTTAAATACATTCGCCGGAGTACGGCATCCCTGCCGCTCCGGAAGCGGACGGCGTCATACTTCTTTCACGCGCTTTTTCAAAGCGCGCCACGGAACGCTCCGCCTACGGATCACAAAGGTAGGACTTTTTCCCGAACTAACAAACTTATTTCACAGTCGTTTCGCCCGTCGCAAACGCCGCAAAGCCCATGCCGCGACCGGAGCGGAACCGGCGAATCACGCCTCCGCGAACCATTTCGTTAAGCCGAGTGCAGAGCCGAACGAAGTTCGGACTATGCCGAGGCGAGGAATAGACGAAAGAAATTCAACCGAAAACCGCCGCCGCGAGGAGGTTTTTCGTAAGAAATGCTTCCCTTCGTCCCGGCATAATCAAAAAGGTTGCTTCTGCACTCGACTTTCCCTATCTTTGACTCCGTCTTAGATACTCCTGCTCGGCAATGTTCAAATAAATTTGACATTACCCTCACTTATTCGTATCTTTGTGTTTCGTATCGCACAACCGCCGCCAAACGAAGCGTGTTTTCGTTAAGCCGAGTGCAGCACCGAACTCGTTCGGGTTATGCCGGGGCGAGAAAATGTCCGTTGAAAACAAACCTAAATACTACGTCATTATGTGGAAATTTCTACAACCGGCAGCACACAAACCCGAACTGCCCGCCGAAAAGGTCGACAAAGAGTACTCCCGCCTGCGCCGTCAGGTATTCTGGGGTATCTTCATCGGCTATGCCGGCTACTACCTCGTACGCAAGAACTTCTCGATCGCCATGCCGGCGCTCGAATCCATGGGCTACGACAAGGCCGACCTGGGCTGGGCGCTCTCGGCCGTGTCGATCGCCTACGGTATCAGCAAATTCGTCATGGGCACGGTCTCCGACCGCAGCAACGCCCGCGTCTTCATCCCGCTGGGATTGATCGCCTCGGCGCTCATCATGATCTTCATGGGCGTGCTGCCGTGGGGGTCGATCTCGATTCCCGTCGCCATCATGGCGATGTTCTGCCTGCTGTTCGTCAACGGCTGGATGCAGGGCATGGGCTGGCCCCCCTGCGGGCGTGTCATGACGCACTGGTTCTGCACCAAGGAACGCGGCGTGAAGATGTCGGTGTGGAACGTGGCGCACAACATCGGCGGAGCGGCGATGGCTCCGCTCGCCGCATTCGGTATTACGCTGGGGTACACGCTTTTCGGAGACCCGCTGGGCGGCGCTTTCTATGTTCCGGCACTCGTCGCGCTGGCGATCGCCGTAATCGCCTATCTCATGGTGCGCGATACGCCGCAATCGTGCGGCCTCCCGCCCATCGAGATTTGGAAACACGAAACCAAGCAATACTCCGCCTCGAACGAGAAGGAGATGACCGTGCGGCAGATTCTATTCGAAAATGTATTGAATAACAAACTATTGTGGCTCATCGCCTTCGCCAACGCCTTCATCTACTTCGTCCGCTACGGCGTGCTCGATTGGGCGCCTTCCTATCTGACGACCTCCGTCGCCGACGGGGGCAAGGGCATGGCGCTCGACGGCAGCAGCTGGTCGTACTTCATCTTCGAGATCGCCGGCATCTTCGGCACGATCCTCTGCGGCTGGCTCTCGGACAAGGTCTTCAAGGGACGCCGCGCCCCGGCCACGATCATTTACATGGCGCTGGTCATGGTGGCCGTCTACGTCTACTGGCAGAGCCGCTCCGAACTGGTGACCAACGTCGCCATGGGGACGATCGGCTTCCTGATCTACGGCCCCGTCATGCTCATCGGCGTCTCGGCGCTCGACCTGGTGCCGAAGAAGGCCGCCGGCACGGCCGCCGGTTTCACCGGCCTGTTCGGCTACCTGATCGGTTCGGCGTTCCTGGCCAACATCGGCATGGGCTACATCTTCCAGCATTTCGGCTGGGACGGCGGCTTCATCGCCCTGATCGGCGCCTGCGTCCTGTCGATCGGATTCAGCGCCTCGACATGGAACCGCGAGAAACAGTACATCGCTTAAACTTACATAGATTGAAATGACCAAAAAGATTCTCTTACTGGGCTCCGGAGAACTGGGCAAGGAGTTCGTGATCGCCGCCAAGCGGCTGGGACAGTACGTGGTGGCCTGCGACTCGTATGCAGGCGCACCGGCCATGCAGGTGGCCGACGCCTGCGAGGTCTTCGACATGCTCGACGGCGACCGACTGGAAGCCGTCGTGGCGAAGCATGATCCAGACATCATCGTTCCCGAAATCGAGGCGATCCGTACCGAACGGCTCTACGCCTGCGAGGAGCGGGGCATCCAGGTCGTGCCGAGCGCGCGTGCAGTCAACTTCACGATGAACCGCAAGTCGATCCGCGACCTGGCCGCCGAAGAGTTGGGGCTGAAAACCGCACAGTACTTTTACGCCAGGTCGTTCGACGAGCTGAAAGCCGCCGCCGCGCGGATCGGTTTCCCGTGCGTCGTCAAGCCGCTGATGTCCTCCTCGGGCAAAGGGCAGTCGCTGGTGCGCACCCCCGACGAACTGGAACACGCCTGGGAATACGGGTGCAGCGGCAGCCGCGGCGACATCCGCGAACTCATCATCGAGGAGTTCATCCCCTTCGACAGCGAGATCACGCTGCTCACCGTCACGCAGCAGAACGGCCCCACGCTCTTCTGCCCGCCGATCGGCCATGTCCAGAAGGGCGGCGACTACCGCGAGAGCTTCCAGCCCGCCCCCATCTCGCCCGAGCATCTGGCCGAAGCGCAGGCGATGGCCGCCAAAGTCACGCAGGCATTGACCGGCGCGGGACTGTGGGGCGTGGAGTTCTTCCTCAGCCACGACAAGGGCGTCTACTTCTCGGAGCTGTCGCCGCGTCCGCACGACACGGGTATGGTGACGCTTGCCGGTACGCAGAATCTCAACGAATTCGAACTGCACTGCCGCGCCGTACTCGGCCTGCCGATCCCGCGCATCACGCTCGAACACACCGGCGCCAGCGCCGTCATCCTCTCGCCGATCGCAAGCAGGGAACAGCCTCGTTACCGGGGCGAAGAGGAGGTCTGCCGCGAGGAGAACACCGACCTGCGCATTTTCGGCAAGCCCTCGACCAAGCTCAACCGCCGCATGGGCGTCGTCGTCCGCTACGACGCGCTCGACGCCGACCTCGACGCACTGCGCGACAAAACCAATGCCGCAGCCGCCAAGGTCGAGGTCTACTGACCTCCGACGGTCGGTTCTCGACATGGAAAACGGGGTTGCATCTTCTCGGATGCAACCCCGTTCCACTAAAAATGAGGATTCCATTTATTTCCGTTCGCCCGAGCAGCGACGCTCTACCGAACGCCGGAGCCTGAGCTCGATCAGAAATTCGAAGAAGATAAACAGTCCCATTCCAAGAACGGTCACCGAAATGATTTTGAAGACGGAAACCGGAGAGATGCCGAAACCTTTGAGATTATAAATTTCACTATCGAAACACTCCAATCCGATCAGTAATCCCACACCGATTCCGAGAATCGCCATGCCGACCCGCAGGAACCAGAGGTTGCCGGCGCTGCGTCTCCGACGTTCGATCTCGATCTCAGCATCCACGCGCCGGATGTCGGCCAACTGCTCGGGCGTCATACGTTCCAACATCGTCATGCTCTCGCGCCGACGCCCCCATTCGCGGTAGATAAAATAACCGACGATCCCGAAAGCAACGCCCATCCACATAATCTGTTCGAGGACTTCTTTTATTTGATATCCGACACTCATAACATTATTGTTTTATAGGTTAATAACAAATTTCATCTATTAGACAGCTTCAATCGCAAAAGGTTACAGCCTGTGCAGAATTTCCGTCGCCCGGTCGCCGCAGGCGACCACCATCGCCGCAACGGCTCCCGCCAGAATCGCCAAGACCTGCAACGCCCCCTCCGGCGAATCGACCGACCGCAGGCAGACGAACGCCACGGCCATCACCGCCGCGACGGCAACCGCGCAGTAGCAAGCCATTGCCGCGATCGCCCGGCGTTCACGCCGCCGCCGGTCCCGCAGGATGACCTGCGCCATAACGCGCGTTTCCAGTCCGACGGGAACCTCCCGCCGGAGAGCGGCGGCGCGGATCAGTTCCGCCAGCCGCTCGTCGCTGATTCGCTTCTTCTCCATATCTCACTCCTCCATATAGTGTCTCAGCCGCCCGCGCAGCCGGTGCAACCGCACCTTCACGTTGGACAGCGTCAGATTCATGATTTGCGCGATCTCGGCCAACGACCGCTCCTCTTCGTAAAACAACGCCACCAACACCCGCTCGTCGGGACGAAGCCGTTCCAACGCACGGCGCATCCGCACGACCGTCTCCTCGTCGAACCGTCCGGCGGACGATTCCTCGGCCACCGCACAGGATTCGGCATCGATACGGTCGTAAGCCCTGCGGCGGCATTCGCCGACGGCCCGATTGTAGGCGATGCGATAGAGCCACGTGGCGAAAGCGCTCGCACCCCGAAATCCGCCGAGGTGTTCATACGCTCGGATGAAAGTCTCCTGCGTGACATCCTCGGCCCGCTGCGCATCGCGCACCATGGCCAGCGCCAAGGCGTAGATCCTCCCCGAATAACGGTTCACCAGCTCGCCGAACGCCTCTGCGTCGCCGGCCTGCACACGCCGCACAATCTCCATATCGGTCGGGGTCTCCATTCTTCGGATCGCAATTCATCCGTTAGATACAAAAATAACGGAAAAGTTACAAAAAGAGCGGGATTTTCGATCCCGCTCTTTCCTATGCCGTTTGTGGCCGTCGCCGACCGTACCTCCGGACGAACAGCGTCAGCATCACGAATCCCAACAGCGCGAATCCGACGCCGGGCAACGCCGAATATTCGTAGCCCAGACCGTATTCGATCGGCAAGCCGCCACAGTACGCGCCCAAGGCATTTCCCAGGTTGAACGCCACCTGAATCAACGCCGCTCCCAACATCTGACCGCCGGGTGCATTTTCCAAGATCAACACCTGTTGCGGTGACGAGACAGCGAAAAGCATCGTCGTACAAACGACCGTCAACGTCAGCGCCGCCCAGCGGTTCGCCGCGAGGAAGAGGATAAGCGCCAACGCCACGACGGCGATTCCCTGAGCGAAACGCGCCACCCGTTCGGGCGTATAGCGATCCGACAATCCGCCGCTGACGAGATTGCCCACGAACATGCCCAGCCCCGCGAGCAGGATGACCAACGTCATCGCTTCCGGCGAGAATCCCGCGACACGGATCATCAGCGGGCTGACATAACTGTACATGCAGAAGATACCGCCATTACCGAACATCGTCGCCAGGATGATGAGCCACGGCGCCCGATTCCGCAGGAAGGCGAACTGCCCCTTCAATCCGCGGCTGTCGGCCACAGGCTCCATCCACGGTACCCAGCGCCAAAGGAAAAAAGCCGTCACCGCACCCCAGACGCCGGCGATGCAGAACAGTGCCCGCCACGACAACAGGTGGCTGACCAGCGTTCCCAGCGGCACGCCGAAGAGATTGGCCACCGTCATGCCGGCGATCATCACCGCCACGGCCTGTGCGCTCCGGCCCGGACCGGCTACCCGTGCCGCAACGATCGACCCGACCCCGAAATAGGCTCCGTGCGGCAGCCCCGACACGAACCGCATCGCCAGCAGCACACCGTAATTCGGAGCGAACGCCGCACAGAGATTCCCCGCCACCATCAGCCCCGCCAATGCGAGCAGTATCTGTTTCAACGGCCGCGTATGCGCCACGGCGACCGTCAGCGGCGCACCGATGCAAACCCCCAGCGCATAGGCCGAGACCAGATGCCCCGCCTGCGGAATGGAGACGTGCAGTCCCGAAGCGACGAACGTAAGAATACCCATCATGCCGAACTCGGACATCCCGAGTCCCAGCGTACCGAAGGCGAGGGCTACCAGACACTTTTTCATAGCGAGACGAACTTTTCGGGGTGCAAAGATAGTGCAAGACGGAAATGGATAGAGCGGTCGAACCGAATTTTTCCGCTCCTCCCGAAACGCAAATGAAAAAGCGGGCGCCGCATGCGCCCGCTTCCGATAAACAACCCGAAGGTCTTATTTATGAAAATGTTGAACTGCATTCTTCGTTTTCCCGCCTCGGCATAGCCCGAACAAGTTCGGTTCTGCACTCGGCTTAATGAAAACGTTCCTTGACCGCGTTTGCCGCCTTTTCGAGCAATTCGGCAGGACAGCAGAGTGTGATGCGGATGTAGCGCTTGCCTTCGCTGCCGAAAATCGCGCCCGGCGTGAGGAAGACGTCGCACTTCTCCATCACCTCGTCCGAAAACTGGAACGAGTCGCCCTCGTAGTCCTCCGGCAGCTCGGCCCACACGAACAGGCCGGCCTGCCCCGGACGGTATTTGCAACCCAGCGCGTCCAACAGCGCATAGGCCTGCTTCTCGCGGGCGTAATAGATCTCGTTGAGCTGCGTGAACCACTCCTCGCCCAGTCCGAGCGCCGTAGCGGCTGCTGCCTGAATGGGATAGAACATTCCCGAATCCATGTTGCTGCGGAACGTGAGCACGTCCTTGATCCACTCGGCCTTGCCCAGCAGGACACCCACGCGCCAACCGGCCATAGAATGCCCCTTCGAAAGCGAATTCAGTTCGAGCGCCACCTCTTTCGCACCCGGCACTTGGAAGATACTCAGGCGGTTCTTGTTGCGTACGAAACTGTAAGGATTGTCATGCACGATCAGGATGTTGTGCTCGGCGCCGAAAGCCACGATCCGCTCGAAGAGTTCCAGCGTCGGAGTCTGTCCCGTCGGCATGTTGGGATAGTTGACGAGCATCATCTTCACACCGTCCAGTCCGGCCTTCTCGATCGCCTCGAAATCGGGCAGGAAGTCCGTCTGCTTGTTCAGCGCGTAGGTGACCATTTCGCCGCCGGCGAGTTTTACCGCAGCGCTGTAAGTGGGGTAGCCGGGATTGGGTACGAGCACCTTGTCGCCCTCGTTGAGGAAGGTCATGCAGACATGCATCAGGCCCTCTTTCGAACCGATCAGGGGGTAGACCTCCGTCTTCCAGTCGAGATCCACGCCGTAGAACTTCTTGTACCAGTCAGCGAAAGCCTTGCGCAGGATGGGTTCCCCCTGATAGGACATGTACTTGTGTACGTCGGGGCGCTGCGCTTCACGGGCCAGCGTGTCGATGACCGTCTGTGCAGGCGGAAGGTCGGGGCTGCCCATAGCCAACTTGATGATTTGACGGCCGGTAGCCGCCTCCGTTTCGGCGATTTCGCGCAAACGACGCGAAAAATAGTACTCGCCGATACCGTCCAGACGATGTGAACGCTCGATAGTTACTCCTTTTCCCATAAGATTCAGTGTGAAATCATTAACAGCACAAAGATAATTAAATTAATTAACATCCCGACACGATTCCGCTACTTATTTTCGATCGGACGGTACACATTCGCCGCCGTTCGTCGTATATTTGCGCCCGTGTTGGGACTGTTCCATATCCTTCTGTTCTGGTTGGCAGGCAATGCAATCGCCTATTTCACAGGAAGCTATATCTCCGGAAACGTGATCGGCATGGTATTGCTTTTCGCCGCGTTGCGCCTGCGGATCGTCAAACCGCACCGCGTACGCCCCGCCGCACGGTTCCTGCTCGGCTCGATGGGCCTCTTTTTCGTTCCCTTCGGCGTGGGACTGATGGTCTCCTACGACCTGATCGCGCGACACCTGTGGGCGATCGCGGTCGCCAGCATCGTCAGCACGCTGCTGGTCCTGCTCAGCGTAGGGTGGACATTCCAGAAAATCGGCCGCAAACCATGATCCGCACCTTCATCGACTCCGACATGTTCCTGCTCACGCTCACCGTAGGACTCTACTGCGGCGGCGTGGCGCTGCACCATCGCCTCCGCCTGGCGATCCTCCACCCGACGCTGCTGGCGTTCGTCGCGCTGATACTCTTTCTGAAAGTCTGCGGCATCGACTACGGCCACTATCGTCAGGCCACCGAAATTCTCGACTTCCTGCTGGGCATGTCGGTCGTCGCGCTGGGATACCTGATGTACGAACAGACCGACCGCCTGCGCGGGCAGGTGCTTCCCATTCTGACTTCGATCGGCGTCGGCTGTACGGTCGGGGTGCTGAGCGTCGTCTATATCGCCCGCGCATTGGGCGCCGACCGCACGATTCTGAACTCCATCGCCCCCAAATCGGTCACCGTGCCGATCGCCGTGGCCATCAGCGAACCGCTCGGCGGAGTAGTGAGCGTCACCTCGGTAGTGGTCTTCCTCGTGGGCATCTTCGGCAGTATCGTCGGCCCGCGCCTGCTGCGCAGATGCGGTATCCGCAACCCCCTGGCGCGCGGGCTGGCGCTCGGTTCGGCCGCCCACGGCATCGGCACGGCGCGCGCCATCGAACTGGGCGCCGTCGAAGGCGCGCTCAGCGGACTGGCGATGGCGCTGATGGGAATCGTCACGGCACTGCTGGTTCCGTTGTTCGAAAAATTCTGTTATTAATTTTTTTTAGTATCAATAAAGTACTACCTTTGTCGAAAATTCGTCATAGGTTAATCTCGTTACGGTATGTATTGGTTGTACAACCTCTTTTTCGGCGATACGCTGGCGCACACCATTTTCGTTCTGGCGCTGGTCATCACCGTCGGAATCCTGCTGGGGAAAATCAAGATCGGAGGCGTTTCGCTGGGGACGACGTGGATTCTCTTCGTCGGCATCGCAGCCAGCCATTTCGGCATGACGATCGACCCCGGCGTGCTGAGCTTCATCAAGGAGTTCGGCCTGATCCTGTTCGTCTTCTCGATCGGATTGCAGGTCGGGCCCGGGTTTTTCTCGTCGTTCAAGAACGGCGGTATGCAGCTCGTCGGACTGGCGTCGCTCATCGTCGTACTGGGTGTCGCCACCGCCTATGCGCTGCATCTGGCCACCGATACGCCGATCCCCACCATGGTCGGCATCCTGTCGGGCGCCGTGACCAACACGCCGGGACTGGGCGCCGCACAACAGGCTTACAGCGACGCTTCGGGGATCAACGACCCTTCGATCGCACTGGGCTATGCCGTAGCCTATCCGCTGGGCGTCATCGGCATCATCTTCTCGATGATCTTCATCCGCTATGCGCTGCGCATCCGTTTCGAGAAGGAGGACGAGGCGCTGGCGGCGATGAGCAACGAACACAAGAAATACGCCGACAAAATATCGGTCCAGTTCACCAACGCCGTACTCGACGGCCGGACGGTGGGCGAGATGAAGGAGCTTATCAACCGCTCGTTCGTCATTTCGCGGATCGCCGACGCCGACAACCATATCACCGTCGCCACGCAGGACAGCCGCCTGCATATCGGCGACAAGCTGCTGATCGTCTGCTCGTCGGAGGATACCGACGCCATCACCGCCTTTCTGGGCCACATCATCGACATGCCCTTCGAAGAGTGGGGATCGCTCGACAGCCAGCTCGTATCGCGGCGCATCCTCATCACCAAACCTTCGATCAACGGCAAGAAATTCGCCGACCTGCACCTGCGCACCAAATACGGCATCAACATCACCCGCGTCAACCGCGCCGGCGTGGATCTGATTCCCTATCAGGGCATGGAGTTGCAGGTGGGCGACCGCGTGATGGTCGTCGGCTCGGAGAAGGCGATCGCACAGGTGGCCGACCTGCTGGGCAATTCGATGAAAAAACTGCGCGAGCCGAACCTCGTCACGATCTTCGTCGGCATCGCCCTCGGCGTGCTGCTCGGCTCGATTCCGCTGCTCAACGTCCCGCAGCCGGTCAAACTGGGGCTGGCGGGCGGCCCGCTGATCGTGGCGATCCTGATCGGCCGTTTCGGCACCCACTTCCATCTGGTGACCTACACCACCATGAGCGCCAACCTGATGTTGCGCGAGGTGGGCATCACGCTCTTCCTGGCGGCCGTGGGTATCGGCGCGGGCGACGGCTTCGTCGACGCGATCGTCAGCGGCGGTTACCGCTGGGTAGGCTACGGCGTCATCATCACCGTCGTTCCGCTGCTCATCGTCTCGCTCATCGCCCGGCTCGGAATGAAGGTCAACTACTATACGCTCATGGGTCTCATCGCGGGCAGTACGACCGATCCTCCCGCACTGGCCTACGCCAACTCGACGGCAGGCAACGACATGCCGGCCGTGAGCTACGCCACGGTCTATCCCGTCGTGATGTTCCTGCGCGTGCTGACGGCACAGATATTCATTCTCTTCGCACTGTAACACAATCGCGAAATAACCGAAAAGGCCGCTCTCAGGAGCGGCCTTTCTTATCGGAGGATTTCAGGTCGTGCAGCGGGCAATCGCGTTCGCAGGAGGCGCAACCGCCCGAGGTGTTTCCCCGCCCGCGGCAAAAGAGCCTTCGGACGATGATCCACACCAGTGCGACGCCGACGAGCGCAACCGCTATATCCTGCCAATTCATTTACAACAATAAGGCGATGTGATAGACGATCCAAGCCACGAACCATGCCACGGCCGTACTGTAAACCATCGACGCCAGCGCCCAGCCGCGCCCCGCTTCGTTGCGGACAGCCACGATCGTGGCGATGCAGGGAAAATACAACAATACGAAGACCAGGAATGCCAATGCCGACGCCGGCGTGAAATCGCCGCTTTCGCGCAATGTCTGCGCCAGCGACGCATCGTCGGCCGTCGCATCCTGCGAATAGAGCACGCCGAGCGTGCTGACGACGATCTCCTTGGCCGACACGCCCGACAGAATCGCTACGCCCGCCTTCCAGTTCAGGCCGAGCGGTTCGACAGCAGGCTCGCACCAGCGCCCCAACTGCCCCAGATAGGAGTTTTCATAGTGTTCGATCTCCGGTTCGCCCGCTACGGGACGGGGGAAATAACTCAGGAACCAGACGAAGAGCGATGCCACGAGAATCAGCCCTCCCATCTTGCGCAGGTACTGCGCACTCTTGTCCCACATGTGCGACAGCGTCGCGCGCATCGTCGGCATACGGTAGGGGGGCAGCTCCATGACGAACGGCGTCTCGTCGACCTTGTAGAGGAACCGCCGCATCAGCCGCGCCGTGACCACCGCCAACGCGATACCCAGCAGGTATAGTCCGAAGAGCACCAGCCCGCCGTGGTCGGGAAAGAAGGTTCCGACGAAAAGGATGTAGATCGGCAACCGCGCGCTGCACGACATGAAGGGGGTGATGAGCACCGTGATGAGCCTGCTCGAACGGCTTTCGATCGTGCGCGTGGCCATAATGGCCGGCACGTTGCATCCGAAACCCATCACCAGCGGAATGAACGACTTGCCGTGCAGTCCGATGCGGTGCATCACGCGATCCATGATGAAGGCTGCGCGGGCCAGATAGCCGGAATCCTCCATGAAGGAGATGAACAGGTAGAGGATGATGATATTGGGCAGGAAGACGATCACGCTTCCCACACCGCCTATCACGCCGTCGATCAGCAGATCCTTGAACGCTCCGTCGGGCATCGCCTGCTGCAACCCCGAACCGATCCAGCCCACCAGTGTCTCGATCCACTCCTGCGGATAGGCGCCGATGTTGAACGTGCAGTAGAACATCAGCCACATGAGGAAGAAAAAGATCGGGAACCCCCACAGCTTGTGCGTGACGAACGCATCGATGATATGCGTCGTCTGCGCCTGCTCCTTGCCGCCCGGCGTGAAGGTCTCTTTGAGCGCACCCGAGATGAAACCGTATTTCTGATTGGCCAGCGCCGTTTCGACGTCTTCGCCCAACTCCTCCTCGACCTGCGGCACGGCACGGTCGCGCAAAGCGATCCACTCGGCGAAATGGGGACAGTCGGCCAGCTGCGCTTCGACCTCCTTGTCGCGTTCGAGCAGCTTCATGGCGAAATACCTCGGCGGGAAGTGCTTGGGCAGCTCGTCGCGGTCGGAACGCAGACGCTCGTACAGCGGCCGGAGCGCCTGCTCGACGACAGGGCCGTTGTTGATATGGATATGGCGCACGCGGGGATCCCGATTTTCGTAGACGGCGATCACCGTGTCGAGCAGCGCCTCCAAACCCCGCCCCGTCTTGGCCACGACGGGCACCATCGGCACGCCGAGCATTGCGCCCAAATGCTCGTAATCGAGTACGGCGCCGCTCGCTTCGAGTTCGTCGTACATGTTGAGCGCCACGACCATCTTGGGGTCGATGTCGATCAGTTCGGTGGTAAGATAGAGATTACGTTCGAGATTCGAGGCCACTACGGCGTTGACGACCACGTCGGGCGTGTCGTTCACCAGATGGCGGCGCACGTACAACTCTTCGGGCGTATAGGCCGAGAGGGCGTAGGTGCCGGGCAGATCGGTGATGACGAACCGGTATCCTCCGTAACGATATTCGCCGCGCTTGGCGTCGACGGTCACCCCGCTGTAATTGCCTACATGTTCGTGGCCGCCCGAAATGGCGTTGAACAGCGAGGTCTTGCCGCTGTTGGGATTGCCGATCAACGCGACGTTGATCGTGCGGCTGCGCGTGGAGATCGCCTCCTCGAAATCCGCATCGTCGGGTGCAGAGAGCGTTTCCCCCGCCACGGAGAGCTGCTGCTGCACCTCTTCGGCGGTGATGACGACGATCATCGCGGCCTCGCTGCGCCGCAGCGAAACCTCGTAATCCATAATCCTGTATTTGATCGGGTCACGCAGCGGGGCGTTCTGCAAAACGTCCACCCGCTTGCCGCGCACGAAACCCATCTCCATGATCCGGCGTCGGAATCCGCCGTGTCCCAGTACGTTGAGGATCGTGGCCGACTGTCCGGTTTTCAATTCCGAAAGACGCATTTTTCTCTTCAATTAACTTCGCCGCGCAAAGTTAACGGAAAAAAGCGGTTTTCCGATACCTCGATATAGGTATTCTCCCGACCGCGGTGCAAGGGCTACCATCCGCCGCCCAGCGCCTTGTACAGTCCCACGTAATTGACGTATTGCTGCACGGCGATCTCGACGAACTGCATCTGCGAAGCGTAAAGCTCGCGTTCGGCGTCGATCACGTCCAGATAGGCCGACATGCCGTTGCGGTACAACTCGCGGTTCATCTCGCTGATCCGGCTGTTGGCCAGCACCAGCTGCGCCTGCCGCGTGGCCTGTTTGCGATAGGTCTCGATGCTCACCAACGCCTTTTCGACATCGGCGAAGGCTTCGATGACCGTCTGCTCATAGGCATATACCTGCTGTTTGTAGACCTCGACGGCCGCCTGCTCGGTGCGCTTCAGTTTTCCGAAGGCAAACAGCGGCTGGGTGATCTGTCCGACGGCCGACCACACCCACGGTTTGCCCGAAGTCATCTCTTTGAGCGTGTTTCCCGCCACACCGCCCGCTCCGGTGAGCGCGATCGACGGAAAACGCACGCTGCGCGCATAACGGGCCTTGTAGGCAGCCGCTTCCATATTGTAATAAGCCTCCATGATGTCGGGCCGCCGTTCGAGCAACTCCGACGGAAGTCCCACCGGCACGTCGACCGGCCGGTAATCCTCCATGAGGCATACGCCCGCCCCGACATCCTGCGGACGCTGCGGATTCTCGCCCAGCAGTGTGCAGAGGGTCAACTGCATCTGCGCCACGGCCCGACGATAGGTGGGTATATCGGCAGCGGCCGTATAGACCAGGCTGCGCGCCTGTTGCAGCGCCACGCCGTTGGCCATCCCGTGACGATACATCGAGTCGATCAACGCCGCCGATTCTCGCCGCAGGGCATAACTGCGCTCGGCGATCCGCAAATTACGCCGGTAGCCGAGCAACTGGAAATAGGTCGTGGCCACCTCGGCCGTCAGCGACAACATCACGCCGCGCAAGGCCCACTGCGAAGAGAGCAGCTCGGCCCGCGCCGCCCGCGTCGAGTTTCTCAGCGCACCGAAGAGCGACACCTCCCACGTCATCTGCGGCTCGACGGCGTATTTCTGGACGATCTTCGTCTCTGCATTATAGTCGCCTTCGGCCGATACGCCGACGCCGAACGAAGGCAGGAACCCGGCGCGCGCCACGGCGATCTGCCGATCCGCCTCCTCGACGCGCGAGTAGGCGACGGCCAGATCGCGGTTGTTCGCCAACGCCTGCGAGATCAACGAGTCGAGCGTCGGATCGCGGAAGACATGCCACCACTCCTCGCTGCCCGCGAGCGAATCCTGCCGGAACCGGCCGGCATACAGGTAGTTGTCCGGCGTCTCCACCTGCGGCGGATAGAGCCGGGGATTGCAGGCCGTCAGAGCGGCCAGCGCGACGAGCAAAAACAACGTGCGTCTCATAGGTTCTGCGATTTTAAGTCCCGTTTGCGCTCGAACCGTCCCAGACGGGCGATCAGGTAGTAGAGTGAGGGGTAGATGAAGATTCCGAGCAGCGTAGCCAGCAACATGCCGCCCACCAGCGCCACGCCCATGATGTTGCGGGCGGTGGAGTAGACGCCGTCGGCGAAAATCAACGGCATCACCCCCAATATGAAGGCGAAGGCGGTCATCAGAATGGGGCGCACACGCAGCTTGGCGGCGCCGACGGCGGCATCGACGAGCGACTGCTTCTGCTCGAAGAAAAGCCGGTCGGCATACTCCACGACCAGAATTGCGTTTTTGGCCGCCAGTCCGATGAGCATCACCAGCGAGATCTGCATGTAGATGTCGTTGATGAAGAGCGAGTCGAACAGATGAGCGAACCACAACAGCACAAAGGCGCCCAGCACGGCAGGAGGCACTCCCAGCAGAATAGCCGCCGGAAGGCCCCAGCTCTCGTAAAGCGCCGCCAGAGCCAGGAAGACGATCGCCAGCGACAAGAGGTAAACCAGCGACGAACTCTTCGATTCGTTGCTCTCGACGAGCGACGTTCCGCTCCACGCTACATCCACGTCGGCGGGCAGCACCTCGCCGGCCACCTCCATGACGGCCTCCATCGCCTGCTTCGACGATACGCCGTCGGCCGGTGCGATGTTCAGGGCGATCGAGCGGTAAAGGTTGAACTGCGAAATATAGGCCGGGCCGACCGTGTCGCGCACGCTGACGAAAGCCGACACGGGCACGCTCTCGTTACGGGCGTTCTTCACGAAATAGCTGTCGAGCGACGTGCGGTCCGTCCGATAATCGGGTGCGGCCGACAGATAGGTCTGGTACAACTTTCCGAAACGGTTGAAATTGTTGATGTAAGCACCACCCAAATAGGTCGTTATGGCCGAATAGACGTCGCTCAGCTCCACCCCTTCCTGCATGGCGTAGGCTTTGTCGATCACCAGCCTTCGCTGCGGGACGCCGGCGTTGAACGACGTGGTGGCCGTAGCGATTTCCGGCCGGCGGCGCAGCGAATCGAGGTAACGCACCGTCTGCTCGCCCAGGTAAGCCGTACCGCGCCCTTCCAAATCCTGCGTAACGGCCGACAGGCCCGACGTGACGCCCAGACCCGGAATCGACGGCGGGATGAAGGCGAAGCCCTCGGCCTCGGGCAGCCCCTCGTAGAGCATCCCGTTGAGCGCCGCGGCGATCTGCATGGCCGAGCGTTTGCGGTCGGAGTAGTCGACCAGCTTGACGAAGACCACGCCGCTGTCGGTTTCGGCGATGCCGGCCAACATGTTGAACCCAGCGGCATAGGAGGTATACTGCACTTCGGGCAGCGAGCGGATGATGCGGTCGGCCCCGACCAGCGCCTCCTGCGTCACCCGCAGCGACGATGCTTCGGGGGCATTCACCACGACCATCACGTAGCCCTGGTCCTCTTCGGGAAGGAATCCGCCGGGCATGAAGTACCATGCCGCACCGATCGCACAGCCGATCGCCAGCAACAGCACGGCGGTACGCGCCATGTGGCGCACGGTGGCGGCGATCCGCGAGGAATAGCCTTCCAGCCAGCGGTCGAACCGCCGGTTGAATGCGGCGAAGAAACCCTTCGCCGCCTCCTTGCGGGGTTTGAGCAGCAAGGCGCACAGCGCGGGCGACAGCGTTAGAGCGTTGAAGGCCGAGAGCACGACCGAGACCGAGATCGTCACGGCGAACTGCTGGAACAGCCGCCCCGAAATTCCGCCCACGAACGACATCGGGATGAAGACGGCCAGCAGCACGACGGTCGTGGCTACGATCGGCGAAGCGACGTTGCGCATCGCCTCGATCGCCGCCTCGCGGGATTTCATGCCGCGTTCGATGTTGACCTGCGCGGCTTCGACCACCACGATCGCATCGTCGACCACCAGTCCGATCGCCAATACCAGCCCTAACAGCGAGATGATGTTGATCGAGAAGCCCAACAGCGGGAAGAAGATGAACGTGCCGATGAGCGAGACCGGAATGGCGACGAGCGGAATGAGCGTCGCCCGCCAGTCCTGAATGAAAAGGTAGATAATGGCGATCACCAGCACGAGCGCCAGAATCAGCGTGAGGATGATCTCCTCCACGCCCGAGCGGATGCTCTCGGTCGAATCGACGATCGTCGTACAGCTCACGCCGTCGGGAAACCGTTCCGACAACCGCCCGATGGCCGCCTTCACGCGGTTGCCTACGTCCACGGCATTGCTGCCCGGCTCCTGATAGATGACCAGCAGCGTGGCCGGCTCTTCGCCGAAGGCCGAAGCGACGCCGTAGGACTTGCTGCCCAGCGCCACGTCGGCCACGTCGCGCAGAAAGATCTGCTCGCCGGCGGGGGTGGTCTTCACGACGATCGCCGCGAACTCCTCGGCCGTGGAGATCTGGCGCGGCATGGTGACCGTATAAGTATAGGTAGTCCCTTCGGGCGACGGCTCGGCGCCGAACTGGCCGGCAGGGTAGATGCCGCCCTCCGCGAGCACGGCCGCCCGCAGTTCGTCGAGCGACACGTTGTAGTAGTTCAGCAGATCGGGCTTGACCCAGATGCGCATGGCATATTCGCCGGCGCCCATGATCGAGACCTTGCCCACGCCGTTGATTTTGAGCAGCTGGTTCTGAAGATTGATGTAAGCGTAGTTCGAGAGGAATTCGTTGTCGTAACGGCCGTCGCTGTGCAGCGCGAAGACCATCAGAAAACCCGTCATCGTCTTCTGCGTCACCACGCCCTGCGTGACGACCGACGAGGGAAGCAGTGCGGTCGAGGTGGCGACGTTGTTCTGCGTGAAGATCGCATCCAGATCGGGATCGGTACCCACGTCGAAGACTACCTGCAACACCATCGAACCGTCGTTGGCACTCGTAGACTGCATGTAGAGCATGTCGCTCACGCCCATCACGCTCTGCGCCACGGGCGTGGCCACGGCGTCGTTGACCGTCTCCGCGTCGGCTCCGCTGTAACTGGCGGTCACTTCCACGACGGGAGGCGTAATGTCGGGATACTGTTCGATCGAAAGATCGAAAATCGAAATCGCGCCCAACAACACGATCGCCAGGGCGATGCAGATGGCGAAGATCGGCCGGCTGACGAAAAATCGTTCCATAGGCTATTTATTCGTATTGATCGGGGTCGGAATAACCTTCTGACCGTTGTGCAACTTCTGAATACCGGCCGTAACGACCCATTCGCCCGGCTCGACGCCCGACAGGATGCACCACCGGTCGCCGGCAATACGGCCGAGCGTCACACGCCGGTATTCGGCCGTGCTGTCGCGCCCGACGACCCAAACCGAACTGAGATCCTGCATCTGCGTCACGGCACGCTGCGGTACGACGACGTAGGGCAGCGACGGTCCGACGTTGGCCGTCACGCGGGCGAACTGTCCGGGTTTGAGCGTATAGTCCGGATTGGCGAATTTGACCACCAGCACGATGGTTCCCATCGAACTCGATATGTCTTTCTGCGTATAGCTGTACCACCCCTTCGAGGGATAGACCACGCCGTCGGCCAGCGAGAGGGTGATGTCCGAGAGCAGACCGTCGTTTTCATAGATCGACGGGCGCGTCCCCGCATAACGGAGATACTGTGCCATCGGAATGGCGACATCGACCGCAACGGTATCGATGTTCGAAATGGTCGTCAGCACCGAAAATTGGGTACCCACGCCCACGTAGTCGCCCGTATGGGCGTTGCTCGAAGCGATGATGCCGTCGATCGGAGCATAGATACGGGTATAGCCCACCTGCAACCGTGCGTTGCGCACCTGCTGCTCGGCCGAACGCACGGCGGCCTGCGCGGCGACGTATTCGGCCGTATACTGGTCGAGCTGCGTCTGACTGATGGCGTCGATACGCGCCAGCGGCACGGCGCGTTCGTAGTTGTTGCGGGCCGAGACCTCCTGCGCACGCGCCGATTCGAGCGAAGCTTCGGCCGAAAGCAGGGTGGTGGAGAGCAGGTTGGGGTCGATCGTAAAGAGCAGCTGCCCCTTTCGAACCGGCATACCGCTGCTGAAATACTTGTTCACGAGATAGCCGTTGACACGGGGTTCGATCAGTGCGTCGAAATTGCTTTCGACACTGCTCACGAAGCTCATGCGGTTGGGGACGGTGTCCGTCGCCGCTTCGATCACCTCGACGCGCAGGGAGGGCTGCGCTCCGGTTGTATGCCGGCCGCGGCAACCGCCTGCCAGCAACGCCGCAAGGGCGCAAAGGAGTGTTCCGATTTTGTCCATTGAGAGCCATGATTTTTTCCTGAAAGAAGGCAAAAAACATACCGGTATTCGGTCTTGAATCTCCTAAAACACCGTGAAATAGCGCTTCAAGCGTATTTTTTTTATAAAAATATTTTCTCAATTCGAGATATTTCCTATATTTGCAAACGATAAACAACCCAAAATTTACGATTATGGAAAAATTAGTTGAGCAAATCAAAGCCCAGTACGCTCTTTTCGCTGAGAACGCAGAGGCTCAGGTATCTAAAAACAACAAAGCCGCCGGCACCCGCGCACGCAAGGCTGCGCTGGAAATCATGAAGCTGATGAAGGAATTCCGCAAGGCTTCGGTCGAGGCTGCCAAATAAGTTTGGAACCTGCAACGAAACAATAAGGGCTGTCCTGTTATGGACAGCCCTTATTGTTTCGTTATTCCTTTTCACGGATTATTCCGCCACGGATGCAAGGTCTCGCCTCAGCACCGGCGGTTCCGCTCCGCGTGCAACCCCGGCCGAACCCCGCTACAATTCGATACCCCGCCGACGGAAATAGGCAAGGTCGGTCCCGTTGAGTCCCGTCGCACGGAACGGTACGGCACGGTTGTGATCGTTGAGGTAACAGCGCCGCACCGTCGTATCGTAGGAGGGGCTTGCCAGCGACGCCTCCCTGTAAACGTAATCCGCCTCGATACGGGCGATGTCGGCGATGGTCTGAAAAAGCGCATGTGTCGTCGCCGGAGCGTTTTCATGGCTGGCGGCAGCGGCCGCCTGTTGGGGAAACACCCGCTTGTAATCCTCCGAAAACCACGCCAGCGAAGCGACGTGCAGCTGCCAGCAGGTCGTCGTAGGCGAGGCGTGTAGGAAACGTTCCCGATCGTCGTCGAGCATGTCCTCGCCGTGGTCGGCGCTGTAAAGCAATGCGCTGCACGCATCGAGCGATGCGAGATACCCGATCACCGACGACAGAAAGGTGTCGGTATAACGGATCGAATTGTCGTAAGCGTTCCAGATCTTCTGCTTGTGCTGCCGTTCGATGGCCACGTCGTCGTCGGGCAGAAAGTAGGCTGCCTCGCGCGGATAACGCTGGTGATAGCTGAAATGCGACCCGTAACAATGCAGGATGAAGAGCAGGTCGTTCTCCGTATCGGCCTCGACGATGCGTTTCATCGTGTCGAGCAGCTGCATGTCGTAACGCGGATGCCCCATATAGATAAGGCTGTCGGCATCGCGCGCCAATTTGTCGATCATCGCCCCCTGCGGCGACTGGTTCGAAAGAAACCACGTGCGGAAGCCCGCTTCGTTGAAGAGCGCGGGCAGTCCCTTGCGACGGAAGAGTTCGTCGTGTTCGTTCGTCCGGACAGACGAGAGGATCATCGGCACGCTCTTGTGCGTGGTATTGCTCTGCGTGAGCATGTTGCGGAACACGACGATCTCGTCTCCCAATGCCTTCAAGCGGGGATTCGTGGGACGGTCATAACCATACAGCTCCCAATTGGCGGCACGCGACGCTTCGCCGATCACATAGACGTAGATCTCCCGCTTGTCGGCCTTTGCCGTACGGCGGGCATGATAGCGGAACCCTGCCGACGTGCGGTCGTAATTCTCGATCTTGACGTATTCGCGCGCACAGAGCACGACGTTATAGGCCACGTTGACCGGAAAGATCTCGTTGCGGAGCACATGCCGTTTCGTTTGATAGGCCGGAATCAGCAATCCCGCCCCGACGAGCGCCAACACGCCTCCGACCACGGCCGTCCGGCGGCGGAAACGAGGCGAAAAGTCGACCTTACGCCGCACATGCACGGTTGCCGTCCATAACAGCGGAAGATAGATGACACAGACCAGAATCACCGAGGGATAGATGTTGCTCAGCAACTCCGTCGCCTCGCCGGGGTTGGTCGTGACGATATTGATGAACATATCGGTCGCGGCGACCGAATTCCCGAACAGGTAGAGCAGCACGATTTGCAGGGCGCAGAAAAAGATCACCGGAAAACTCAGCCACACGGCGATTCCCGAACGACGGAATGCGACGCTCCACAGCAGATAGCCTCCGGCCGGCAGCGTCAGCAGTGCTGCCTTCGACCAGATCGAATAGGGCTCCGTAAAAAACAGGATGCAGTTCGGTATCATCACGGCCGCAAAATAGCAGAGCGCCAGTAACGCAGCGTGACGACTGCTTCGCAGGAATGCTTTGCCGGTCTGTTCCATGAGTGTCAGAAAGCTTCGTTAATATTGAAAACCAAACCGCTGGTCTTGCGGCCGAAACCGTAGTCGATACGCACGTTCACGCGGCGTTTGAACTCCCAGCGCAGACCCAGCCCGTAGTTGGGCAGCGTCTGATCCCAGCGGAAACGTTCGAACGACGAAAAGACATTGCCCGCACCGCCCCACACGGCGCAACCGATGCGCCGCCAGATACGCTGACGGTACTCGATCTGGCAAGAAAGGATGTTGTTGTCGATATAACGTCCCAGATAATACCCGCGCATCCGGTAACCGCCGCCCAGCTCCGCCAGCATGCACCACGGCATTCCCGAACTGTTGAATTCGCCGAAAATATCCGTGGCCAGCACGGCGCCGCGCCACAGACGCTGGTAGTAGTCGGCCGTAGCGGTGGTCTTGTAGAGCGTCTTGCCGCTGTTTCCCAATCCCTTGGGGTAGATAACCTGCTTGACCATCAAAAAGGTACCGCGCTCGGGAGCGGGGATGAAATCGCGCGAGTCGTATTGCAGCGTCATGCCGATCCCCGACAAGGTGTAGTGCAGCTTCTGTCCCGCGAGATAGTCTATGCCCCGGTCGTCGAAATCCGTACCCTTCGTATGGGAGAAAAGAACCGACCCGCCGACATACAGGTGTCTCCACACCTCATACAGATAGCCGGCGTCGAACTTCACCTGTTTGCGGATGTAGTCGGCAGATTGGTTGAAACGCCCCGCCTCATAGCCTATGCCCCAGAATTCGAGCGGCTTCGAACCGAACGACACCTCGTAGATCACCCGCGAGCGGTTGTGGTTGAAGAGCGTGTTGCCGCTCACGCCGAACATATAGAAGCCCGACAACGAGAAGTTGCCGAAGAACGACACGTCCGACGGAGGCGTCAGCGAATCGGTGCGATCCACGCGGTAGAGTCCCGACGCCAGCACGCCGATCCCCACGCTCGCCTCTTTGGAATAGTTCGGTGCGCCGATAAAACTGAAATCGATCTTCTTCTCGAACGTGCGGTCGACGTTGCCGTGGAAGATCCGGCTCCAGAAATTGTCCTTGCGTTTCGGCTGCTGCTGCGTCTCGGCAGCCGGCGCAGTCGCGGGCAGCGGAGTATACCGGTAACGCAACGTATCGCCGCCGCGCACACAGAGCGTATCCTGTTGCGCACGGGCGGAGAGTAGCAGAAAACAGCAGACGACGGCAGGGAGAAACCTTCTAAATACCATTTATTTATAGTTCTCTAACACCTCGTAAAAGGCCTCCTTGTCGGCATCCGAAAGCACCCCTTTGCGCAGGAAGACCAACTCGCCCTCCCTGGTGACGAACATCAGCACGAACTTGTTGTTGCAGTCGCCCAGATTCCACGCCGTGCTCCGCGCACGTGTCTGATCGGCGAGCACCGTCGCACCGTTGGTCGCAGTACGTTTGCGCGCCATCGAACGGGCCATGCTGTTGGGCACCATCGGCGCGTCTTTGAGATTCATCACGCCGAAGCCGTGGATATTGTCGCTTTCGGCACGGTGGTTCTTTTCCAGTTCAACGGTGAAATCTTCGTTCTGCTTATGGTGGTCGGGATCGACATAGAAGATCATCAGGTTCTTTTCACCCCAGTACGGAAGCGTCACGGGCTTTCCTTCGAGATCGAGCACTTCGACGTTCGATACCTTTCGCGGCAAGGCCGCCTCCTCGGTCTGAGCCGATACGGTGCCGAATGCCAGCGAAAGG
>ENA-UEPV01000345-UEPV01000345.1-human-gut-metagenome-genome-assembly--contig:-NODE-345-length-31216-cov-27.881435_pt1 | contig 31216 bp, 25 predicted proteins | sample MGYA00242942_ERZ507925 | MGnify/ENA primary metagenome ERZ507925 (study PRJEB26167, sample SAMN06115453) | human gut metagenome | host: Homo sapiens | place: China:Fujian | collected 2015-08-26... | reverse complement strand
CCATAAGATTTCTGAGTTAGTTTTATGCAAAGATAGGATTTTTACAAATATTACCCCTCAGGTTTTTACATTGACCCCTTTTCTGACTTCAGATAGAATCTTTTTATTCCCAATACCCATAACAACTCATTTTCTGCTGCTTACCAAAACAATATCGTCCCGATGTTTCACAACACCGGGACGACACTACAACATTTTTACGAGAACACTATCTCTTAAACATTATCAATACTAACTTTACACAACTATAAGCTTGGAATAATTCAGTTAGTCTACATCTTAGGACATAAAATTCCGAACAAATGCTGTGCCAAAATTAGAATTACAAGATAGAAAACTAAATATCAACAAGATAGAAAACAATAGTCTTTCATCTTAATGTGGAATTGTGGAATATTAATGTGGAATTATAATATAATTTTCCACAATAGCGCAAAAGCCATCAGTATTATATAACTGATATTAAACCACTTACCTTTTTATACCATTTTTGGCACAGCCTTTGTTATACTATCATTGAAACCTACAGTAGATTTGTAAGATAGAAACCAAAGTGTTAATTAGAACGTATTAGTAAAAAAGGTAAAAAGATATTCTGATCTCTCATTCATAAAACTCTTGTAACATTATGCTTTCATTCCGGGCTGTGAAGTACCGGAATGATTTTTTTCAATATCCCTGCTTCAAACTTGCGCAACGCTTCAAATGTCATTCGTGTCTTTCTTTTCAAGAGCAACCACTTTATTATAAGAATAGTGCCATACCTGACAGCACAATTGTTAAAATCGCATTTTTCATAATTATTTATTTTTCTGTTGTCTCTTATTTGTCACTTCTTCAGTATAGCCTCCGGTGCATCTTCTTTTAATGAAAGCACGTTCCCGCCATACAGTTTTGAAATTAAAAAAAGAAAGTACACTATAATACAGAAATCCGAGACATATTGGTACATAAGGCTTTTCAACAAACAATCCTCCGGCACGTACTTCACGGGTATAGGATGCCGATTCGGAAAAAGCTGTTCCTAAGCTGAAAGAAGGAATGACAGATTCTGCACATACCACCGATACCGTCAACACAAAATAAACGGCCAAGGCAATCATCGATTGTCTGACTACCCGCTGCTTGACCGATTTACTGACATTGAAAAAAGCGAAACGCATTCTGTTGAGCACAGTTGCAAGGTAAAGAATAATGATTGTATAATCCCCCTCCCGCATTGAATGCCCAAATGCAAATGCAAAAAGCCCATACAACGGAATAAACAGCCGTATTGAAGCCTTAAGCGGCATAGCTGCCATAAAAAGTCCCGAATGCACCATAACAAATTCAAATGCCATCAGGATTGCCAGCGAATATACCTTATAGGCATCATCCGGTCCGGCAAACAACCATAAATATAGGTATTGGCAGGCAATCAAGGCTGTCTGTGCCACTTCTACATATTCACAAGGTCTGTCTATACGTTCTATGATATTCATAATTCAGCCCTCATTTTACTTATTTTTCTCAAAGCAAATCTATTGAATTCTTTCTTATAGAGTCATACTTTTTCACTAATTTCTTTTTCACTTCTTATCCGCTCTTTCCCTATAATCATCCGGAACAAAGACAAACCTATTTCTCTACCGGATGTAATTCAATTTTAAATATAATACAAAGTTTTAAACTATAAGCACTTGCTTTAAATTATTTCAAGAAAAAGCATGAAAAGCATCTGTATGATGCTCTGTTTACTATATCATGAGGTTGAAAAGAACCGGATAACGGAAGAATTACTTTTGTGTATGCAATATGAAGAGGGCGCACAGGAAAAGATTAAAGCATATAATAACGTTCAGAAAAAGGCGCTCGTTGATTGGGTTAATTCTGCAAAAACAGAACAAACTAAAGCAGACCGTATTACCAAAATCATTATCATGGCGATGAATGGAGTTATCGGATATATTTGATAACCTTGGCCGGCACTCCCCCTACGATTGCATCCGCCGGAACATCTTTTGTCACCACCGCCCCGGCTGCCACCACCGCATTATCGCCAATCGTCACGCCTTGCAGAATAGTGGAATTTGAGCCTACCCACACATTCCTGCCAAGTATAATAGGTGCAGGATAAGTCGTATGGCGATCTTCGGGAGCAAGTCCGTGGTTGAGGGTTGCAAAAACGACGTTATGCCCTATCTGGCAACCGTCTCCCAATGTAACCCCACCGTGATCCTGAAAATGACAGCAGGCATTGATAAATACGTCATTACCGATTTCAATATTCTTTCCGAAATCCGTATAAAACGGCGGGAACACCCGCAGTGAGGGTGGAACGGGCTTTCCAAAGAGTTCGGAGAGTAATGCTCTCACCTCATCCGGAGCATGGAAAGATGCATTCAGTTTGAATGTGATGCGTCTTGCCTCATTGCTCATTTCATCCATAAAACGATGTATATCTTCCGTGTCAAGAGCTTTTCGTATCTTTACATATTCTAAAAAATCATCAAGTGTCATGGTTCTGAATATTACATAGATTACACTGCAAATGTAAACGAATGGCGGCAGCGCTCGTGTGAATGAATTACGGACATTTGTAACCTATTTACTGTTTCTGTGCGGAGAGGTGTACTACCTATGCTTTTATTCTCTACATTTGCGTAGAACTAAAGAACAATACCTTATGAAAGAAGTTATTAAACTGGACACGGTAGACCAATACAACCGACTCTTCGGACTCGAAACACTACACCCGCTGGTAAGTGTGGTAAACCTGTCGGAAGCCACCAGATTTCCAACACATTTCACGATGAACTATGGGGTGTATGCCCTTTTCCTGAAAAACGTCAAATGCGGAGACATCCGTTATGGCCGGCAGATTTACGATTATCAGGAAGGAACGGTCACCAGCTTTGCCCCGGGACAGGTGGTTGAGGTGGACATGCCGCAAGGAGTACGGCCGAACGCCCACGGCCTGCTGTTTCACCCCGACTTGATTAAAGGAACTTCTTTAGGACAAGACATCAAACATTATTCATTCTTTTCGTACGCCTCGGCCGAAGCCCTGCACCTATCCGAAGAAGAAAAAAGCATATTCACAGATTGTCTGGAGAAAATAAGAATGGAACTCCAACATCCGATCGACAAGCACAGCAAACGTCTGATTTCACGGAACATCGAACTGCTGCTGGATTACTGCATGCGCTTCTACGAAAGACAATTCATTACCCGTTCGGAAAGCAACAAAAGCGTACTGGTAAAATTCGAAGCCTTGCTCGACGATTATTTCCAAAGCGACAAACCGCAAACAGACGGACTGCCTTCCGTAAAATACTTCGCCGACAAAGTGTTCCTGTCACCCAACTACTTCGGTGACCTGATAAAGAAAGAAACCGGAAAAAGCGCACAGGAATACATCCAGACCAGAATGATTGACATAGCCAAAGAGATGATTGCAGGAACGGAAAAGACGGTCAGCCAGATTGCCTATGAACTGGGATTCCAATATTCGCAGCATTTCAATCGCATCTTCAAGAAGAATACGGGATACACACCCGGAGAATACAGAAAGCTGCAAATATAAAGGATACCGATAAGATTATCCTTATGAAAAAAGAAATACTGAATATAGAGACCGTACATCAGTGTAACTGTTGTATGGGCTGCAAGACGCTGCATCCGCTGGCAAGTGTCGTTGACCTATCCGAAGCCAATCTGGAGCAGCGTACCATCCGATGTGATTTCTATACGATTATCCTGATAGAAGGGGAAGCCGGAAAACTTATGTACGGACGCAAATACTACGACTATTCCAACGCCACACTGATATTCCGTATGCCGGGCGAGTCCATTAAGCTGGATATAGACAATATGCTTGCCCCCAAAGGGCGAATGCTGGCTTTTCATCCGGATTTAATGGCGCACACTGCATTGGGGAACCACATCGGAGACTATTCCTTCTTTTTCTACAAACCGAACGAGTCGCTGCATCTTTCATCGCGCGAAAAGATGAAAATCACAGAGTGCATCCGCAATATCGAAGAAGAACTTCGGCATGCCATAGACCGCCATAGCAAAACTTTGATATCGCGCCATATCGAGCTATTGCTGGATTATTGTGCGCGCTTCAACGAACGCCAGTTCATTACCCGTTGCGAGGCCAATAAAATAATTCTGCACAAAATCCATTCACTTCTGAACGGATACATCTTGTCCGGCAGACTGGAAGGCGGTGCGATGCCCACAGAAGAATATTGTGCAGACGCTCTTCACTTGTCACCTTGCTATTTCCGCGACCTGCTCAAGTTCGAGACCGGAAAAAGCATGCACGAATACTTTCAACTGATGCGGCTGGACATGGCTAAGAAGATGTTGCGGAACAAGGATTATACGGTCGGCATGACAGCCAGGAAGCTGGGATATGCAAACTCACAGCACTTCATCTGCCTGTTCAAGAAGATAACGGGAATGACACCGACGGAATATAAATATGCACAGAATTAAAAAGGATTATCTTGCCGGCATTGGCACAAAACAAACGCCACAAACGGTTAAATCGCACGAATATACTGCAAACATTCCCGAATATTTTAAAATACTCCAAACCAAGTGCCTTTACCGATTGTTGTCCCCCACATAACTCTAAAACTTAACTGATATGATTAATTATGTGGATAAAATGGCGGATGCCCTGGTGGATGTGCTAAAGTATTCGAACCAGGATGTGGAATGGGTGGAACCCGATGACATGAAACCCAATGACGGCGTACAGCCCGAATGGTTCTATCCTGCCATAGAAAATGCGGAGTATTCCGAAATTACCGCTATCCTGCAATATACCCAGCAGGAAGCCGTCTTTGAAGATGAAATCGGCGAACTGATGTTGGGCATTGCCTTGGTGGAAATGAAGCATTACGCACACATACGGGACGCCATCGTAGCACTGGGCGGTACACTTCCCAAACCGTATGACAGCAAGAACGTCAATATAGGCGAAACACCCGTCGAAGCGCTCACCCTCGCCGCGCATTCGGAAGTGGCCACTATCGGGTTCTACAAGTCGGTGAAGGAACGAATTACCGCAAGTACACCAACCGCTGACATCGCCCGCAAGCTGCTGACAAAACTGATTGCGGACGAAAGCCTTCACCTCAAACTGCTTACCCGGCAACTGAAGGTCATGGCAGGTGACGACAAGAAGTATGACGAACTCATGAAGAAGATACTGGACTGACAAAGTATTACCGTTTTTCTCAATAATTCATTACCTTTGCAGCAAAATTACAAATAAACGAATCAAAACAATAGGGAACAATGAGTGTACACGATTTATGCTGCATCGGTTATATTACACAAGACAAGATAGTTACCACCAAGAACACGATATACATGCCGGGCGGCACTTCCTTTTACTTTGCGCATGCCATCAAGCATCTCGACCCGAACGGCTTTTTATTGGTCACATCCCTTGCCCACACGGAGATGAACGTTGTGGAAGACATACGGAAAGAGGGCATTGAGGTAAAGGCTCTGCCCAGTGCCCGTTCCGTCTGCTTTGAAAACATATACGGAGAAAACCAGAACGAACGTACGCAACGCGTCACGGCAAAGGCCAACCCGTTTACAATGGAAGGCCTGCAGGACGTCAATGCACGGATTATCCACCTGGGCAGCCTGCTGGCCGACGACTTTTCATTGGACGTCATCAAATACCTGTCGGGCAAAGGCCTGCTTTCGGTAGACGTTCAGGGGTTCCTGCGCAAGGTGGACAATGAAAAGGTGCTGCCCGTAGACTGGCCGGAAAAGAGAGAAGCCCTGAAGCACATCCATATCTTAAAGGCCAACGAAACCGAAATGGAAGTCCTTACCGGCTGCAAAGAGCCTCACGAAGCCGCCCTGCTCATTGCAGACTGGGGTGTGAAAGAAGTGCTGCTGACGTTGGGAGACAAAGGTTCGCTGATATATGCCAAAGGACAGTTCCATGAAATTCCCGCCTACTCCGCCCTGCAGATAGTAGATGCCACCGGATGCGGAGATACTTATATGGTGGGCTATCTGTATATGCGGAACAAAGGCGCATCCTATCGGGAAGCAGGCTGCTTTGCCGCTGCCATGTGTACCATCAAGCTGCAAACACACGGACCATTCTGCGGAACAGAGGCTGAAATCAGAAGGATAATCAATCCTGCATAAAAGACAACAAACGTTTCATTAAGGAGAAACTTCGGTTTCACCGCATAAAACACAATATTTCAATACGATGCGCAAAGATAATGTAACCATGCTAAAAATCAAGTGGTTATAAAACATCTTTTTTTAGCGAGGCCGGAAAAGGAAGCAAGAAAAAGCATATTTGGACGGGAGTTACGTTACCAAATCGTAACTCACTCCAAATACCTCAAATGGAATCGTAATAGATTATATTACAATTATTTGCACACTTCTGCATAACTATAAATAACTCAGCAGTAATTAAATTTGTAACTAAAAAAGTTGAGTTATGAAAAGTACATTCAAAGTATTATTTTACGTGAAGAAACAGTCTGTAAAAAACGGAAAGGCACCGATTATGGGCCGTATCACCATCAATGGAACCCAAGCCGGTTTCAGCTGTAAGAAAGAAGTGTCCCTCGCTTTGTGGGATGTTAAAACCAACCGGGCCAAAGGCAAGTCCGAAGAAGCCCGTACACTCAATCAGGAGCTTGATAATATCAAGGCGCAAATTACCAGGCACTACCAGTACATTTGCGACCACGACAATTTTGTCACGGCTAAGAAAGTCTACAACCGCTATGCCGGTTTCTCAGAGGAATGCCATACCCTTATGAACCTTTTCAGGGAACAGTTGGAATCGTATAAAAAGAAAGTCGGCATAGAGAAAGCCGAAAGCACTTATCGCGGTCTGGTTGCCGATTACAAGAATCTCCTGCTTTTCATGAAAAGCAAGAAGAATACAGAGGATATTGTCATCGAAGAACTTGAGAAATCATTCATCGAGGATTACTACAACTGGATGCTCGGTACCTGTGCTTTGGCGAACTCCACTGCCTTCGGGCGTGTCAATACCTTGAAGTGGCTGATGTATATCGCGCAGGAAAAAGGCTGGATACGGGTTCATCCGTTCACATCATTCGAGTGTATGCCCGAATACAAGAGGCGCTCTTTCCTTTCCGAAGAGGAACTGCAAAGGATAATCCGTCTGGAACTGAGATACAAACGCCAGCGTGCCATGCGTGATATGTTTTTATTCATGTGCTTCACCGGTCTTTCCTATGCGGACTTGAAAGCCATAACCTACGATAATATCCATACCGACTCCGATGGCGGTACATGGCTGATGGGCAACCGTATAAAAACGGGAGTGGCGTATGTCGTAAAATTATTGCCCATTGCTATCGAACTGATTGAAAAATACAGGGGTGCGGATGAAAAGAAAGACACTCCCGAATGTGTCTTTCCGGTAGGCGAATACAATGCCATGCGGCTCAGTCTTGGAATCATAGGCAGGAAATGCAACTGCCGGACCGAGGTCACTCCGCATTGTTCAAGACATTGCATTTTTCTTTCTTGCTAAAATTCAATAGTTTACAGAAAAATTCAGTTTGATAGGTAACGATTTAGAAACGAGCGAAATTCTCATATTCGTTATGTTTTGCATTAGATCAAAAGAACACTTTATATAAATACAAAGGTACAATTTATTTTCTAAATCCAATGCAGATATAGTGAATTATTGTATGATTTTTGCTGTAATCAAAGAATCGATATTAAAAAGTAGTTTTTCTGTTTTATTGAGGAAGAGTCTTACAAATACGGTTATGACAATAGCCAGGCAGAAATAGCTAAAAATATATCTTTCGCATCAACCACTATTTTTTCTTCTTAGAACATTGAAATTTCGTTTTAATGCCCAAAAACTGCCTACCAATGAATAAATGTAGTAATTTTGCAGAAAATATCAGATTATGAACGTATTGAATTCTTATATACCACAAAAATTACCGATTATAGCCTTAATCTGCACATTGTTCGTCACCTACCCGAATGTGGTGTGGATTCCATGGAATCTGGCACGGTTGAATGCCGGTGAAGGTCCCGGCTTTTGGGTGTTCTTTGTCTTCCGTATGCTCTATTTCTATGGGCTGTTTCATTTCCAATTAAGATACAATGTGCGTAAGATAGGCAATATGCCGTTCACGGCACGTTTCGGGCGAAACTTTCTTTATACGTTGATTGGATGTGCCGCATTTGTTGGGCTGTCATATGGTTTACCTCTGTTGGGGGTTCAGACCGGATATGTGGGCAATATCCTTTTGTTCCAATTCTTTGTGGTATGCCTGCTTTGTACTTTTATCGGGTACATATCGGTGTTGTATGACAGCCAGCGAGAAAAAGAGCAAGAGATAGAGCAACTCCGCATTGATAACTTGCAAAGTCGCTGTGATGCCCTTGCCAACCAAATCAACCCGCATTTCTTTTTCAATTCGCTCAACGGAATATCCTCTTTGATTAGAAGAGGAAACGATGACAACACGTTGCTTTATGTAACAAAGTTGTCAGACATTTTCCGTTATATCCTGCAAAGCGACAAAAAAGGGATTGTGCCATTAGGTGAAGAACTGGCATTTATCCGTTCTTTTATGCACGTGATGGAAGTAAGATTTGAAGGCAAACTGACCTGCTCGATTGATGTCCCCGAAAAAGATCATGAACTGATGTTACCCGTACTCTCGCTGTTGCCTCTTATAGAAAACGTGACAGTACACAATCAGATAGACAGCAACCACCGGATGAACATAAGTATTAGGATGAACGGCAGCGAATTGGAAATATCCAATCCGGTCTATCCCAAACTCGCCCCGCCTGACACGAACGGTATCGGCTTGCAGAACCTGCGCAACCGTTTTGAACTGATGATGAAGAAAGAAATCCGTGTGGAAACCGATGGTGACACATTTCATGTATATCTCCCGTTAAGATAAAAAGCTATGAACGTATTGATAGTAGAAGACGAGACGGCGGCTTACAAGAATATGGTAACCGCCTTGCAAACAATAGATTCCACGATTAAGATTGTGGGTAACACAGAAAGTGTAAGTCAGACGGTGGAGTGGTTGCAAAACAATCCACAACCTGATTTGATATTCATGGATATACAACTGTCTGACGGTTCGGCTTTCATGCTTTTCGACCGAATGAAGATTGAAACACCGGTTGTCTTTACCACGGCATACGACCAGTATGCCATAGATGCTTTTAGGGTAAATAGTATCGATTACCTGCTGAAACCTATTAAACCTGACGAACTGCAAAGGGCTTTGGACAAGTTCCGTCGCTGGCAGCCCGCCGACATGGGCGGCTACCTCTCCCGTCTGATGGCGTTGGCTCCCAAGCCGATTTACAAGGACAAAATACTGATTCCCTTACGGGATAAACTTCTGCCTGTATCTCTGAATGATGTAGCCTGTTTCTATACCACCAACAAGCAGACGCTTGTCTGCCTGAAAGACGGCGTGCAGTATGCGTATGCCAAGACGTTGGAACAAATCATGACGATGCTTAACCCGTCCCGTTTCACGCGGGCGAACAAACAATATATCGTGGCACGCGACAGTGTGAAAGAAATTACCATTTGGTTCGACAGCCGCCTTTTGGTGAAACTGAATATAGAAACGCCTGAACCGATTTACATCAGCAAGAACAGGGCTACGGAGTTCAAGGCATGGATAGTTGAAGAGTAATAATTTTCCTTTGGATTTTAATGACAGCTTCTTTCAGGAAGCTGTTTTTCGTTTTCAAGAAGAACTTTTCCGTGTTAATGCCAACTCTTATGTAATATATGTTTCGTTGCGGTAACTTTGCATTCAAATAATTGATTACAAAGTTTATAACAATGAAGGATCGTATCTATTTCAGGCTTTTGGGAACGGTTTTGTTCCTTTTGATTCTCTCTTCGTGCAATAACGGGGAAGAGAAGAATACAGCTTCCAAGTATTACCCGACGAAGATATTGTCTCCCGACAGCAGGACGGTACAAGTTCAGTATCCGGCAGTCCTCAAAGGTCGTCAAAGCGTGGAAATACGGCCGCAATGCAGCGGACTTATCACACGGATTTGCATAGAGGAAGGAGCTTGCGTAAAGAAAGGCCAAATCTTGTTCATCATTGACCAAGCCCCTTATCTTGCCGCGTTAAAAACCGCTTCCGCCAATGTGTCGCAAGCCGAGGCTCGCTTGGCTACGACACGTCTGGCACTTGATAGTAAGGAAATGCTGTTCAAAGAAAATGTCATCTCTGATTATGAATTACAGACAGCAAAGAACGAACTGAAAGTTGCTGAAGCGACATTGCAGCAGATGCAGGCACTATGTGACAACGCCCGGACTGAATTATCCTACACTGAAGTGAAAAGTCCGGTGGATGGCGTGGCAGGCATGATTCCCTACCGGGTGGGAGCATTGGTGGACAGAAATATAGCCGAACCGTTGGTGTGCGTATCGGACACGGAAGAGATGTTTGCCTATTTTTCTGTTTCGGAGAACGATGAACTGGCAAGAATTGCAAGGCTTGGAACGCAGGAAGTCACCTTTCGCTCCGTCAATAGGGCAACCCCCGTTGTAAACGGAGTCATAGATGCCCTCAGTGGTACGGTGGATGCTCGAACTGGAACGATCAGCGTCCGGGCAAGAATTCCCAACCAAGACAAGATGCTGTATGACGGAAGTGCGGGTACGGTTCTCGTTTCATCGGAAAAAACAAACTGTATTGTCATTCCCCAGACGGCCACTTACGAGATTCAAAATCGCATGTTCGTCTATAAGGTCGTGGACGGGCGTGCCGTTTCCATGTCCGTCGAAGTGGAAGACATCGGGAACGGCAAGGAATATATCGTCCTGTCCGGACTAAAAGTCGGTGACAAGATTGTGGCTGAAGGTGCAGGTCTGTTACGTGAAGGAACTGAAATCACAGAAAGTATAACCGCCAAAAACGCTTCACTATGAACTTGCAGACCTTTATCAACCGCCCGATATTGTCCGGCGTATTGTCGGTATTCGTTGTACTCCTCGGCATCATCGGATTAGTGCAATTGCCCGTTGAACAGTTTCCGGAAATAGCCCCGCCCACGGTCAGAGTAAGTGCTACCTACACGGGTGCCAATGCCGAAACATTGCAAAAAGCTGTCATCGCTCCGTTAGAAGAGGCCATTAACGGTGTGGAAAACATCAACTATATGACTTCTTCCGCTACCAACAACGGTACAGCCACCATCAACATTTATTTCCGGCAGGGTACAGACCCCGACATGGCGGCGGTAAACGTGCAAAACCGCATCGCCTCGGCGCAGGGCGTACTTCCGGCAGAGGTGATACGCTCCGGTATTACGGTACGCAAGAGCCAGAACAGCACGGCTAAGATTGTGGCTTTGTACAGCCCAGATAACAGCTTCGACCAGAAATTCCTATACAATTATTTCAAGATAAACATCGAACCGCGTCTGGCTCGTATTCCCGGCGTGGGCGACATCACGGTATTCGGTTCCGACTATTCGCTGCGCATTTGGCTGGATGCGGAAAAGATGACATCTTACGGTCTCGTGCCTGCCGACATTACCACCGTGCTTAACGAACAGAACATAGAAGCACCCACCGGAACATTGGGAGCGGACATGGACAACACATTCCAGTACGTGTTGAAGTACCGGGGACGCTATGAAGACGAACAGGATTTCGGCAACCTTGTTATCAAATCATTATCTGACGGAAGTGTCCTGCGGCTGAAAGACGTGGCGGAAGTGGAACTCGGTGCTTTGAACTATGCTACAAAGAACGAACTGATAGGACATCCGGGCACTAACTGTATGATAGCACAGGCACCCGGTTCCAATGCCAATGAAATTGTGAAGGCGATAGACGAAGTGATACGGGATGCTGCTGCCGAACTCCCCCAAGGGATGGAGCTGGTCGATTTGATGAGCATCAAGAGCTTCCTGGACGCTTCTGTACACAACGTGATAGAAACCTTGATTGAAGCCATCCTGCTGGTGATATTCATCGTGTGGTTATTCCTGCGTAACTTCCGTTCCACCATAATTCCTGCCATGGCTATTATCGTATCATTGACAGGAACATTCGCTTTCCTCTATTTCGCAGGAATGTCCGTCAATATGCTGACGCTGTTTGCTCTGGTACTTGTTATCGGTACGGTGGTGGACGATGCGATTGTCGTGGTCGAAGCCGTACAGTCCCGCTTCGACAATGGCTGTCGCTCACCCCATCAAGCGACGGTGGAGGCCATGCAGGGTATCGGTCGTCCACTTGTTACTACCTCATTGGTATTCATGGCCGTGTTCATCCCGGTCTGCTTCATAGGCGGAGCGACGGGCAAGTTCTACACACAGTTCGGTCTGACGATGGCGGTCGCCGTCTGTATCTCCACATTCAATGCGCTGACCCTCAGTCCGGCACTCTGCGTGCTACTGATGAAACCGACCGCCGTTATGGAAAGGACTTCTCGCTTTACAGCAGCTTATGATGCCGCCTTTCAGGGAATGATACGCAAATACAAAAACTCCGTATTATCCCTGCTTCGTCACAAATGGCTTTCCGCCACACTGCTGCTGGCTGTCGCCTGCGGTTTCTTCTATCTGCTGCATGTGACAAAGACGGGACTTGTACCCGATGAAGACACGGGAACGATTGTGGTCGATGTGCAGGCGGCCCCCGGAACCAGTCTCGCACAAACAGAACGTATCCTCAAAAGCATCGAAGACCGGATAAAAGACACCCCGCAATTCCAAATCTATTCCAAGTCGATAGGTATGGGAATGCTTGCAGGGCAGGGGCCTTCAAACGGGACGTTCATCATCCGCCTGAAGCCGTGGAACCAGCGGACAGGTAGCAACGATGACAACCGTTCTGTTATCAATGACCTATATCACCGTCTTTCCGACATTACCGATGCACGCATCATGGTCTTTGCCCAACCCATTATTGCCGGATATGGCGTGACAAACGGCTTCGAAGTGCACGTTCAGGACAGGCGCGGAAGTTCGGTGGAAGAACTACAACGTCATGCGCAGGCATTCATTGCAGCACTGGGCGAACGTCCTGAAATCGCACGGGCGCAGACCTCTTTCGACAGCCGTTACCCGCAGTACCGGGTGGAGGTGGATGCCGCCGTGTGCAAGCGAGCCGGTGTTTCACCATCGGATGTCCTCGATGCGCTGTCCGGCTATATCGGAGGCGTCTATTCATCGAATATCAACCGTTTCTCCAAACTTTACCGGGTGATGATGCAAGCATCACCGGAGTACCGGACAGATGTCCGCTCGCTGGACGGGCTATTCGTGCGTACTGCATCGGGCGAAATGTCACCCATCAGCCGCTACGTCACCCTGACCCGTGTCTATGGTCCGGAATCACTGTCACGTTTCAACCTGTTTCCGTCTATTGCAGTCAACGGTACACCGGCCACCGGATACAGTTCAGGACAGGCTCTGAATGCCATCCGTGAAGTTGCATCGCAGACACTTCCGTCAGGATACGGTTACGAGTTTGGGGCCATGTCTCGCGAAGAGGCTTCGGCGGGCAACACATCAAGTTGGGTGTTCGGTATTTGCATTGTTTTCATTTACCTGATTCTGTGCGCCTTGTACGAAAGCCTCTTTATCCCGCTTGCCGTCATTCTTTCCATTCCTTTCGGACTGTTCGGTAGCTTCCTATTCGCCAAATTGTTCGGTATCGAGAACAATATCTATATGCAGACCGGCATCATCATGCTGATAGGCCTGCTTGCCAAAACTGCCATCCTTCAGACGGAGTATGCTTCGGAATGCCGCAGCAGGGGCATGAGCATTACGGCTTCGGCGGTTGCTGCCGCAGTCACCCGTCTGCGTCCCATCTTGATGACCTCGCTGACCATGATATTCGGACTGCTTCCGATGATATTTTCTACCGGAGTAGGTTGTAATGGATCGCGTTCGTTGGCGGTGGGTACGATAGGCGGTATGCTGGTGGGCACTGTCTCGCTGTTACTGTTCGTGCCGTTTCTGTTTATCGTATTTCGGTACATAGAGGAAAAAAACATGCCGGAAAATAAATTAAAAAACAAATACAGTAATCATTAAAATTTTTACGAAGATGAAAAAGTTGATTATCATTTTAGCAACCATGTTCGGACTGAATCTTACAGTCAGTGCTTGCAGTACCCATGACAGTAGTATAGAGAAATCTGAAACGGAACAGCCCGGTGAATCGTCTGATTCTGATACGGATTCCGGAGTTACAGGGAAAACCCTTATCGTGTATTATAGCTTTACCAACAATTCCCACGTTATCGCAACGGAGCTCCAGAAACAGACCGGGGCAGATATACTCCGGGTCGAACCGGCTGATGAAAATGTGGATTACAACGACTATTCCATCGGTCTGCCAATGATGAATCTAATCAAGGCACATCCGGATGATCCGGCATCCTATCCTGCAATCAAAACCGCAGCCGGTGATTTAAGTGATTATGACAATGTTATTGTCGTAGCCCCGTTGTGGTGGAACAACATGGCCGCACCGCTTCAAACATTCTTTTTCAAATATGGTGCTGAAATGGAAGGCAAACACATCGGGCTGATTGTGTCGAGTGGAGAAAGCAGTATTGAAGGCGTTGAAGCGGATGTAAAACGGCTTATTCCGAAAGGAAAGTACCTTAATCCGTCTTTGTGGATATTGCGTTCACGTACCAATCAATGCAATGCTTTGATTGAAGAGTGGTTAAAAACAATACGTTGGGAAAAATGAAGCGATTGATAATCCTTTCAATGACAACCTGCCTGTTGGCTGGTTGCGGGATATACTCCAACTACTCCCGCCCGGACATGGAGGTTAAAGAGCGATACCGTAATGTAGAAACAGCGGATACGACAACCATCGCCTCACTCTCTTGGCGTGAACTGTTTACGGATATTCGATTGCAAGTTCTCATAGAACAGGGCTTACAGCAAAATACCGATTTGAGGATTGCACATCTGAAGGTAGAGGAAGCGGAAGCCGTGCTGATGAATGCCCGGCTTTCTTACCTGCCGTCGCTTACGCTGAATCCCGAAGCAGGTATCGGCCGATACGACGGTATGACTTCCAAAACTTACAGTCTGAATGCCTCGGCAAGTTGGGAACTCGATATATTCGGGAAGAACACCAATGCCAAACAAGGCGCAAGTGAGGCTTTGGAAGGTAGCCGCGATTATACCCAAGCCGTCCGAACCCGGTTGATAGCCACGATCGCTGACAGTTACTATACACTTCTGATGCTCGACAGGCAGTTGACTATCGGCCAGCAGACGTTGGAAAGTTGGGAGAAAAGCATCCGCACACTTGAAGCCCTGAAACGGGCCGGGCAATCGAACGATGCTGCCGTGTTGCAGGCACAAGCCAACCGGATGGCACTTGAATCATCGGTACTCTCCATTCGCAAAAACATTTCGGAGACGGAGAATGCTTTGTCGGCATTGCTCGCATTGCCGTCGCAAACCATCGAACGGGGTGCATTGGAAGATGCTGTGTTTCCCGAAACCATGTCCGTCGGTATTCCCGTACAGTTGCTTGCCAACCGTCCCGATGTGCGGCAAGCAGAACGAAATCTTGCTCAGGCATTTTATGCCACCAATGCCGCCCGTGCCGCATTTTATCCAAGTCTTACGCTTTCGGGAACATTCGGCTGGACGAACAACGGTGGCGGTGTGGTCGTGAATCCCGGACAGTGGCTTCTGAATGCCATTGGTTCGCTGACACACCCCCTCTTCAACCGAGGCACAAACATCGCCAACCTCAAAATGGCTAAGATTAAACAGGAAGAGGCGACTTTGCTATTCCAGCAATCGTTACTCGATGCAGGCAAGGAGGTAAATGATGCGCTCGTACAGTGGCAGACCGCCTGCAAGCAAATCGCCATCGGCGAACAGCGCATCGCCGCATTGCAGGAAGCTGTGCGCAAAACCGAACTGCTAATGCTCCATTCTCCGACCAACTATTTGGAGGTGTTGACCGCCCAGCAGTCGCTGCTCGATGCGCAGCAAACCCAATCGCAGAATCGGTTCGATGAGATACAAGGTGTTATCAATGTGTATCATGCGGTGGGTGGAGGAATATAACTATCAATAAAGATTCACATCAAACTTTAATCAGATATAGACAATAAAGAGTAAGAAAATATTATATGTTAGGAATTTTGTATCTTTTATAAGAAGTTCAAGTCATGTCAATGACTTTATATGCTGACAGTCTGAAACACATCGTTCGGGTAGTTGAATGTTGCTATGTTGTGTTTACTTTTAGATATGTTAATTGGTGCTTTTTTGCCAATATTTTGTTTTGGGAAACTTTATCAGTAGCAAGATTAGTAATTTGATTTCGCTTGACTCGTATATCTCGACGCTTGTGATGATGTGCCTTGCAATGGGCATTGTTTTCGAGATTCCGATACTTTCGTGGCTGTTTGCCAAATTAGGGTTTCTGTCAGCCGAGTTTATGCGTAAATATCGCAAACACGCCATAGTGATAATACTTGCTGTGTCGGCTATTATTACGCCAACTTCGGATGTATTCACGCTTTCGCTTGTAGTACAAACAAGTTATTGGCAAAGTTAGTTTTTGGTGGTATAAGCATACCGTATAAAAAATGCAGATGCTTGTATCGGATGCAAGAAGTGCATCAAAGTATGTCCACATCAAGTTTTTTCAGAGCGGTTATAGCTAAATTATCTATCTATATTTTTACTAAAGTATTCCTCAAAAATTAAAATAACCCCGTATATAATTAAGATTGGAAACAAAAGAATACAAAGTGAAAATACGGTTTGTTTTTGCCATATTTTAGTCTGGAGATTTCTCCACGTTTTGGCCTTCAAACCGTATTTTTAAAAGAATATCCAAAGATAACAAAAGCCAACTAGTTTACTTTGTAAATATAAACTAGTTGGCTAATTTTACACTATTTAATAAATATTTTCACATCTTTTTCTTTCCATGAAAGTAGCAAAATTTCAAAGCACCTGACAATTAGACTTATAATAAACTTTGCCTGCTTATTCAGGATTTGTTTTTACAAGAACTGTACACAATTGCAGAAAGAAAATCAAATAATTAACAGTTGCTTATACTTCTAAACCTATTTAAAATGAGAGAGTCGTGGAATATCCCTAATGTAAATTTTATGCCGTACAGTAGAAAGCTACATTGTAATTTAATGTTTAGACAGGAATTACGCATATTTTTACCGAAGCACGTTATTAAGATCGTGCTTTTTCGTATAAGACTTGTCTAAAAATCATAAAACTCTGAGAGCTAATCTGTGTTTACAACTTCTCAATGCGTATGGCAGTTCCTCCTCCCGATGCCAATTGCAGTGTCAATATACTGTTTGCCGTTACTTCCTGCTCGCTTATCTTTATAGGATATGGATTAGTTTTGTAATCAGCACCTGGACCATCTTCATAGATAGTTGCTTTGTAGCTAGCCTCTTTATCCAAAAAAGTCAGTGGTAGGGATAATGTGCGTGCTTCGGCATTGGTGATGCTACCTATAAACCAATTCTCACTGTTACGATCTTTGCGGGCAATGGTAACATAGTCACCTATTTGGGCATTAGGCACCACGGTTTCTGCCCATATCGTCGGACAAGAGGTAATGAAAGAGAAAGCGGGCTGGTTCTCGTAATTTTCTATCATATCCGCTGCCATCTGTAAAGGACTAAAGAGTACGACAGACAATGCCAATTGTTTGGCAAGGGTAGTCTGCGGATGGGTATTCGGAAATACAGGATTTTTGAAATTGAATATGCCCGGTGTAAAGTCCATCGGTCCGGCAAGTCCACGGGTAAAAGGCAGAATACAAGTGTGTGAAGGCGAATTACCGCCATCAGGACTCCATGCATTGTATTCTTGTCCACGTAGCCCTTCTTGAGTCATGAGGTTAGGATAGGTACGTTGCAGACCGCTGGGCATGGCAGGTTCATGATTGTCTACCATAATACCATAACGGGCGGCAGTTTCAATGACCTTACGATAATGGCGTACACCGTATTGGCTATGTTGCAGTTCTTTGTGGTCTAGCATAGGGTTGACATAGCCTGTTTTTATAGAGTTGATGCCGAGAGAGCGATAGAGGCTAAAAGCACTATCCAATTGCTGCTCATAATTAGTAGCCGCACCACCTGTTTCATTGTGGGCAATAAGGCGCACCCCTTTTTGTCGGGCATAGTCAGCAAGTTTCTTCAGATCATAGTCAGGATAAGGACGGGTAAAGTTGAAATTGTCACCATTTTGTGTCCAATCGCCGTCCCAACCGAAATTCCATCCTTCGACGAGTACGCCATTGAAGCCGTGTTTAGCGGCAAAGTCAATGTAACGCATAGTGTTGGCGGTGGTTGCCCCGTGTTTAGGACCTTGTGCCCATGTGTAAGTTTCCATGTGCATACCCCACCAAATGCCGATGTAGCGACCAGGTTCTATCCAAGAAGTATCTTCTAGTTTGCAGGGTTCGTTCAAGTTCAGCATCAATCGCGAGAGGAGGAGGTCACCCGGTTTCTTGGCTACGATGATTGTACGCCAGGGGGTAACAAAGGGGGCGGTAGCAAAGACCTTTTCACCAGTGCTCCAAGGAGTGAGGGCTGCGCGTAGAGTGGCGGTTGCGCCTCCTTTTTTCTGTGTCAGGTTCAGACTGGCATAATCCGTCAGATTAGCTTCGTGTAATACCATATAGAGGCTATCGTTCACTTCCAAAGTTACGGGTGTAGAAATTGTATCCTTTTGGCTTAGTGGTGAGGATGTGTAGATTGCTTCGTAGTACTTGGTACCGTTGGTAGGGATAGACCAAGCGCGGGAATCTTGTGGAAAAGCATATTCTGTTTCTTCATTCATAATGATAAAATCCTTTAGGTTTTCTTGCTCGGGAAAGATGTAGCGAAAGCCTAAACCATCGTTGAAGAGACGGAAAACAATGCTGAGACGACGTTTCAGTCCGTCTTGTTCTTCCAGGTTGAGTGTCAGCTCATTGTAGTGGTTTCGTACTTCCACCTCTTCTCCCCAAGGTTGTGCCCAGGTTTCATCAAAGGTGCTATGATGGGTTTCTTTTAGCTTGAAGTTGTCGTTTAACGGTCCATCATTGAGGGTGAAGCCAAGGTTGGAAGGATTGATAAGTACTTCTGTACCTCGCGCCAGTGTGTAGTAAGGTTTTCCACCTTTTATTCCGGTTGTCAGAGTCAGTGCACCGTCGGGCGATTGTAAGGTTTCTATGTCCGTGGTAGAGCATGCCGCTAACAGCAGAGCACAAAGACAACCAAACATCAGTTGTTTTATTATATTAATATTCATACCTATTTCGTTTTTAGTTCATTTAATAGTTCTTCTGCTTTGTCGGGTTGCAGGGCGATGAAATAGTAATAAGCTTGTGTCAGATATTTATCGGCATCATCTTTGTCACCGGCATATTGCCGTTTCAGAGTGTACCAACGATGTATCTGTTTCAAGACGTGTTCGTTGTAAAAAGTTCCGGAAAACTGTTGCAACTTGGTCAGGTAGCGATACTCGTACTCTTGTGTAGGTTCGATGTTGGTACCTTCGCCAAAATCATTCCAAGTGCTGATTTGCAGATACTCTAACCCGGCACTGCGGGCTGCTGATAACTGACGGTCGAAAAGGGTACCATTTTCGTCGTTATAGGTGATGTATCCATTTCCCCATCCCCCTTCTTTATAGTAATCGTAAAAACCGGGCATGGCACCGCCTATGCAAAGGTCGAAGTTGCTTACAGCTTTGCTGTAGAAAGAAGCGGGATCGGGATTTGCCCATAGGTATTCGCCGATGGAATTCTTCTCACTGCTGTTATTGGCGAGGTGCGAATGGTCGTTCAGTACTACGAATGCGGGTTTAGCGGGGAGAATGTCGAAAATCCTGCTCCAATCTTTGGGTGCTGTGATAGTTTGCGGTCCAAAGACAAGAAGAAGCGGTTTTCCGTCTTTTTTTACATAACTTGTTTTATTGAAAAAGTTGTTTTGCAAGTATTGCATATCACGGATGGCTTGCGCTACTTTGGCGTTGTTATCCGGCAACTCTTTCAATGTTTGGTCTTCGTAAACGATGGCGAATTGTAGACCAGCGCGCTCTATGGCTTTTACCAGTTCTTCGGTATTACGGCGGTTGGGGGCATAATCGTACTTATCCTGTGTACCGTACCAATCTATCATTACACCGTCTATTCCCGAATATTTCATCAAGAGAGTATGGTAGTTCAGCACCACGGCATCGCTTGATGCGTATGGTTCGATAAGCGGATAGTAGTGAGAGGCTATTTGACGCTTCCCGTTTCCATCTTTTTGTTCGGGGTTGCAGGTTGCCATTGTCCAGTGTTGTCCCCACTTCTTGTCATTGGAGGTCGCGGGAGTCTCAAACCAAGGCATATAGTGGGTATATAGCTTCATTACATTGCTTTTACGGACGGGAGCGGGCTCCAAGACACCTGGCAGTTCTTTGCCGCCTTCACTTTCACCGAAAGAATCATCGCTTCTACTACAGGCTGTGCCTCCCTGTAGGAAGGCAGCGAAGAGAAGAATGTATGTGAATCGTTTCATGATTAAGTTTTGTTATTAGAGTTATTGGTTCTTATCTCAGTGTCCATTACAGGTAAGCGCCTAAAACACTTCTATGTAATTACTGAAAAGATCCGGATGTTTAACGGAAAAAGACCCGGATCTTTTGGGCACTGAGTCCCTATCATTAGGAGGTTGTCATCTAATATCCCGGATTCTGCCCTAAGTTCGGGTTCTTGTCACGTTCTTCCTTGGGAATAGGATATATAGCGGTGTGCCTGTCTGCTGGGTCGTCTACCTTTTGCCACCATGCTTTGAAGAAAGTACCGAAGCGGATATTCACGGTACGGCGCAAGCCTTCGAATACGAACTCATGAAGCCATTCTTTGTCGAGAGCTTCTTCGGTTAGTTCTGTTAATGCCGATAGACCCGCACGAGTGCGGAGCTGGTTGAGGTAAGGAAGGCCAGTATCCGGATACCCTAAACGATAGTTACATTCGGCTTGCATTAACAGGATTTCGGCGTAGCGCATCAGTATCCAGTCGTTGTCGCGCTCCCAGGCATCGTTGGGATTCCATGCGTATTTATTCAGGCGGGCACCTTCGTTTTGTAAGGCGTTAGTATAGTTTTCTATAGCTTCAGTATAGTTCAGGGGTTCACCGTTATCCATTAACACATCACTGCCATCTTTAGCACTCTTCTGTTGACCAATAAGTAGGGATTGGCGTCTTATATCGTTTTCTTCAAAAGATGAGTAGACACCGGGCTGAGCGGAGATTCCGTTTCCGCACCATTGATAAATGCCGTTCGGGTCGAAGGCATGTTTTTGGTTGTAATGGTAGGTCATGGATGCCAGATAGTTACCTACTGTTCCTTGGTTGTGATCGTAGGGAATGGCGAAGATGATTTCGGGAGAAGTCTCGTTTTGCGTAGCGAAGTTATCGAAGTAGGCAGTGAGACTGTAGCCTGTCACTTTTCCGCAAGCATCGAGGCAATCCTGCCAACGGCTTGTGCCAGTATAAACTTCGGCGTTCAAATAGAGACGTGCCAATAGCGTATAACCTACGTTTTGCGTGAAGCGTCCGTATTGTATGCCTGTGGGCAGCAATGGCAGAACTTCGGCTATTTCTTTCTCAACAAATTCAAATACCTTTTGGCGGGTAGTACTCTTGGGTAATTCCGTATCGGTAAAATCGGTTACGATAGGTACGTTGCCGAATTTATCAAGCAATTGCCAGTAATAGTACGCACGTAGCCCCCGAAGTTCTGCCGTTACGCTGGCTTTGGCTTCGGTGGAAAGTTCGGAAGCTTCTACCTGATAGATAATAGCATTGATTTTGGAAATACCGGTGAAGGAATATCTCCATGCGCTCAATACCATAGCATTGTCGGCAGTCCAAGTATGAAACTGCGCTTGTTGGTAACGTCCTCCATCGTACCAGTCGGTTCCACGAGTAGGGATACACGCTTCATCGGAAGCACATTCATCGAGGAAAAATACATACTCGCAGGTGGGGTAGCAGTTGGTGCCGTTTCCTTCGGGAGTATCTGCTCCATATCCACGCAGGGTGGCGTATGCTCCTGATACGATGGTCTGTATTTCGGCAGGAGTCTTTCCATAGTCATCCATGGAGACTTTATCGTATAGTTTCTCACTCAAGTCCGTGCATGCGCCAAATAGTAGCGATGAAGTGAGCAAAACGGATATAAATATCTTATTCATAGTTCTTTAATTAATTACGAATTATAAGTTACGAATTACAAAACACAGATTGCTAAAAAGCAATGTTTACACCGAGTGAGTACGTGCGTGGACGTGGATAGCTGTTGAACCAATCAATTCCCGGGCCGTCAAGCACATTATCAGGGATTGATACTTCGGGGTCGATGCCGCTGTATCCGCTGAGGCAGAAGAGATTTTCGCCAGTCAGATAGAAGCGTACTTTCTGTAGTCCAATTTTCTTTACACCCGGAATGGTATAGCCTAAAGTCACGGACTGCAGACGGAAGAAATCACCTTTTTCAATAAAATAGCTGCTGAAAATAGGATCGTCCTTGATGCTGCTGTTGAGGAAATCATCGGGTACATTCTGTGCTGGTAGGCGGGTAGAATCGAACATAGCCATACGGGTGGCGTTCAGTACCTTCTGCCCGAACATTCCGTAACCGGCTACACTCAAGTCGAAATCCTTGTAAGTCAGGTTTACGCCGATCCCCAGATTAAATTTAGGCATGGCACTTCCTAAATCTTCTTTCATCGGATTACCGTCGGCATCTCGTTCGATAATGTACTTTCCGTTTTCGTCGATGCCACTACATTTAGGGCCATAGAAAGTACCTGCGGGATAGCCTTCTTTGATGATTTGTGAATATTGTCCCGACATACCGCGAAGTCCGTGAAGTGAACCGGCTTGCAGACCTACTGCCTGATAGGTGTCGTTGGAGAGCTTCGTAATCTCTTGCTTGTTGTAGGCAAGGCTGAGGTTGGCATTCAGTGTCCAATCCTTTTGACGGAGAATGTTGGTATTCAATGTCAGTTCGACACCTTGGTTTACAAGGTCACCTACGTTGGCGAGCATGGTTCCTACCAGATAAGGAGGCTGTGGAACGGGATATGTCCAAAGCAGGTCGCTTGTCTTTTTGTGGTAATATTCAATGCTACCGTTGATGCGGTTCAGAATACTGAAGTCAAGACCAATATTCAGCTGTGCGGTCGATTCCCATTTCAGGTCGGGGTTGGTGTTCTGTGCTTGTACATAGCTTTTCTTCCAAGTGCCGGTGGTGGCATCGTAGTAGCTGGCTCCATCGGCACTCAAAATGGCGAGGGATTTGTAAGGCTCTACACCGTTCTGGTTACCGGTCACTCCGTATCCTGCACGTAGTTTCAGGTTATCCAGCCATAAAGAAGCGCCTTGCATAAAGGCTTCATCGCTGATGCGCCATGCCAGTGATACGGAAGGAAAAGTACCCCATTTGTGGTTGTCACCGAAGCGGCTGGAACCATCGTGGCGTATGGTAGCCGTCAGCATATACTTACCTAAAAAGTTGTAATTGACACGACCGAAGAAGGAAATCAGTTTCGATTCATTCTTGTAAGAATATACGTCGGTGGAGCGGAAGTCGCTTCCGGCGCCCAGATTGTTGTAGCTAAAAGCATCTGTATCAAAGCCGCTGCGGGTGGAACCGAATCCTTCGGCAGTAGTTTTCAGGTAAGAGTATCCTGCCATGACGTTCAGTTTGTGGATTTTGGAGAGTTCTACATCGTAGTTCAGGTAGGCTTCCAGTTGTTGGTTGGTATATTCGCCGTGAGTGCGTTGTCCCCAGCCCTTCTCGCTTTGTCCTTCCATCATTGCATAAGTTGGTTTGTAAAGACCTCCTTCTGTAGATTGATATTCGTAAGAGCCGTTGGCTACACCTTTCAGGCCTTTCAGTAATTCCAGTTCTACTTTGCCATAGCCTAAGAAACGGTGGCGTTTTTGATCATTGGTACGGTTGGTGTTCAATTCTACAGGGTTCTCGGTATTGGTACCGCCGATTTGGGCGAAACTGCCGTCAGGGTTATAAACGGGGAACGTAGGGTTCATATTTGCCATACGCTCGAAGATGCGGCTGTCAATAGGATTCCATTTGTCGAAATTGGCGTTGATGCCGGCATCAATGCGGAAGCGTCCGTCCCATCCGGTCTGATAGCCGGTGATACTACCAGCCAGACGGCTCATATCGTTTAGTTTGATAACACCTTGATTGTCTTGATAGGTGATGGAGGCACGATAGCCACTCGCTTTGCGTGAATTGCTGATAGAAACGTTGTGCGAGTGTGAGATGGCTGTACGTTCCAATTCCTTCTGCCAATCTGTGTCGTAGCCATAATCGAGGGCACTTCCTATATTGTTGTCCCGTACATAGCCTCTCCATTGGTCTGCACTGAGGAGATCCATGTGTTTGGCTGTTTGTCCGATGGCTACATAGCCATTATACTGGATGCTCTTTTGTTCCATATCACTGGCGGCGCGGTTGGTCGTTACGATGATGACACCGTTGGCACCACGCGAACCGTAGATAGCTGCTGCCGAAGCATCTTTCAGTACGTCAATGGAAACAATCTCGGAAGGTTGCACAGAGTTCATGTCTACTCCTGCGATACCGTCTACTACAATGAGGGGACCGTTGCTGGCGGAGAGTGACGTACCTCCGCGCAGGCGAATGCTGGCTCCGGCTTCGGGGGCACCGGAACTTTGTACAACGGATAGACCCGCAACCTTGCCTTGCAGTAATTGCTCGGCACTGGTGATAACTCCTTGTTTCATATCTTTAGCGCTGACAGAAGCAATGGATCCGGTAAGGTCGCCTTTACGCATAGTGCCGTAACCCACGCCTACGATAACTGTCTCTGCCAGTGTTACGGCATCCTCTTGCATGATAATAGTCATATTTTTCTCTGCCGTCACTTTTTGAGTAAGGAAGCCGATGTAGGAAATTTCAAGTGTGCTTCCTCGGGAACAATTCAGACTGAAATCACCATTCACTCCGGTGATGGTTCCACCTTGTGCACCTACTATTTTTACGTTGGCACCAATCAGTGGCTCTTGGTTTCTGTCCACTACCTTGCCGATAGCTGTGATGTTTTGCGCCAATAGGTTTTGGCTTGTTCCCAGCATTATGAGTAATATGAAGAGGGAACAAATGGTATGTATGTTTTTGTTTTTCATATCTTTTCCCATTTAGAAGATTTGATTATTCGTAAGTAATTTCCGACAACGGAACGAGTGGAAGGTCAGTATCGACCACTGCTACATCATTGCTGTTCATTATCTTTAGGTGGACTTTAGTCAGGTTGTTCATTCCTTCCAGCTCTTTTGCTAGATTGATGACTGTTTGTCGCTTGTCACGATTGCCGTCCAAGGTTCCTGTGACTGTCTTTTTACCAGCGGTAAGGATGTATTTCAAGTCACCGTCTGTCTTTCTGTTGTACTGGCGGGTCAGTGTCAGGATGTCCTTTGAACAGAACTTTTGTGGGAAGAAAGAGAACTGGGGGGCTGGATAAGGAACGGCTGCCGCTGCTTTCAGTACAGCATCGGGGGTGGTTCCTGCCCAGTCGGGGTTATGGGTAGTGATAAGCCAGGCTATATTTTCGGCTTCATAGTCGCTTTCTACGCCGTAGTATTCCATCGGAATCATATCCATACGGTAAATGTAACCTTCTACGTGTGTGAGCTGGGTTTTCTTGATGGCTTCAGGCTTGCTCATATCGGCCTGTACCTGTACGGTCCACATATCCAGTCCACTATGCAGGTGCAGAGATTCCCAAGTGATGTCTTTCAATCCACCGGCTTTGCCTGCGAATGGAATTTTGCTAATATCTACCAATAATGAGAAAGGGTCTTTCATACTGAACTTCTCAGGGAAAGGTTTGGAGCTTTCTCCGCTCTCAATGAATGTTTTCCATTCCAGATGTGAGGTCTTGATTTGGAATACATCACTTTGCATAAGTCCGTTTTTGGTTTTCAATCTTCCCCAGAATATATCGTCGTTGGCGTTGATATCCGAGGCGGGTTTGCCGTAGTATTTTTCCGGTATCAGAGTGAATGCATAGATGTTGTCGCCCTTATAAGTCAGTTTGGCAAAGTCCGAGGAATTGTTCCAGTTGCCTGCGTCGGGTTCGCTAGGTGCCCAAGTCCAGATATAGAGGTCTTCACCTGCCTTGAATTTGGTATCGGTCATGTCGAAGTACCAGGTTACTTGGTCTGAGGCACGGTAAACCACCGGATAAGTCCATATCTTGTAGGGAGCGCCGGCTTCTACGGGGTCAGTGGCTTGTAGGCTTGTGGGCAGTAGTGTACAGATCAGTATGATGGCAAGAAATAATATCTTTTTCATATTCAGTCCTCCTTACTTGTTTGCGGTAGCGGGTACCAGATTATAAATATACGAAACGAAAGCTTGTCCTTGCTGTTTGCGGGTCAACTTGAACTCCAAGACCCGGTTAGTACCGGGAGTGGCGGTAACGGTCAGCACGGCGGTTTTTTGGCTTTTGTCGGCATCACCGTATAAGAATATACGGGCAGGCTTACCGTCTGAGTTTGTGAAAAAATGTTCCATTTCCCAATTACCGGATGCAGGTAACAGGGCGGGTGCATTGCCTATCACGCTGAATGTGGTGGGATTGTTGTCGGTATCGGCTTGGAGGTCGATGCTGAATGACATGAAATTCAGTTGTCCGCTCAAGTCGATGTCCTTTGCGGCAATTTCGTCTACTTGTTTAATGGAATTGAGTACCCATTTGCCGTTAATCTTTTCGCTTAAAGTGATAGGGGGTACATACGAACCATCTTCTGTATTGTTACAGGCAGTGAAACAAAATCCTGCAACAATTAACGAAAACAGTAGAAACACATGAATGGTTTTGAATGTTTTCATAGATTGTAATTTTAAGTAAATAAATCAGGTTAATTTACGCAATGCATTGACTGATGTAAGACTTCTCTTTCAACCAGCAATGCAAAGTTATAGGTTTTGTAAGGGTATAAGAAGAAAACAATGGTTTGTATAATGAATATTTTAGTTGTAAAGTAGCTAATCTATTTATTTACAGATGATAAGATTGTCTTGCTTTTCTGATTTGTATAAGGAGAGTATAAGCGGTAAAACCTGTTTTTGCGGGTGCAAATGTTATAAAGCTACAGTGTTACCGCTGCTATTTCCATGATTTTTTCCTCAAATTGCTCGTTGGGAACGATGGATTTATTCTTCACTCGTGTTTTGTAGGTATTGATTGTATGTACAGAGTAGTTTAAGAACTTGGCTATGCGTTCGCTCTCGCAGATGCCCAGACGGATAAGGGCGAAGATGCGCATTTCGGGAGTGAGGGACTGGTTGTTTTCAGTATGATTATTCTCTACTGCAGGGAACAGTTGATTGTAGGCAGTGACAAATCCGGGAAAGAGTTTCAGAAATGTCTTGTCGAAAGAGGCGTACATATTGTCGCGTTCGTAGTTCAGGGTAGACTCTTTGAAAGAAGCCCGCAAGTCTTCGTATTGGTGTGCGGCAATTTTCCGGTTTATCATTTTATACAGGTTTTCCATTTTGCCAATGTATTCGGCATTCAAATAAAAGAAGTAACCGATGTACTCGTCTTTGATTTTGTTGGCTTCGGATAGTTGTTCATTGGTTTGCTGCAACTCTTGGTTGCGCTCTTCAATGGTACGGCGTGCTTTGCGCAACTTTTTCACTTGCTTATAGATGATGAAAGTAGCACCAAGCAGCAGAGTAAAGAACAAGAAAAATAAGACGATGCATCCTATAAGTATGTTGCGCTGTCTTTCTACAATGTCGAAACGGTCTTGTTCAATAATAGGCAGGATGGAGCTAACCTCTATTTTGCGGTGTCGTGCGTTGTAGAAGTTGGCATCATCCAAGGCCAACTGTATGTAGCTATTGGCACGGTTGATGTCTCCGCGCTCGTAGAGCAGGTTTGCCAATACACATAATGCCGTTGTTTCCTTGGTTGCCGAGCGTATATCGCCGATGGCTGCGCGTATCAGGTTAATCATGGCTTGGTCTTTGTTGCCTTGCAGCCAATATACCCATCCCAGGCTGGATGCAATGATGGCTTCGGTATGCGGATCAACATCTTTGCGTTGCAGCAAGGTCTGGAAAGAGTAGATGCAATCTTCATATTGACGTTCCTTCATTTGGCGCTGCCCGGTAGCATACCACCATTTTAGCGATTTTTTCGGAACAAGGCTCAGCAGTGAATCTGTGTATTGACTTCCTTTTTTGATATAGGTATCTTGGAAAGGTGCTTCGTGGTTGTAGTCGGCAATGTCGTAATAAAGTCGGCTGTAGAGGGAGTAATAAACTATCTTATAACTGAGGGGGACATTGGTGACATCTATCTTTTCTATAACATCAAATGCTTCTTTAAAAAGTCCTGATGAAAGCAGGCAAAAGGCAATGGCATAGTTTGCTTCGACTACATAGCCTTGATTCTGTAATTGTTGAGCCAGTAGCAGTGACTGATGGGCATAGGTATAGGCAGAATCATATTTATAGGATTTGTATTCTTCAAACAAGTGGATGCTGGCTTCGTAGCGTTTTTCATTAGAGACTGCTTTACCAAGGTGCTGACGCCACTTATCTATCTTTGTTTCTTTTTGTTCTATATATTGGTTGTTATTTTCCAAGTAAGCATCTAACTTAACAAGCATAGAGTCCAAGGGTAAAGATGTTGCATTACCATTTGGAAATAGAAATATGAATATAAATAAGACAATGTTTGTTTTCATAGTATCACGAATGTCTCTTTTGTACTATAGTTCTGCAAATTTAGATAAATTAAATGAAATATCAATCCGCTTCTCCATTTTATATTTTTAACTTCTTGTATTTCATGATGAATTATTCCGGCCAGTAGCTATGATTACTTACTATCTTCTGATTGCCTATTGTTTTATCATCCCCTAATACTGATACCAATACTTATAAGTTATATTTATAACATTTGCTTGCTAATTTTTTGGGGTAGGAAACCAAGCTAGATAATGGCTACGGGAGTTTACTTAATTACTCAATCTAAATCTGTCTCATTTTTTATATAGGATCGCTAAGTTTTTACTTCAGAAATTTACTGAAATTCTTGGTTCTTTTTGCCTTATAGTAAAAAGTAAAATTACAGTTTTTAGAGCCTTTCGAACTTAATCAATAGCAGTAAATCTTAGAAACTATTTGGCAATTAATATATAACCCTGTCAAAGAATACATACCCATATATGTCTTTTTTATATATGCTGCATGGCAAAATCTTCCGAATCCTGCCGTATTTCAATTCTCTTTTTCCCATATAACGATTTTCCCGTTTTTATTTATCCCGTCAGTAGCTCCACCTTGCGTGGTTCAGGGTGCGAAGCTACGGACGGGACCCCTAAAAATCTGCAAGGCCGCTTCGCGCCCTGCGGGTTTTGGCGAAAATTTTTCAATCCGTCCAGCCGGGCGGTTGAAAATTTTTCACCAAAAGCCTTGCATATTTTCTCCCCGTCCGTATCTGCCCCCTGAAACGAGCAAGGTGAAGCCACCGACAAGGCATAAAAAAAAAGTCAATGTTATGAAAAAGAGAATTGAAATACGGCAGGATTTGAAACGAGGCTTCGGCTCCGCTCCAACCGGCATTAAAAATTTGGTGAAGTGGTCGCCGGTCGGTTTCGTGGTCTATGTGGCGGTGCGTTTCGTGTGTGCCTTTTTGGGTGGTGTGGCGATTGGTTTAGGTAGTGTGCTGCCCATGTTGGCAGTTTTGGCGGTGGTGGTCTTCCTCATCCGTGCCGTGTGGCGCATTCTTTGCGTGCTTGCCCTTTTTATCCTTGTTCTTTGCGTGATACTCTGACAGAATATGAATCATTTTAAAATCAAATCATTATGACTAAAGTACATTTATTAGGAGCTAACAGAAGTTACGACAGAAGCGTTCAGACCGTTTCAGTCAAATGTAGTAGCTAATATGTTATTCGGAGCTATATCAGGTTCTGGTGCAGCAGCAGCCGCTGCTATGGGTGGTACAATCGGACCACTTGAAGAAAAAGAAGGATATGACAAGAACTACAGTACAGCAGTAAACGTAGCATCTGCTCCAGTAGGTATGTTAATTCCACCAAGTAACACAATGATCGTATATTCAAGCGTTGCAGGAAGCGTATCAATCGCAGCACTCTTTATGGCAGGTTATATTCCAGGTCTTCTCTGGGGTGGTGCAGTTATGATACTTGCAGGAATTATGGCTAAGAAGCGTGGTTATCAGGCAGAGCAGAGAGTTCCAGTTAAGGTTGCTCTTAAGACATTCTGGCAGGCAATCCCAAGCCTTTTACTTATCGTAATTGTAATAGGCGGTATTCTTGCAGGTGTGTTCACAGCTACAGAGGGTTCAGCAATTGCTGTAGTATATGCAACAGTTCTTTCACTTATTTATAAGTCATTTAAGTTAAAGGACATTCCAAGAATTGTTCTTGAGTCAGCAAAGACAACAGGTATCATTACATTTATGATTGGTCTTTCATCTATCATGTCATGGGCTATGGCTTTCACAGAAATCCCTGATATGATTGCAACAGCAATCCTTGGTCTTACAGACAACAAGATACTTATTCTTCTTTTAATAAATGTGCTGTTACTTGTAGTAGGAACATTTATGGATGTAACACCGGCAATTCTTATCTTTACACCTATTTTACTTCCTATATGTACAGCATTTGGCATGAGCCCAATACAGTTTGGTATTCTGCTCTGCTTCAACTTATCAATCGGAACAATTACACCTCCGGTTGGAACAATCCTCTTCACGGGCTGCCGTGTTGGTGGAGTTACTATTGAAAGTGTTATCAAGTACATGTTACCGTACTTTGCTATCATTTTCGTAGCATTATTACTGGTTACATACATCCCTGCAATTTCAATGTTCTTACCTAAGATTCTGGGATTGGTGTAATAAATATCTTTTTTCCTAATATAATGTGCACATAGGAAAAGTAAGCGTCTGCAGAGCAGACATTTACTTTTCCTGTGCCATTAACGAACGAACGGCCATGCGAAGCAGGGCAAAAGAGTGCGAAAGCACGGGTTCGTGAGTGTACGTTAAAAAATGAATAAATTATAATAAGAAAGGCACGGGCTGTCAG
>ENA-UEPV01000339-UEPV01000339.1-human-gut-metagenome-genome-assembly--contig:-NODE-339-length-31470-cov-6.683178_pt1 | contig 31470 bp, 28 predicted proteins | sample MGYA00242942_ERZ507925 | MGnify/ENA primary metagenome ERZ507925 (study PRJEB26167, sample SAMN06115453) | human gut metagenome | host: Homo sapiens | place: China:Fujian | collected 2015-08-26... | reverse complement strand
CCGCGCTCAGAATCTGAGGTGAAGACTTTAACGCCGCAGCAGTACCGCTGGCTCATGGAGGGACTGCAAATCGAACAACCGAAAGCCCACCGCCCGGTGACAGGATTGAGCGCAGTCTGAGCAGAGAAAAGTGACTGGAAACCATTGAAAACACTGGCTTTTCTTTCTGATTTGTGGTATAATTTTCTTATGGAAAACAGAGAAATGCAGACAAGCAACACGGAAGAAATGGTGACCATTTCCCGTGCGGAATATGAGCGTTTGCAGCGGGAAAAAGCACGGAACGCAAAGCTGGAAGCAAAGTTTGCCGCCCGCGAACAGGAACAGGCGCAGGTCATTACCAGCCTGACACTGCAAAATGAGTGGCTGCTGGAGCAGCTGAAGCTGTCCAAAAAGAAGTTGTTTGGCCGTTCTTCAGAGCAGGCGGAGCAGATGGTCATGGACCAGCTGAGCCTGACCATGAACGAGGTGGAGGCTTACATCTTCGGCATGAATTCCGCTGGGAAAGCTCCCGTCGCCGTGAAGGCGCACGAGCGCAAACGGCAATCCGGCAATGTGCTGGATGTTGTTCCGGAGGGTACTCCCACCGAGGTGGTGGAGCACCGCCTGCCGGAGGATGAACGGATCTGCTCTGCCTGCGGCAGCAAATTGGTGGAGATTGGCAAGGAAGTCCGCCGCAGCTTAATGATGAAACCGGCAAAGTTCTGGGTGCGCGAGGACGTGTACTACACCTACGCCTGCAAGAACTGCGAGCAGGAGACCGGCGAGGCCAACATTGTAAAGGCAGCGAGGGGGCCTGCGCTGCTGCCTGGCAGCTTTGCCTCTGCGGAGGCTGTGGCGCATATTGTGATACAGAAGTTCGTGATGTACTCGCCGCTGTACCGTCTGGAGCAGGAGTTTAACCGCCAGGGCTTGAGGCTATCCCGGCAGACCATGGCCAACTGGCTGCTGAACATCTCAGAGAAATGGCTGCGGCCGGTTTACGATACGCTGCGAGAGCAGCTTTGCAGGGAGCCTGTGCTGCACGCCGATGAGACAACGCTGCAGGTGCTGAAAGAGCCGGGACGTTCCTCCACCAGCAAGTCCTACATGTGGCTGTACCGGACCAGTGGCTGCGCGAAACAGTCCATTGTACTGTACGAGTACCAGCCCACGAGGAAAGCGGAACATGCGGAGGCTTTCCTGAAAGGCTTCTCGGGCTGGCTGCACGCGGATGGGTACCAGGGCTACCACAAGCTTCCTGAGAATATCCGGGTGGTTGGGTGCTGGGCCCACGCGCGGCGAAAATTTGACGAGGCGTTGCAAACGCTGCCCAAGGAGATGCAGAGGGACGCTCCGGCAGTGATTGGCGAATGCTATTGCCCCCGACTTTTCAAGCTGGAGCAGGCGTTTGCAGAGCTGACGCCGGAGGAACGATATGAAAAGCGGCTGGAGCAGGAGAAACCTGTTTTAGACGCGTTGTTGTCATGGGCAAATGAGATGCAGGCGAAAACAGCGCTGAAATCCGCGTTGGGCAGGGCCATTCACTATCTGTTGGAGCAGTGGCCGTACCTGACGAGGTATCTGGAGGATGGCCGTCTGGAGCTGAGCAACAACCGTGCCGAGCGCAGCATTAAGCCCTTTGTGATGGGCAGGAAGAACTGGCTGTTTGCCAATACGCCGGGCGGCGCGCAGGCCAGCGCCGTGATCTACAGCCTGATTGAAACGGCGAAGGAGAATGCCCTTGATCCGTACCGTTATCTGCTGTGGGTTCTGCAAAACGCGCCACAGCTGAGCGAAACTGATGCGGCGTGGGCAGAACAGTTCACGCCCGCCAATGCGCCGCAGGAGTGCAAAATACCACAGAAATGAAATCGTGCCATCCCGACTTGTGTCCCGGGGTGGCACGATTATTATTCGCCTTTAGCTTTGACGGTTACAATGGAAAAGCGCGAAATCTGTCTTACTGCATAAAAAACGGCCAGCAGCGCATGGCTGCCGGCCAGAAAAAGATCGCGGATATTCCGGCGCTTGCTCCCGTTTCCGCTCATGTCGAACGCAGCAAGGAAACCGGTACATTTGGAAAGCCGCCGCGCATGCTCGCAAAGAAAACGATCATCTGGAGGGAGACGAAGAAACGAGCGCACACGCGGCGAGCCTGCTGACAAGCGGAGTATAGAAATTCTTTTCCCACAGCGCTTGCGCATCGTAACCGTCATAGCCGCGCCAAAATCGGGCCCGACTTTCATAGCAGCGTGAGATCGGTACGTTTTCGTAGATAAATGCGTCGTCGATCGATCGATGGCATTCCCCGGCAGCGGCCTCTAAAAGAAGAGCGGTCTCGTCGGACAATTTTTTCAGCGCGGATCCGATGACAGGAATGCATTCCTCGCCGATCTGCTCCATGGCGGTTGCAAGCAGATAATAATAGAGCTTAATGGAGAGCATTTCAAATCCGTCCTTGCCGGACAAGCAGAGCTGCGGATCGTAGGGCGGCTCATGATAATCCGGATCAAAATCCGCGAAGCACGTTGCTCGCAGCTTGGCGGGCAGGTCTGCGGGACGCAGGATCACACGAAAAGAGCAGTACGCGTCATTCTCCTGCGTTTGGGTTCGGGCAAGGTTTACGCTCGTGAGACCGTAGGCATATTCGCCATAACAGGCGGGGTGAAATTCTTCGCAGTAAATGCGGCCGAGCTCCTTCAGGCCGTGGCTTTCCCAAATTTCCGCCATGGGGCAGAAAAGCGTATGAGATATCCGCTCCTGCGGCGCAAGAGATTGAAGCTCCCTGCGGAAACGGGGATCGCTCGGCAGATCGGGATACAGCGAAAACAGATTTTTCATGTTGATCTTTGCCCCGATGCTCAAATGCTTTTCCCGCAGTGTTCTTCCGCGATCCTTTCCGAAGCGCCGCGCCGCTTCGCGCACAGACGCCTCACCCTGCATGGAAAACGCGCGGATCAATCCGTCTCCGATGTATCCGAACAGCAGGGAATAGATATCCGCAAGGTTCATCACAAAGTGTTCTTCCGGTGTATACATACTTGCCTCCTCAAACTGCGCAGGCGGCTGCCTGCAAGTATTTGGCAGCAAGCGGCGAGATCACAAGCTCATGGAAAAGCTCGCTTGCCTTTACTGCGGAGAGAGCGGACCACAGGGGAGATGCGGCGAATAAGGAAAACGGGAACGACTGCGCGATAAATTCACCGCCGCACGGGATCCCGCGGCGGAATGCGATATCCTCAAGCATAGCCTCGCTCTCCTTCTCAAATCGGCGAAGCGCGTTGGTGTAAAGCTGAGCGCCTTCCTTTCCGAAGGCTTCATCCAGTTCCTTCCAGATAAACACGCAAAGAAGAACGGCCTTTTCCTGCATATAATCGGCGAAGGAGATCGAGGTCGCCCCCTCCGGCACGGCTTTTTTCTCAAAGGCCGTACAGCGCTGCTGCGCATCAAGATTTGCCGGACGAAGATAGGCAGCAAATTGGCAGCACATATCCCGCTTATCAGACAGGGTCATGCTCAAATGGAACTGTCCCTTTCCCCCTGTGTAACCGCTGAGGAAGGACTTCATGTATTCTTCACAATAAAAAAGACCGTATGCTTCGGCGTTGTTCGCTTTCCAATAGTTGGACATGGGGCAGGTGAATTGATCCCACAGACGAACCTCCTTGGTCTGCGTATAAATGGTCGCTACGGAGCGGGGATCGCAAACAGCGCCCCGACCGCTTTGAAAGAAGGCGTTCAGATCCGTGCTGATCCCGGACCGTTCATAATCCCGCCGTTGCTGTTCTCCTTGCCAGTATCCAACGCTGCCGACGGCTCTTCGGATGACCGCCTCGCCCTCCACTTTATATTTTTCGCAGATCGTTCGGCAAAATGAGGTGTAGAGCGGATTCCAAAAATCCTGTCGATCCTGTAAAGGAAGTTCTTCCGTGCTGTACATGATATGGCTCCTGTCATTGTTGATAGTATTTTGCTCCAGCGAGAGCAACAGAATTACGCTGATCGCTTGCGACACCGAGTCCGTTAAGGCGAGCTCTTTTTGTCAAAATGTAAAAAAAACGAAAAAAATATGGGTCAATATGACAAAATGAGAAAAACAGCGCGGACGGTATCTTGAAATTAGATTTCAGTTATCTATTTTACAGATTATGCAAAATAGCGGGTAACAGAATTGATCACTTCATTTGACAGCTGACTCATGATATAATCCTCTCTCTTAAACCAGATGATCTCGGAGGTGATATCACAGTTGGCCAGCTTGAGAGTCCGATAGTTTGCGTAGTTGCTCGGGAGCCCGGTGTCTAGCACGTCGAAGGGATAGGCGGAATTGAGATAATAGCAGGATGTGTTGGAAAGGATCTCATACAGAGCGGAGCGCGAGGACACTACGAAACGGCTCCCTTTGTTGGAAAGATGAAGCCGGTCGTATATGTCGGCGTAGGGCCCCGAGTCCATGTTTGAGTACATTACCGGCGGTAGCTCCCGAAGCTCAGCGGCGCTGACGAAATCGCTCTCCCGATGATAGAGCGGATTCTGCTCTCCGACGGTAACGGCGATGCTGAGACTCGCTATGTCGAAATGCTGTAATTTGCGGGCACGCAATTGCTTTAGGTAGGCATTCTTATAGCAGCTCCATACGCGCACGATCCCGATCTCCGCCGCCTGACTGTCGACGAGGTCTGCAACATTGTTTTCGTGGTCCTCGAACTGCTCGATTCGAATACCGATGCTGCGATAACGCTCAAACAGCTCTGCACAGATGCGGCTGAGGAAATAGTAACCGGAGCTGGCGACGGAAAGCGAGAATTCGTGTTGCACAAAATCCCGCCGGATCAGGCTGTCGAGCTGTACAAGCTGTGCCTGAATGGATGAGACATAGGATACGAAGGTGTGCCCGAAGGGGGTCAGCGCAACACCGCGGTTGCTGCGCACGAAAATGTCGTGCCCGATCTCCTTTTCCAATCCCGCAATAGCGGTGGATACCACGGATTGAGAGATAAACAGGTCGGCGGCAGCCTTGTTGATCGACCCTGTTTTGGCCACAGCCACTACATATTTTAACTGATTGAAAGTCATAGTACAACCTCTCTTGCTATAGTTTTTCCAGTATATCAGTTATCTGGATTATATTCTGGTCAAATCAAGAAGTCAACTGCTATGATACTTACAGGTGCAAACGACGCACAAATAATAAGGAGGGAAACACACAATATGGAAAAAAAGACACTATCTTTTGGCAGCTCACTGGTAGCAGTGATCCTGTCACTGGGAACGATCATCGTCGGTAAGCTCTGGCTGTCCCTGAATACTACCATTGTTCTTCTGCTTTCTGCCACAGTGGTCTCCTGCTTTGTTGTTCTGAAGGGCGTAAAGTGGTCTGATATCGAGACGGAGATCTCCGCGGGCATCAAGGGCATGGGAACTCCCATTGTCGTCCTGCTTGAAACGGGCATCCTCGTCGGCGTGTGGATGGCTTGCGGTACGATCCCGATGATGATGGATTGGGGCCTCAAGCTGATCAGCCCGAAGATCTTCCTGCTTGTCACCTGCCTGATCTGCACGATCATGTCGGTTGTTTCCGGTACGAGTTGGGGCACGCTGGCCACGGCAGGCGTCGCTCTTCTGGGCGTTGGTATCGGTCTCGGCATTCCCGTTCCCATGACCTGCGGCGCGATCGTCGTTGGCTCTTTCTTCGGCGATAAGATGTCCCCGCTGTCCGACTCTACCATCGTGGCGGCGGCCTCCTGCGAGGTCCCCCTGATGGAGCACATCCGCCATATGCTTTGGAGCACGACCCCCGCATATCTGGTGAGCATTATCGTTTATGTGGTCCTTGGCTTCCGTTTTGACGGCGTGATTGGCGGTGAGCAGTATGAATCTCTGCTCAACGGCCTTGCCAGCACGTTTAACTTCAATGTACTGCTGCTCATTCCCCCCATCGTGGTATTTGCGCTGGTGCTGTCGAAGAAACCTGCGCTTCCCGCTTTCGCGGCAGGCATTGCCTCTGCCGTCGTTCTCGGCATGATCTTCCAGGGTCAGGGCTTTGCCGAGCTCTGTGGGGTCATGGCAAACGGCTGCAAGATCGACTCCGGCAACGACCTCGTCAATACGCTTATCCAGCGCGGCGGTATGAATAGTATGCTGTCTACCGTCTCCATCGTTATCGGCGCTGCCGTGTTTGCCGCGCCCATCCGCGCTTCCGGCGCTGCGCAGATCCTCTTCGGCAAGGTGGAGGAGATCGCAAAAACCCCGGGCCGCTTTGCCGCTGCCTGCTACATCATCCACCCCATCTTCCAGTTAGTCGCCGTTACGTATTACGTTACCTATCCCGTTATGGGCAGCTTCTGCGCGCCGGTCTATGATAAGTTCGGACTGTCCCGCGCCAATTTGACGCGTACCTTCGAGGACTCCGGCACCGTGATCGCACCGCTGATCCCCTGGGGTATGGCAGGCTCCTACATTACGGCGCAGCTTGGCGTTGTCCCGAGCGAGTACTGGCAGTACATGCCCATGTGCTATATGTGCATCGTGTTCGGTATTATCCTCAGCCTGACCGGGATCGGTGTGAAGAAGGCGGACGGAACGTATGTTCGCCCGATCCTCTGGCAGAAGAAGTCTGCTAAGGCCGCTAAATAAAAAATAGGGGAGTGCCTGCGCTGGGATGTATCCGGCGCAGCACTTTCCTCTCCGGAACAGGAAGGACTGCCAATATGAAAGAGACTATTCTCAGCAGGATCTCGGGCTGGATCGATGAAAACAGCGCGATCCTTGCTGATGCAAATAATGCAATATGGGAATTCGCCGAAACCGCCTTCAACGAAAAATGCTCCAGCGCATATCTCAAGCAGGTGCTGGAACAGTATGGTTTCCGCATCCTCCCCGGCGCCGCGGGTGTTCCGACATCCTTTGTCGCCGAATGGGGGTGCGGAAAGCCGGTGATCGGCCTGATCTCCGAATATGACGCGCTGGACGGACTTTCTCAGGATCGATGCACGGAGCGCCGTCCCGTTCGCGACGGTGCTCCCGGTCACGCCTGCGGTCATTGCACGTTGGGCGCTGCCGTGCTGGGTGCGGCACTGTCGCTCAAAACCGTAATGGAACAGGATGGGCTTCCCGGTACGCTCCGCTTTTACGGCTGCCCGGCGGAGGAAACTGTGGAAGGAAAGGTCCTGATGTCCCGCGACCGTCTTTTTGACGACTGCGACGCGGCGCTTTCCTGGCATCCCAATGATATCAGTTATGTTTGGGCGAGGAAAAGTGTTGCACTGCGCAGCATGAAATTCACGTTTTCCGGGAAAACCGCCCATGCGGGTCTGGACCCGTGGAACGGGCGGAGCGCGTTGGACGCGGTGGAGCTGATGAACGTCGGCGCCAATTATCTGCGCGAGCACGTGCAGCCCTCTTGCCGGATTCAGTACGTGATCACAGACGGCGGCAAGGCACCCAATATTGTACCGGATCGCGCGCAGGTCTGGTATACGCTCCGGGCTCCGGAGAGCGCTTTGGTGGACGATATGCATCAACGGCTCGTCAACATTGCAAAGGGCGCCGCGCTGATGACGCAGACACAGTGCGAGGAAGCCTTTGTTTCGGGATGCTATGCCTTCCTCCCGAATATGACGCTGGCGGAAAACATCCTTGCGCATATGCGGGAGGTCGGCGCGCCGGGGTGGACGGACAGTGACCGCGCGTTTGCCGGCGAGCTGTACCGGCAGGTCCCCGAGGATTGTAAGGAGAGTTCTTTTGTGAATTACTCCCTCAAGGACGGCGATGTGACCGACGGGCTGGTCAACGGCATTTATGATGGCTTTTATCGCAACGGCGCCATGGGCGCATCGACCGATCTTGGCGATGTGAGCTGGCAGATCCCGGTGGGCTGCTTCTCCGGCGCCTCCACGGTGGTGGGCGCTCCTGGGCATAGCTGGTTTTATACTGCCGCCTGCGGCTCCGGGATCGGTGCGCGCGCGGCGTGTGCGGCAGCCAAGGTGCTTGCTCTTACCGGATGGGATCTGCTTACCGATGCGGAGCTTTTGCGCCGGGTCAGAAATGAACATGAAAAGAGCACGGAGAAGAGGCCATATGTTTGTCCGATGAAATAACATTTTCGGCCAAGCTGAAGAACTTCACAAAGAAAAGGAACGGGGAAACATGAAAGAATTTACAGAAAAGCATCACGCTTTCATTGCGGCGACATTTTACGACCTGCTGACAAAGCGGTACGGACAGCGCGGCGAGGCGGCGTTTATTCTTGCGACGCAGCGCTATGCGGAGCAGCGCGGCAACCGAATGGCGCAAAGAGCCATCCGCGATGGCAAGCCGCTGACGTTCAGCACCTATCGCGAATACGGCGAATGGGTCAACACGCAGAGCGTGAAGGATGAGGGCTGTGGGAATGAGGGGTATGTCGTATCCTATTCCCCGGATTTTGACGAGCGCGTAACGCAGTGCCCCTGGGCAACGCAGTTTGCCGAAATGGGGATGCAGAAGGCGGGGACCGTCTACTGCACGCATCTGGACAAATCGATCGTCCGCGGCTTCAATCCCGCGCTGGTGTATGAAGTGCCGCAGAGCCTGCACGAGCACGACTGCTGCATTCAGACAGCGCGTAACGCCAATTTCCCGGAGGGTGCTGTCTACCAAAAGCACAAGGAATATCTCAAGGGCTTCGACTATCACTGCGGGCATAACTTCAAGACCTACAGCGATATCTGCACCTCCATCTTTGGCGCCGGAGGCGCTGCGATCTCCGCAGAGGCACTGCGCCGTTTCTCGGATGCCTACGGTGAAGATATGGCAGATGTGCTTGTTTCGTACAAAAACACCGACTTTAATCTAGTCTGAACCTTATTGTTATCAGAAAGGAACCGATATGCTTAAAACCAGCAGAACAGTTACAGCCGATGTATTGGTCATCGGCGGTGGCGGCGCGGCCTGTACGGCGGCGGTTGCCGCCGCGCGCGCCGGCGCATCAGTTGTCCTCGTTTCCAAGGGCAAGGCCGGCAACAGCGGCAATACCATTATGATCGGCGGCTCTTACGGAATGGACGGTGAGAGCGCATACTATGACTATCATATTCCCGGCGCCGATCCCAGCTTTACCAAGGAATCGCTTTTCAGCTCCATCGTGAATGACGGCTTCAATCTCAGCGACCAAAATCTGGTAGAGCAGTTTGTCAATGACAGTCCCCGCATCGTCTATGAAGTCAAGGAGTGGGGAGAGGAGATCGGCGAACGCTTTTCGTTCTATGCGCCGTCCAACTGGGACGTAACGGGCCGCAGCATGGGCCGTGCGCTGATGAACGGCGTGAAAAAGATGGAAAACGTTTCCGTTTTCAACGACATCATCGTTACCGATCTTCTTAAAAACGGCGACACCGTAACGGGTGCGCTGGGCTACGATGTATACAGCGGCGAGCTGATCGTTTTTGAGGCGAAGGCAACGGTGCTCGGAACCGGCGGCTTCTCCGCATACACACTGCAAAACACCAATACCGATATGACCGGCGACGGTCTTGCCATGGCGTATCGCGCAGGGGCAAAGCTGTCCGATCTGGAATTTCAGCTATTTCTCATGACGGCCGTGGAGCCTTACGATATCCGCGGTTCCATTTTGCCGGCGCTGTGTACGTTCCGCTCAAAGTTTGACTATGATCCGGTCGACCGAGACGGGAACCGCATCGAGGTCCCCGAGAAGCTGCGCGAAATGGAAGCCACCAGTGAAATGTGCAAGCTGGTCCATATGTATTACTTCGGCCATGTGGTCAATGCCGGGAAAGGCTCTCCGAGCGGCGGCATCTACTTTGATTTCAGCCGATTCACCGACGAGCAGATCGACGAGATGTTTGAAGCGGTGATGGATCACTTTGACGGCTTCTACAAGCACGGCTACTACCATGGCGAGAGCATTATCGATTTCCGCGATCTTGCCAAAAAGAAGCGCCGCGTAGAAGTCGGCTTGACCAGCGAATACAGCGTCGGCGGCATTTTTGTCGATGAAAATATGTTTACCGGCGTTCCCGGCCTGTATGCCGCCGGCGAGGCTGCCAGCGGTGTGTTTGGCGCAAACCGCGTGGCGGATGCAGTCACGGAGATGCTGGTTCAGGGATATAAGGCAGGAGAGGTCGCCGCTGCGCGGGCGTCGGAGCAGACGCGCGTTGCCTCGGATGATGCGGCGATCGAGCGAGCAGTAGGCGTACTGGAAAAGCTGCTGAGCAATCAGGGCGGCATTGCTGTGTCGGAGGCGATCGATCGTCTGGGCGAGATCAGCGACAATGCACTTGGCATGGTGCGCAATGAAACGACCCTGCGTGCCGGCGTAGAGGCATTTGAGACGCTCGGCGCCGAAATGGACGGGATCTCGCTGCGCGGCAAAAGCCTGCGCTATAACCGCGAGCTGATGCAGGCGCTTGCCGCCCGCAATCTGCTCGCCTGCTCAAGGGTTGCCGCGAAGATGGCGCTCGAGAGAAGGGAAAGCCGCGGTCTGCATCTGAGAGACGACTACTCCTACATCGACAATGAGAACTGGCAGGTCCGCCAGCTTGCGGAGTTGGTCAACGGAGAGGACAAGCTGAGCAAGAAGGTCCCGGTGGTCACAAGGATTCCGCTGCGCAAGGCAGAAAAGATCGATTACGAATCCTTTATTCTGGAAGAAGATCTTGGTATGAAAAATATGGAGGAAAGCTAATGAACGTAAAAATTTTTCGCTTTGATCCTTCCGTGGATACGGAGCCTCATTACGATTCCTTTTCTGTAGAGGTTTCCGCTGAGGAAAAGATGACGGTCATGGGGCTGCTGGAATACATCTCAAAGCACTTCGACAGCTCTCTGAGCTTCTTTTCCCACAGCGCCTGCCGCCACGGGATATGCGGCCGCTGCACGGTCAAGTGCAACGGCAAGGCGTGCCTTGCCTGCACAACGGTCCTGTCCGGCGAGGACATTACGATCGATCCACTCAAGAAGGATGTAGTAAAGGATCTTGTTGTTCGCAATTAAGCAGGGCAGTGTTATCCTCTGTCACGGAATAAATAAGAGGAGTACAGTATGAATTCAAATAGTATGACCTATCAGGCCTATGTGCAGATATTAAAGGAAGAGCTTCTCCCTGCCATGGGCTGTACGGAGCCGATCGCCATCGCTTACTGCGCCGCAAAAGCACGCGATGTGCTCGGGGAAATCCCCGACAGCATCGAGGTGGAGGCGAGCGGAAATATCATCAAAAATGTCAAAAGCGTTGTCGTTCCCAACACAGAGGGGCGGAAGGGCCTGGAGGCAGCGGCTGCCATCGGCGTGCTGGGCGGCGAGGCGGACAAGGGATATGAAGTGATCGCGAGCGTGCGTCCTGAGACAAAAATGAAGCTCGGCGCGTATCTTGCGACAACACCCATCAAGGTGCTGCCCGCCGACTCGGATCACGTTCTCGATGTATCCGTCCTCGTGCGGAAGGGTGAGCATCATGCGCTTGTGCGTGCGGTCAACGAACACACGAATATCGTCCGCATTGAAAAAGACGCTCAGGTCCTTTTGGACAGGCATCCTTCCGAAAGCCGGGAGGACGAAAGGCGGGCGCTCCTGAATATCCATGATATTTATGACTTTGCCAAAACCGCGCAGTTGGACGATGTGCGCGACGTGCTCTCGCAGCAGATCCGCTATAATAGCGCCATCTCTGCGGAGGGCCTGCGCGGTGATTACGGCGCAAACATCGGCAGGACGCTGCTCCGCGCCTACGGCGACAACGTGCGCATCCGCGCGCGGGCTGCTGCGGCAGCCGGTTCCGATGCGAGGATGAACGGCTGCGAAATGCCGGTCGTTATCAACTCGGGCAGCGGCAATCAGGGCATGACGGCTTCCTTGCCTGTGATCGAATACGCGAGGGAACTGAACGCGACGGAAGATCAGCTTTATCGTGCGCTGCTGGTATCCAATCTTGTTACCCTGCACCAGAAGACCGGCATTGGCAGGCTGAGCGCCTACTGCGGTGCGGTAAGTGCCGGCGCGGGGGCGGGTGCAGGCATTGCCTTCCTCTGCGGCGCGGATCACGAAACGGTGGCGCATACCGTCATCAATGCGGTGGCTGTGACCTCGGGCATTGTGTGCGACGGCGCGAAGGCATCTTGCGCGGCAAAGATATCTGTTGCGGTGGATGCCGGCATCATGGGGTACGAAATGTGCCGCAGCGGCAACAACTTCCATGCAGGTGACGGTATTCTTGCCGAGGGCGTGGAGGATACGATCAAAAATGTCGGGCGGCTCGGGCGCGTCGGTATGCGCGACACTGACCGGGAGATCATGAAGATTATGACAGGAAATTGAAGGTGATCGCATTGTCGGAGAACAACATTCTGCGGTGGATGAAACAGCAGGAGCACGATTTGACGCAGCTTCGGCATCAGCTCCACCGCGAACCGGAATTGGGACACGCGGAATATAAGACCACACGCTTGATCCGCGATGGGTTGCTGGCCTGCGGCGCTGAAATTTTGTCCTGCCGCTGCGATACCGGCGTTGCCGCGCTGATCCGCGGCGGAAAAGAGGGCCCGCTTATCGCGCTGCGAGAGGATATCGACGCTTTGCCTATCACGGAGAACACAGGCTTACCGTTTGCCTCCTGCACTGCCGGCGTTTCTCATTCCTGCGGGCACGATATCCATACGGCGGCGCTGCTGGGTTGCGCGCAGTACCTGTGCGAAAATCGGTCTGCGCTCCGGGGTTCCGTTATGCTGATCTTTCAGTGTGCCGAGGAATGCTGCGACGGTGCGATGACCATGCTGGATGCGGGGCTTTTCGATGTGTATCGCCCGGAACGCGTACTGGGCTTTCACTGCGCTCCTTCGCTCCCACTTGGGAAAGTCGGCGTGTGCCGCGGCGCCGGAAACGCCAGCTGCGATACGGTAACGCTTCGCGTGATCGGCAGGGGCGGGCATGGTGCTCACCCTGAGCTTTGCGTGGATCCCGTCCTGATTGCGGCATATCTTCTCACACAGGTACAAACGGTCATCAGCCGGGAAAAGTCGCCCGCCGCCCCGTCCGTGCTGACGTTTGGCACCATCCACGGCGGCACGGCGCCCAATGTCATTCCCAATGAGGTCGTTCTTCAAGGAACGCTGCGAACGTTCAGCAAGCAGGTGCGCTCTTCCCACAAGGCTGCGATAGAACGCATCGCGGTCTGCTGCGCGCAGGCAATGAACGGCAGCTGTGAGGTTCGATTTGAAAAGGGGATGCCTCCGCTGATCAACGCGAAGGACAGCTCCGACGCAGTGGTCCGCGCGGCGGAGCAGGTACTCGGTGAGACTGCCGTGGACGAGTCGATCGCACCGTCGCTCGGCTCCGATGACTTCTCCTGCCTGCTGGACGAGTGCGGCGGAGAAGGCGTCCAGTTTTTGGTCGGCACCGGCGATGAGAGCGTGCCGAACAGTATGCTCGGGCTGCACGTGGCGGAAAATATTTTTCCGGACGCGGCGATCGTATCGGCCGCTGCTGTGCTTGCGCAGGTCGCGGTGAACATTCTGAAATAGCGGGGAAGCCATGGATTATTTTGAAAGAGCCTGTATGCTGAGGAGTGAAACGGCCGCGCATCGGCGTTATCTTCATCAGCACGCCGAGATCGGTATGTGTCTGCCGATGACAGCTGCTTATATCAAAAAGGAATTGACATCCATCGGATGCACACCGATGGCGCTGGGCGGAGACGGGGTCGTGGCGGAGATCGGAAGACCCGGAAAAGTCGTTTTGCTGCGAGCCGAAGTGGATGCCCTGCCCATGCCGGACGAAAGCGGATTGCCCTTTGCCTGCCCCAATGGGACGACCGGACACACCTGCGGGCACGATCTGCACGGCGCGGCGCTTTTAACGGCGGCCAAAATGCTCAAGGAAAATGAGGCGTCGCTGCGCGGCACGGTACGCCTGCTTTTTCAGCCCGGCGAGGAAACCTTCGAGGGTGCGGCAGCCATGATCGAAGCAGGTCTTCTGCGCTCTCCCCGGCCGGACATCGCCTACACCGGTCATGTGACCACGCGCTACCCGGTCGGTACGATCGCCATGCGCGCGGGCGCGACGATGGCGTCCTGCTATTCCTTCCGTATCCTTATCACCGGAAAGACCTCGCACGGCGCCTGCCCGGAGGAGGGGATCGACCCGATCAATATCGGGGCGCACATCTATCTTGCCATGCAGGAGCTGCTTGCCCGTGAAATTGCTTTCGACGATAAGGTGACGCTGACCTTTGGTATGTTTCGCGCGGGCAACGTCCCCAACACGATCCCTGAGCAGGCAGAGCTGCAAGGAACGCTGCGCACCTTTGATAATGAATTGAGAAAACGATTGATCCGGCGCATCGGCGAGATCGCCCGCAGCACAGCGCAGACCTATTGCGGCACTGCGGAGCTGTTTGTCAATGCGGACGTACCCGTGGAATACAACGATCCGGCGCTGTATGCCGATGCCAAGCGGTATATCGGCGAAAGCACAAAAGCGGACATGGTTGAGGAGGTACAGATGACAGGATCCGACGACTTCGCCTTTATCACGGAACAGATCCCGGCAGTCAATGCCTTCTTGGGCGCTCAGGTGTCCGCGCATACCGGCGCCTGCTATCCGGCGCATCACCCGAAGGTGCTGTTTGAAGAAGACGTGCTGCCCTATGCTGCGGCAGCTTATGCGAGTGTAGCGGACAGATGGCTTCAGGAGTATTGCCTATGAAAACAGATCGTCCTGCTGCACCCAAGACCGCCTGCACGTTTTGGCAGGCGGTCATTCTTCTCGCTCTGGCGCTTTTGATCATCCTCTGCGGCAATCTTGCGCTTCATCTCAACACGGCGCTGACGCTGCTGCTGTCCGCGTTTGTGTCGTCGATTTTTGCGGTGCTGACCGGCACGCGCTGGGAACGGATCGAAGCGGAGATCTCCGCAGGACTTTCCAAGATCTCCGTTCCGCTGGTCATGTTTCTGGAAATGGGAGTGTTGATCGGGGCGTGGGTCGCCTCTGGAACGATCCCGAGCATGATCTATTACGGTCTTCAGGTCATTTCTCCCCGGTATTTTCTGCCTTCGGCGTGCTTGATCAGCGCGGCGATCTCGGCGGCGATCGGCTCATCGTTCGGCACGGTCACTACGGTCGGCGTGGCGCTGGCAGGCATCGGCACGGGACTGAACGTACCGCTTGTGCTTACGGCGGGCGCGATCGTCACCGGCGCATGGTCCGGAAACACGCTTTCCCCGCTGTCGGATTCGTCCGTGATGCTCTGCGGACTTTGCGAAGAGCCGATGTCCGAGCATATCCGATATACCATGTATACCACGGTGCCCTCGTTTCTTCTTTCGCTGTGCTATTTCTTCCTTATCGGCGGGAATGGCTTTGGCGAAGCGGGCTGGGAAGCAGATCGCGAGCTCATCCTGCAAGGACTTTCCGATCACTTTACGATCCATCCGCTCACCATGCTGCCGGTTTTGCTGATATTTGTCCTGACGTATTGCCGGAAACCGGTGATCCCCGTATTTGCTGCAAGCATCGCGCTTTCTGCCGCTTTGGCGTGCCTGCTGCAGGGAGAAACGCTTCCGTCGGTCATGCAGGCGCTTTCGGACGGCTACTCTGCCGATACAGGCAATGCGCTGATCAACACGCTGATCCATCGCGGTGGAACGGAGAGCATGGGGGCGACCATGGGGCTCATTATCGGCGCGACCATATTCAGCGCACCGCTGAAGGCATCCGGCTGCATCGATGCGCTGTTTGAGCGGTTGATACGCACCGTTCGAAGTGAGCGGGCGTTGATGCTGCTCAATATGCTGATGCATCCGCTTTTGTTCATCGTATGCGGAACTTACTACTCTTCTTATGCGCTTTTGGGCGAGGCGCTTTTGCCGGTTTACGAACGCTGCGGCCTGTCGCGCCTCAACTATGCCAGAATCGTTTCCGACACCGGTGTGACCATATCCGCGCTGGTTCCGTGGGGCGCTTCAAGCGCGATGGTGCTCAGCCAGCTTGGCGTTTCGGCGCTGGAATATGGGAGATATGCCCCGTTTTGCTGGCTCTGCGCACTTTTCGGGCTGCTCTACAGCATCACCGGCATCGGCATCAGACGGGAATCGCCGCCATGGTGAAAAACAACGGCTCGCGCACAAACAAGCAGGCATTCTGGGAGAGATTCTCCGCCATCTACGGCGCGGACAGAGCGCGCGCCGATCAGCCGCTGTTTGATATGCTCCCCCCTAGCCGCAGGCGATGCAGACCTGATCTGCGCCGCCCACTCCTGCAGCTTCGTCTGGTGCTTCAACTCTGCACTTGTCATCCTGACACCCCACAATACAATAGTGGCGGAACGTTTCGCAACGTTCCGCCACTATTGTCTCATGCCTGTCTATGCGCGGGGAGGTTTGCCGCTTACCTTATTCTCATGGTATGCCTGAGTATTTAAAGGAAGTAAATAAGAAATCTCATATCGCAAATATCGCAAAATAGCGGAAATAATGTGAAATATATCAAAATCGCTTGTGAGCGATTGAATAATCTGCTATACTACATAAGCTAAACCATGCAAACAAATGCGGCAGATGAGGTGTGCAAACATGTCCAGTTCAATTAATGAAAATTACATCGCTTGACAAGGGCACACAGCCCTTTGTCGTGTGCGATGGATAAGTAAAAGTCAAATTTTCCACTCAATCGAAACGTGTTCGTCGGTTGCGCGGATCTGTGAGATCAGGCCGTCGGCAACCTGCCGCCTGTCCTCAAAGTCAATTTCTTCCCATTGGTTGAGGTAGACCGACAGCCGCTCGATCTGCTCCGGGGACATGATTTCCGCCGACAGCGCCGCGATCTCTTTTGTCAGGGCTTGGCGGTGTGTGTCCAGCTCCTCGATTTTGCTGTTGGCATAGGACAGCAGCACCGCATTGGCCCCGGTCAGAGTATTCAGCAGCTTTTCAATCTCGTCCTCCACGCGGGCAAGCTCCATGTTCAGCGCGGTCAATTTGGGATTGACCGTTTCCCGCTTTGCCGTCAGCGTCTGGAACTCGGACAGCTTCTTGACCATTTCGCCGTACAGGAACCTTTCAAATTCCCGTGTACGGAGCGTCCCGCAGCCGTCACAGCTTTTACTGTCGGCCCGCTTGGAGCAGCGGAGATACTGAACGCCTGTCGGATTGCCGACGCTCATAAGCGCGTATCCGCAGCGGCCACACTTGACCTTTCCGGCAAGCCATGTGTTCTTTGCCTTTCGCCCGCCTTGGAACGTCTTGTTCGCCATGAGCTTCTTCCGGCAGCGCAGCCATGTATCAGACGATACCAGCCCCTCGCTGGGAGCAAGAACAAGTATCTGATCTTTCAGGTGCTTGTTTTTTCTTTCCTGCACATCCCGGCCCTGATAGAGATAGCAGCCGTTTGTTCCGGCAAAATCTGTCGCTTCATTGACTACCACCGTCCCCTGACTTTTGAAGAACTCGTACATATCGAGGTCGGCCTGCGCGTAAATGGGATTTCTCAAAAGCTGGGAGATAAAGCCCCGTGTCATTTCCTTGCCGTAGATCAGGATGCCCTCGTCGGCAAAGTAACGGGCGATGTCCCCGAAAGAGGTTGCGGGCTGAGAGTACATTTCAAACATCAGCTTTGCAATATCTGCCGTTTCCGGGTCAGGCTTCATCATTTTTGTGCGGATGCCCTCAATGGTGGTCGGCTCCAGTTGGAAGCCGTAGGGGGCCGCGCCGCTCATGTGAAAACCGTGCTGGCAGCGGGAATAGTAGGCATCGGTCACGCGCTTCTGGATGGTTTCACGTTCAAGCTGGGCGAACACAATGCAGATATTCAGCATGGCCCGCCCCATCGGGGTGGACGTGTCAAACTTCTCCGTGGAAGATACGAACTCAACATTGTATTCCTGAAAAGTTTCCATCATGGTTGCGAAGTCCAGAATGGAACGGCTGATACGATCCAGCTTGTAGACCACCACGCGCTTGATCAGGCCCCGGCGAATATCGGCCATCATTTCTTGGAACTTGGGCCGATCGGTGTTCTTGCCGGAATAGCCCTTGTCGGTGTACTTGCGGAAATTGCCTCCTCTCAATTCATACTTGCAGAACTCAATCTGGCTTTCAATGCTGATACTGTCCTTGCGGTCAACGGACTGTCTGCCATAAATGGCATCTTCACGAATAATCATTTGGTGCTCCTTTCCGTGTAGGAGCTACCAAACCTTACACCTATATTATACCTCTGGCAGCCCCGCATCTCAAGGATGTCCCGCATTAGTGCATCTGTGCCCGTCCCGGCGCATACTTCACAAAGACCTCATACAGACAGCTTTCAATTTCACGCTTGCGCTTATCCCGTGCTCGGGGAGAGAGCATCGGGGTCAGGTTTTCCACGGTGATGGATTTTCCCTGAAAAGACGCGGTTTTGACTTCCTTGTGATAGCCGACTTTTGCCTCCGTCATCTGAAAACCTCCTATAAAAATCAGCGATGTGAATAGATTTGATGGTTTCCCGTTGTCCGTGGGGAAACGTGAAAGGACGGCACAAAAGCGCCGTCCTTTGACCTTGCCCCACCTCTGGCCACGATGACCAGAAGCAGCGGGACAGTTGTTTTCCGTTTCAATCCACAAAAGAGGGAGCCGCCGCGCCGGAATGGTTTGGGCTGTCATAAGACAGAAAGACCCGGTTTGACGGCTCCCTGTATGATTGTTGTGTGCCGTATTTGCCACGCATCCCCGGCACGGGGAGTATTCCAGACCGCCGATGGCTTCGGCTGCATAGCCCCACAGTACCGCTGCCCGTGGAGGGCTGGCGCATACCGCAGGGACTCCCCCTCAAGTCTGTGGGAGGGCGTGAGCAAGTTTCATTATCCTCCGCGCTGTCCTCGCGCCCGGTTTGCCAGCACCGGGTCAAAGGCTGCGTTGATCGCTCGGCCAGCTTGTCCATCACCTCCTGAGCTGGCTGTCGTGGCGGCGCACCTTACGTCGCTATCACGCGGATTTCGTATCGGGAATACTGTCTATTCAGTTTTCAAGGCGAGGAAGAAAACTCCTCTCACCTATCAGGAGGTTTCGGGGGCAAATGTACTCCCTCTTACAGAGATTTTTTCAAAATATTTTTCATAGCGGCCAGCCCGCGCTCAATGGAGCAGCAGATGCGGCTCCGGCCAACGCCCTCGGCTGCCGCGATCTCGGCCTTGCTCATGCCGAGAAGATAGTGCTGGTACACACGCCGGGCCTGCGTGGGCGGGAGCTGGGTCAGCGCGTCATAGAGGGCAAACGTGGTTTCCCGCGCCTCAATGTACTCGTCCGGGGTCATGGGCTGGCGGAGCACGTCGGCCTCAAAGCCGGGATCGGTGTCCAGCGAGCACTCGCCATTTCTGCGCTTCTGCCGCTTGTAGCTGTCGCACAGGCGGCCTCCCATAGAGAGGGCGGCGGCGATCTCGTCCGAAACTTCCAGCATCACATTTTCGGTCATATAGGGGTAATACCGTTTCAGGTTGATAGTCGTCATAATTGTCCTCCATTTCAAAAGGTGGTTGGTGAGTGCGGATTGAAATGGAGAACAGGAGGCCCCCGGCACCTTGGAGCCTCTGGCCACCGTGACCAGAAGCAGGGGCATATAAAAACGCCCGCACAGCATGACGCTATGCGGGCGCAAGCAAATAAATATCTTGTTACATGATGTTTAATTTCATATTCAGAGACGAACTGCTCCGATGGAGGGGCTATGCTTTTTTTAGCTGGTGCAGATCATGAACGCTATGGAAAAGTAAAATGGACACGGCAGATTAACCTCCAATCGGCTACCGTGTCCCTGCAAGTCGTCATCAGTTTGTGCAAGCGCAAAGAAACGGCGGCTCTGAAATTCAAAGCCGCCGTTTCAAATGGGCGTGTCGATATGGCTGCTGTACGACGGCTTTTTTTCTTTTGCCGTCGTGTGGCAGTTTCTAAATCAACATGATAGGCTGTTAGTCGGTAGTGCTGCCTACCCAATTAGGATTGAAAGTTGTCATGCACTCATCGTCCCCATTCACAGACTTAGATACGAGAAGCCCATTTTTGATGTCCTCCAGGGTCTGCTCATATTCGGCAATGTACTGGTCTGTCATTTCCTGCGTCCACTCGAAAGAGCCCTCGCTGGTTTCGGCCATTGCGTGCTCGTCGGCCATTTCCTGAAGAGTTTTCTTTTCCTGTTCCAGCCATTCCTTGTACTCGTCATAAGTCCACCACTCGTAGTTGATTGCGGGATGGCTGTTATTATAATCTTCTTCGGACATCCAGCTTGCGCCATTGTCCTCGCTGACAAAGGTCTTTCCGCTCTCCTTGTCCTTGTAGCTCATAACGCCATCGGAATCATCCGTTGTGGACACGACCGTTTTCTGCTGTGCAGAATTGGCAACAGGTGCGTTTAGCGCATGAGCTTCTGTGACCCCATGCAAGGGACTTACTGCACCCAGTCCCATCAATACCGTCAGAGCCAATGCTCCGAATTTAGCTTTTACCATTTTGCTTTGCCTCGCTTTCAAAAATTATAGCTGTCCTCTTGAGGACAGCTATAAGATAACAAAATGATTTGGATATAGTTTGCAAGGAATATGGAGTTTAGATGGAGTTGATAGCACCTCTTTCTTGCGGCATTTCAAGCCAGAACACCACACCTCTGCTTGTGTTTTGGATACCATATTTTGCGTGGTGCAGTTCCATGATTTTGCGGACGATATAAAGTCCTAAGCCTGTTCCCCCAGTATTACGATTACGGGAGGTATCCGCTCTGTAAAATGCTTCAAATAGATGGGGTATCATTTCCTCTGGAATATGGACGCCTGTATTTTCAACTTTGCAGGAAACGGTATTTTTATCGTTCGATAAGGATATATAGATTGCCTCGCCATTCGGTGAGTAGCGAATGGCATTTACCAAAACATTTTGAATGGCTCGTTCCATCTGTGCCGGGTCTGCATCACACAGGATTTTGTCAGGAATATCCACGGAAAGGGAGATTTCTTTTTCAGACAGCAAATCGGTCACATCAGCTATTTGTACCCGAAGAAGCTCTGCAAAATCAATCGTCTTATATTCTGTTCTCTGTTTTCCGTCTGTTTTAGATACATAGAGCAGTTCTTTCACTAATGTTTCCATTTTTTCAACAACGGCCAGCGACCGCTCCATATACGACTCTTGATTTTCATATCCTTTGACCTTATTGAGCATCCCCATTAAATGACCTTTCAGAATTGTCAAAGGCGTTTTCAGTTCATGTGATGCCGCCGAGAAAAATTCCTGTTGCTTTTTTTCAAGTTCTCGCTCTTTTGATATTTCGGCCTCTAACTCGGAATTGCTTTTTTTCAGTTCTGCCAATGTATGCTGTAAATTATCCGACAAAGTATTTAAGCTGTCCGAGAGTATTCCTATCTCGTCTGAACGATTAGAATTTCCGTGCGGCTCAAAATTGAGCTGGGCCATTTTTTGCGATGTGCTGCTTAATTCAATAATCGGTTTTGTTATATAGCGTGAGTAAATGACAGAAAACAAGATGGACATAAAGAAGATTCCCAATATAACCAGCGGAACGGTTTGCCAAATCGCCTCTGTTGCCTGATTGACGGACACCGTATCACTTTGCACATAAAGGGTATAGTCGCTACCTAACAGGGTGAACACATAGCCTGCTTCTGTCAGTAATTCGTCACTTGTAATAATTGCGCTATCAGGATTTTCTTGAATCGTAGCAATAGAATCCTTGTCTGTTGTTATCGTCAATTTGTCACTTGAATATAAAATATCTCCATAATCATCTTCAATATAGGCAGTTGCTTTTGTCTGTGCGGTGAATTGCTGAACAAGTGAATAACATTCCTCTAAGGAACCAGCCTTTTCCAATACTGGCACTAAATCATTTGCTTGCTTTTGCAATTCTGCACTAAGTCGATTGCTATAAGTTTGGGGAATATATCTCGCCATACTGAAAACAGAAAGCAAACATACCAAAATCAAAAGAACCGTTGTCGCTAAAAAGAGCTTTGCCGTTAGGCTCGTTTTAATTTTCCTTATCAATTCTGTATCCCACCCCTCTAATTGTTTTTATATAGTCAGCATTTAACTTTTTGCGAATGTTCTTTATGTGACTATCAACGATCCGATCTTCGACCTCCAAATCGTCCGCCCACAATCGGTCAAGTAGCATTTGCCGAGTAAAGACCTTTCCCTGATTTTCAAGCATAAGCCTAAGAAGCGCAAACTCTTTGCTGGTCAAAACAACCTCGTTTCCGCTTTGATATACATGGAATCCGTCAACGTCCATACTCAGTTCTTTATAAGTAAGCAGGGATTGATTTTGATTTTCCACAGTCCTACGGCGAAGAATAGCCGCAATCTTGCACAGCAGGATTTTGGGCGAAAAGGGCTTTGGAATGTAATCGTCAATCTGCTGTTCAAAACCCCGCAACTGGTTTTCTTCATCCGAAAGCGCAGTAAGCATAATAATAGGGACTTGTGACCTTTTGCGAATGACCTCACACACACCATAGCCGTCGATTTTAGGGAGCATGATGTCTAACAGCAAAAGGTCGATTGTATCATCAAACATTGCAATCCCCGCCACGCCGTCAGAAGCAACAGCAACTTCATATCCCGCATCAATCAGATGGTTTTTCAATATATCCTGAATGTCAATATCATCTTCGACAATTAAAATCTTCTGCATTGTCCCACCTCCAACTTTTCAAGTATAGCAGAGAAATATGTATCTATTATGGAGAACTCAAGATTTAGAAAGATTATTGTAATTATAAGTTACCTCTGTGTTGCAAAGCAAGCGCGAATATGAATTATAAACTTCAATCAACCTGCATATAGCAACATTCCACGGGCGAAGTATGAATTATACAATGTAACTGGGTGATGTTATATGGCGAAAGTTGAAGATTGTCCCGGTTTTGAAACCTTCGGCGCAGATGTCAAAGCTGCACGAGAGGCAAAGCGTCTGGCACGAAAAACATTGGCAGAAATGGTTGGGATTGAATGGCGGTATCTTGCCAACATTGAGAATCAAGGTGCGATTCCGAGCCTGCCTGTGATGATCCAGTTGATTAAGGTCTGCGGACTTCCCGTAGAGCGATATTTTAACCCGGAGATCATGCGGGAAGAAAGCGCACAGCGGCAGCGGGTCAGCCACAAGCTGAAACTCTGCCCGGAAGAATTTCTGCCGATCATCGAGGGCGCGATTGACGGGGCCATTCAAATTCAACAGAAGAATGACGAAACGGAGGGTGCATGACAACCCTCTGTTTTGTTTTTGGGAGGACGCAAGGCTGCGCCCTCTCTTTTTTTATGCGTTTTTCGGAAAAACCGGGATTTTGCGGGTATTTCTTTGGGGTCAGAACGCTTTTTAGGGGAAGAAGAACAAAGACAGCAAGCATAGGGAGTGTAGCCACACTCCCGGCAAAATTCCTGACCCGGCGCACCTGCCGGGCCGGGGATTTTCTCTTTGGGGAAGCCCCAAACCCTTATATTATGTGAAAGGAGCGATTCAATGAGCGAAGTGTTTTCCGTACTTCTTCATAACCGACAGCGTTATGAGCAAGGCAAAGAGGGCCTTTGGTTTTCTTTGCCGACCACAACCGAAAAGCTGCAAGAAGCCCTGCGGGAAATCGGGATCAGTGCCGACAATCCGCAGGACTTTTTCTTGTACGGCTACCGAAGCCCGCAGGAGCGTCCCATTAAGCTGCCCCGCGATCTGGTGCTGTCCGCCGATGTGGACGAGCTGAACTTCCTTGCCGCAAGGCTGGAAAAGCTGGACGCCGCCGAGCTTGCGGAGCTGAACGCCGCCCTGACAAGCCCGCAGAGCGACTTCCGCAGTATCGGCCAGATCATCGACTACCCCGACAACGTGGACTACTATGTGCATCTGCCGGATGTCACCGGCACGGGCCAGTTGGGTGACTACTACCTGAACCGTTCCGGCATGGTGGATATGCCGGAGGAATGGAAAGCGGGAATTTTCCTGCCCCGTTTCGGCCTGCATATTGCCAATACGGAGCATGGTGTTTTCACCGATTATGGCTATCTGGTGAAAAGCGGCGACGAGTGGCAGCGCGTCCATGAGGGCCAGCCGGTGCCGGAGGAATACCGGGTGATGGCCTATCCCGCGCCGGAAATTCTGCGGGACGAGGCCCCGGCCCGGACGGTGCAGCCGGAGGCAGCGCCCACCGCCGAAGCTGCGGCCCCGCCGCCCGTCGTCCCTATCATTCTCAACAGCCAGAACAGCGCCGACCGCATGAAAGAAATCACCGACCGGCTGGAAACCGGCATACAGGAACTTTTCGAGAGTGAACGCTACAAAGCCTATCTCACCTCTATGGCGAAGTTCCACAGTTACAGCTTCAACAATACGCTGCTGATCGCCATGCAGGGCGGCCAGCTTGTGGCTGGCTACAACAAGTGGCGGGACGATTTTCACCGCAATGTGAAGCGGGGCGAGAAAGGCATCAAGATTCTGGCCCCCGCCCCCTACAAGGTGAAAAAGGAAGTGCCGAAGCGGGACGAACAGGGCCAGCCGATGATGGAAAAAGACGGTAAGCCGTTGACCGAGGTACAGGAAAAACAGATTCCGGCGTTCAAGATTGTGTCTGTCTTTGACGTGAGCCAGACCGAGGGCGAACCGTTGCCCTCTATCGGTGTGGACGAGCTGGCCGGAAATGTGGAGCAATACGAGGACTTCTTCAAGGCACTGGAACAGACTTCCCCCGTGCCGATGGCCTTTGAGGACATCCCCGGTGGTTCTCACGGCTACTACCACCTGACGGAAAAGCGGATCGCCATTCAGGAGAACATGAGTGAGCTGCAAACCCTGAAAACGGCCATCCATGAGATTGCCCATGCCAAGCTCCACGCCATTGACCCGGAGGCCCCTCTGACCGAGCAGGCCAACCGGCCCGACAGCCGCACCCGCGAGGTGCAGGCCGAGAGCGTGGCTTATGCCGTCTGCCAGCACTACGGACTGGACACATCCGACTATTCCTTTGGGTATGTGGCTGGTTGGAGTTCCGGCAAAGACCTGAAAGAGCTGCGGGCGTCCCTTGAAACCATCCGGGCCACCGCCCATGATCTGATTACTACCATCGACGGCCACCTTGCCGAGCTTCAGCAACAGCGGCAGGCGCAGCAGGCCGTGGAGCAAACTGTGGAACAGGCCGCCGAGCAGCCTGCCCCCGACAGTGTGTTTTCCAAGCTGCCCCCGGAACAGCAGCAGGAAATGACCGACAGTGTAAAGGCCATGCTGCAAACCCTGATTGACGCCGATGTGAAATCAACCGGCGAGGTGACGCAAGGCACGTTAGACGCCATTCAGACACAGGGCTTTGTCCTTTCCGGCGACGGGACGCTGCAACGGGCCGAGGCCCAGCCGGAGCCGCAGCCGTGGAATGGGATTGACGGCCTTTTGAACAACAAACCCATTATGCCGGAGGCCACCCCCACGGAACGGGCCAACGCTCTGATCGACTGGGCCGAGCGCAACGGACAACGCATGGGCAACGAGGAACGCCGGTTGATCGTGGAGTACGCCGAGGCTGTGGGCAACACGGACAAGGTGATCGAGCTTATCAACCGCCTGTGCGAACATGGCTATGAAATGCAGCACGGCCATGTGGACGAGCTGGTGAAAAGCCGGATTGACCGAGAAATCGCGGAGGCCAAGGCCGCACAGCAGCCCACCCTTGACCCCACGGCAGAGCCGGTTGTGACGATCCTTTTCACCGAAAGCCCCGATTTGGAAATGGGCCAGCAAATGCCGCTGCATGAGGCCGACGCCCTGTTTGCCCGGCTGGACGCAGAACATCGAGGCGGCGGCTACTATGACAAGACCGACTTCCGCATTGATTTTACATTCCAAGGAGAGCCGCACAGCTATTCCGGGCGGCAGGACTTTGGCGACCGGGACGGTTCCCTGATTGAGCATATCCGGGAGTATCAGACCTTTTATCTGAACGATGAAAAATGGAAAGACCATCTGACCCGGCAGGACGGCCCGGAGGCATGGGCGGAGAATCACGCCAGCCGGGAAGCCTTTCTCACCGAGATCATCCCCTACATGGAGCTGCATTGCAACCTGTCCCGGCTGGAACAGGAGGCGCAGACCCGTTTGGCGTCCAGCGACACCCTGACGCCGGAGGAAACCGCCTACTATGGGGCGCTGGTGGACTACGCTATGGAGTGCCGTCCGCTGCTCAACCACGGAGAGCCTTTGCCGGAAATGCCGAAACTGACCGACTTCGACCAGAGCTTGCAGGACTACAAGGCGCAGGTGGAGGCCGAAATTGCACAGGAGGCCGCCGACGCCGGTATGACCGTGGAGGAATATGCGGCGGCTGGCTATGAGGCTCCGGCCCAGCCGCAGGAGGCCCAAGAGCCGCCCCAGCAGGAAACCCCGGAACAGCCGGTGAAAGAGCCTGCGGCGTCCGACTACTACTATTCCATCAATGAGGGCGCGGCCCGCCGTGCCAAGGAAATGAACAGCTTTTCCGACTACAAGCCCGGCAGCGCCACAGCCGAATACCGGCATTATGTGGATAAAGCCTTTGCGCTGGCACAGGAACAGAAAAAGCGCGTCGATCCCATGTACCATGAGAAGATCGACAGCCTGCTTGACACCTATGCCCGGAAGCTGGCCGCCAACATGAACCACGGCTATGAGATTGACGCCCGTGTTCCGTCCATTTTGATTGCCGGTGGTTCCAATTTCCCGGTACGCCAGAAAGAGAAACAGAACGCGGCCCGCGACAGCAATATGCAGGAATGGCAGTACATCCAAGGGCTGCTTGATAAAATCCGCAGCACCGGCATGGGCGGCATCCGGCAGGACGACCCGCAGGCCATTCCCAAGCTGCAAAAGAAGCTGGCCGGTCTGGAAAAGGCGCAGGAAACCATGAAAGCGGTCAACGCCTATTACCGCAAACACGGCACACTGGACGGCTGCCCGCACCTCTCTCCTGAAAACATCGAAAACCTGAAAGCGGATATGGCGTCCGGCTGGCACTATGAAAAGAAGCCGTTTCAGAGCTGGGAGCTGTCCAACAACAATGCGGAAATCCGCCGCGTCCGGCAGCGGATCGAAAGCCTGACCCGCGCAAACGAAGTGGCCTATGTGGGCTGGGAGTTTGACGGCGGCCATGTGGAGGCCAACCGGGATCAGGGCCGCTTGCAGGTGTTCTTTGACGGCAAGCCGGAAGCGGACGCCCGCCAGCAGTTGAAAGAACACGGTTTCCGCTGGGCGCCGAGTGTGGGCGCATGGCAGCGGCTTTTGAACGACAATGCCTACCGTGCGTCGGACAGGATTGCTTGTATTCAGCCCCTTTCCGGCATCAAGCCCACGGAGCTGCAACGCAACAGCAGCCGGGAGCAGAGGGCGCAGATGGCACAAGAACAGGCCGAGCCGGACTACTTCTACCGGGTACACGCTAACCCCCGCAGCGACAGCCGGGAAAACCTGTATATGCTGCAAGCCTATATCCCGCAGGACAACGGCAGGGCCAAGATTGGGGATGTTCTCTACATCGGGACGCCGGAACGGTGCCGGGAGCTGATGGATCAGCTTAATACCGGGGAGCTGACGCAGGAGGCCGTCAAGGAGCTGTATGTCAAGGAACAGGAGCAGCCGGAACAGAAACCCACCCCGGAACAGGAACCGGCACCAGAGCCGGAGCCGGAACAAGAACCCGTGCAGGAGCCGGAAACCGCCCCGGAGCCGGAAGTTACTTCCGACACCGAACCGCAGGCAGCCCCCGCAAAAACCCTGACGGAGTTGCAGGAAAAGGCGCTGGAAATCGCTGACCGCTACAAAGACCTGCCCTTGCAGGCCAAGATTGATGTGATCGCGCAGGCGTTTGGCTGTAAGACCGGCGAAATCCACACGTCCCCCTGTACCGGCAAATGGCGCGGCACCAGCGATATGACGATCCGTTTTGACAACGGCGCGTCCCTGTTTATCGGCAACCGCCTAACGCCGAAAGCCAAGACGGTCAAGGTGCAGACGGAATGTGTCAACCGTACTTTGGTGCAGTACAACCCGGAGATCGTCAAGGCCACCAAGGAAGCGGCCCTGCCTGCGCTGTTGCAGCGGGAGGCCAAGGACAACGAGATCGCGGCCCAAAAGGGCTTGAAGCCCTACACGCTGCTCAATGTGGAGTTCAACGAGGGAGCCGATGAAAAGACCGGCGGTTATATTGGCTGGTACTATGTGACGCTGGCCGTGGACGGCAAAATCTGTACCCATCTGGAAACGGGATTGAACCATGACATTGCCAGCGGCAAGGTGAGCGACACCCCAACACGGGCCGACTACTACCCGGCAGGAGCCTTGAAAGAGGCCGATGTAGACTACGTTTTCAATAACGTGGGCTTTTCCTCTGCGTCCACCCTCTATACGGTGCCGTTGCGGGACGATGTGCGGGAACGGGCCGAAAAGACACTGGCCGAGCGCAGCGCCGCCGCGCCGGAGGCAAGCCGGGAATGGGGCTTTTACATCATTCCCGATCTGAAAACATGGGCCACCAATGCCGAGCAGCAGACCCCGATAGAGCATTTCGCTACCTTTGAGGAAGCCAAGGCCCGGTTCGACGAGCTGCGGAGCCAGCCCTATAACAGCGAGGCCAAGGATTTGAACACCGATGGCCGACCCTATGCCCATCTGACGCTGGGCATGGAAAGCAAGGACGGCATGAGCGCCGCCGATATTCTTCATGTACGGGCGGGCCAGAATTATCTTGTGGAGGACTTCACTCGCATGGAACGGTTGCGGAGTGATCCCGTGGTACTGGAAAGCCTTTCCCGTGTGGCACAGGAAATCGGCTTTGACCGGGTGCGGCCCTATGTGGTGGAGAACGGCAGCTACAAGGCCATGCCGGATATGCCTTTCACCCAATGGGAAAACCCGTATTTCACCGTCGATCCCCCGGCACAGGAGCAGGGCGACACCTTTACCATCTACCAGCTCAAAGGCGGGCCGGAAACACGGGACTATCGCTTTGAGGCTTACGAGAGCTTGCAGGAAGCGGGGCTGGCCGTTGACCGGCAGAATTACGATCTTATCTACACGGCCCCGCTGGACGGCAAAACCACGCTGGAGGACATCTACCGTACATTCAACCTTGACCGTCCCGCCGACTTCACCGGCCACAGCCTTTCCGTTTCCGACGTTGTGGTGCTGAACCGTAGCGGCAAGGAGGAAGCCCATTACTGTGACAGCTTCGGCTTTACGCCGGTGCCGGAGTTTTTCTTGCAGCGGGAAAAACAGCTTACGCCACGGGAATTGCTCACCGGCGAGAGCATCCAGACCCCAAGAGGTAGCTTCCTTGTAACCGACATGAGCCGGGAGCAGTTGGAGGCCGCAGGCTATGGTTTCCACCACCAATCCGAGGACGGCAAGTATCTTATCATGGGCAACGGCACAGACGCTTTTGCCATCCCCGCCCAGCAGGAAAGCCCCATCAAGGCCGCTGAAATGACGACCGAGCAGAACTACAACATGATCGACGGTGTTCTGAACAATGCCCCGACCATGAGTGAACTGGAAGCCAAGGCCAAAGCCGGGGAACAGATTTCCTTGTTCGACGTGGCCGAGGCAGCCAAGGCGGAGGCCCAAAAGCCCAAGCAGCCCCAGCGCCCGGCGCAGAAACAGAAAAAACCGTCCATCCGGGCGCAGCTCAAAGCCGCCAAGGAGGAACAGCAGAAGAAACCGCCGCAGCGGGAAAAAGCACAGGAATTGGAGGTGTGACACCATGAACAGGTTTGAGAATGTGGATGTTCTGGCCGCGCTGGAACAGCTCATGCGGCAGAACACCGCCTTTTATCGCAGCGATTTTGAGATCGACAAAGAGATCATCGGGCGGGCCGCTGCCAGCGACAAGGCCGAGGACAGGACGCTTTTGTGGATGTCCCGCCCGTCCGGGACGCACTGTTTCCGGGAAAGTGATGTGTACCTGCAAGGCACCCGGCAGCACAACACATGGAAGTTTTACGGGGAGCAGACCCGTGACCGGGTGCTGGCCTACGCCGTGGAGCTGACCGGCAAGGTGCGGGGCGTCATTCGCGGCAATCTCTATGAGCTGGACTATCCCCAGCACTTCCGGCACGTCGCAGCCGAGGCGGTACAGGCCGACAACATCATCCTGCACTATGAAAAGGGCGACCGGGAGCAGCCCGCCGGTCTGTACTTCGACGGGCGGCCCGATCCCAAGTTGGGGGCGTTCCTGCGGTATGAGGCCAAGCCTAATGAGCCGGAACACCTGCGGGAGCTGTTGCGGCAGGAACAGAAAGGCCGGGCGCAGCTTGCGCCCGGCGACTTCAAGGCCCACGTCACGGCGCTGCATGACGGCATGATTTTGGCCGAGGCGCAGCGGATCGTGGCCGGGCTGAAAGATCTGTCCGCCCCCAACAGCCCCAACAAGACGCATTTCATGGTGGAGCTGTCCCCGTATTTCGTGCAGATGGCATCCAGCAAGGACACCGACCGGCTGTTTTCCATGTTGCCCTATAAATCTCTGGCCTTTACCGGCATGAAAGACCGGCACGGCCTGTATGCGGTGATCGGCAAGGACGAGAACCGGGACAAGAAAGTGCGGAGGCCCCGCGCTTCCATCCGCAGGCAGCTATCCGAAACCAAACAGGCCCAAGCCCCGAAAAAGGCCCCGGCCAGAACCAAGAAAAATGAATTGGAGGTATGACAATGGTACAGTTTACCGTGGAAGAAGAAAACCTGATCTGTATGTATCACAAGACCGACCAGCGCAGGACGGCGGCCAACATCCGGGCCGCCCTGCCGGACATGGACGAGGACATGGCGGCGCTGGCCTGCCAGACCGCCGACAAGCTGGACGCCATGAACGACGCCGACTTTGAGGCGCGGCAGTTCCATTTCACGGACGAGTGATCCAAGCATAACAAAGCGCCGGGCGCGGGGGCTGTATGGCCTCTGCGTCCGGCGCTTATTTTTCGTGTCCGACCCGGAAAATCCGTTTGCAGCAGCGTTCCGCATATTTCAGTGTTTGATAGGCCCCGCCGTGATCCCGCCATACCATAGCAATCAGGCAATCCGCCCGGTCTACCATCCAGCGATTGCAGGCGGTGATCGCCTGTTTGTAGTGGATGCCCGCAAGCTCAATGGGGATCAGGATTTCGTCAAAGCGGCTTTCATAGTATTCCTTATCCGTGTTTAGCCGCTGCTCCATGTAGGGCAGAACCAATACAAGCGAGATTGCCTTGTCCGGGTGCCGGTGCTTTAGAGTGCGAACCGCGCTGGCGCAAAGAGCGTCAAACTCTCCCTTGCCGCCCACATAGCAAGTCATTTCCTGTTCCGCTTCCAGCAGCCTTTCCAATATCTCCACTACCCGCGATTGACCGAGGCCAAAGACTTCTCTGTGTCCCGCAAAAGTACAAACCACCATATCTATTTCCCCACCTTAAAATGTTTATTTAATAAGCCAACTCACCACAGAAAATTCGCAAAACTTAAAACATATAAATTTTGAAT